>ERZ780149.2593-NODE-2593-length-16507-cov-3.791819_pt1 | contig 16507 bp, 15 predicted proteins | sample MGYA00511367_ERZ780149 | MGnify/ENA primary metagenome ERZ780149 (study PRJEB29588, sample SAMEA2153852) | human gut metagenome | biome: human gut; feature: human-associated habitat; material: faeces | place: Denmark | collected 2008/2010 ... | reverse complement strand
GTACTTGAATACTTCGTACAATGCTTTTCCAAAGTGTCCGAATGCAACAGCACCATGATGAGGGAAGTTCTTCTCGATCAATACATGGCGATAGAAGCGTCCCATCTCAGGAATAGCGAAGATACCGATGGCACCGAAACTACGTGTAGCAACAGGAAGAACTTCACCGTGTGCAATGTAAGCACGAAGGTTAGCATCTGCTGTACTCTGAAGACGGAAGAAGGTGATATCTCCAGGAACGATGTCTCCTTCGAGAGTTCCGTTTGTAACTTCGATAGGAAGAGAACGAGCCATGATCTTCTGGTATTTCATCTCGCAGAAGGAAAGCTTACTCGAAGCTGTATTTCCGCAGTGGAATCCCATGAATGTATCTTTCAATGTGTAGTTTGCATATTTTCCTTTGATGTCCTCGTCGTACAGATCCTGAGGTACGGAGTTGTTGATGTCGAGAAGAGTTACTGTATCTTCACTTACAACAGTTCCGATGAACTCGGAAAGTGCACCGTAGATATCTACTTCACAAGATACCGGAATACCTTTTGCTGTCAAACGGCTGTTTACGTAGCAAGGTACGAAACCAAACTGTGTCTGGAATGCAGGCCAGCATTTACCGGCGATTGCTACGAATTCACGATATCCTTTGTGATCTTCAACCCAGTCAAGCAGTGTCAACTCATACTGAGCAAGTTTTGCAAGGATTTCAGGTTTTTTATTACCAGCGCCAAGCTCTGCTTCCATTTCTTTTACAACGTCAGGAATACGAGCGTCACCTTCATGTTTGTTGAATGCTTCGAACAAGTCAAGCTCGGAGTTCTCTTCGATCTCTACACCAAGGTTGTAAAGTGGTTTGATTGGTGCATTACAAGCAAGGAAGTTCAATGGACGTGGTCCAAAGCTGATGATCTTCAAGTTGTTCAATGCATATACGGCACGAGCAATTGGTACGAACTCATGGATCATGTCTGCACAATCCTCAGCAGTTCCAACCGGATACTCAGGGATGTAAGCTTTTACATTGCGGAGTTTTAAGTTGTAGCTTGCGTTAAGCATACCACAGTAAGCATCTCCACGACCGTCCATCAAGCTGTTTCCGGATTCCTCTGCTGCAGCAACGAACATCTTAGGTCCTTCAAAATGTTTTGCAAGAAGTGTCTCGGAAATCTCAGGTCCGAAGTTTCCAAGGTATACGCAAAGTGCGTTACATCCGGCTTTTTTGATGTCTTCCAAAGCCTGAACCATGTGAATTTCGCTCTCAACGATACAGATTGGACATTCATAGATGTCTGCTGCATCATATTTTTTTGCATAAGCCTCTACAAGGGCTTTTCTTCTGTTTACAGAAAGTGACTCTGGGAAGCAGTCACGGCTTACTGCAACGATTCCAATTTTCATTTTTGGCATGTTACTCATTTTTCTAATACCATCCTTTCATTTATTATGATAAAAAAATATCAAAGTTAGTAATTCTATTTTAAAGCATAATGAACAAAAAATCAACAAAAAAGGATGGGAATTTATATAAAATTTTTGTATAATATCGTTGCCGAATGGAAAAAATTAGTGTATACTAGAATTGAAGTACCGGAATTGCAAGGAAAGAGAAGGGGATGGTCCTATGGTAGAGGCTTATAATTACTATGCCGGCGGCTTTATTCCAAAAGTGAATCCTAAGACAAATGTACACAACCGCCGCGAATTGAAAAATAAATACAAAAGTATCGTCGCACTGAACAATGCGAATCCGCTGGCGATGATTTCATTGTCCAAAGACACAAGTGATTATGCGCTTGACGTTAAGTCGACGTCGATGGAATTAGGGGAAGCGGCTTCGCTTGCATTGGATTCGGATCAGCCGGGAGAGGCACTGGAGACGACATTGCAGCTCTACAACAAGTTATTGAGCCGCAGTGATGAGTATGGTGAGTTGAAGAATAAGCCATCTCGTCCGGGATGCGAGCTGAGAAAATTGGTTGAGGAGTGCTCGGATGAACTGATTTCCAACGGAATTGCCGTAGACGAATCAGGATTTCTTTCCCGCAAAGTGGATGGAATGGACTCGGTGCCAAGTGACTTTTTGCAAAAGTTGAAGGAAAAGTGTGATTACATGAGTATGAATCCGATGGAGTATGTAGACAAAAAGGTTTACAGTTATGCCCATCTTCACCGTAATGACGTGGGATATGCTTACGCACAGTCGATTTACACCGGAATGTTTTTTAACTCCTACTGCTAAGCGAAAAAACAGAGGCATTCGGAAAGAGGATGCGTGCGAAAGAAAGCAAATTATCAACAAGAATTCATTATTATAGAAGAAATACAACAGGAAAAGCAGGCTGCATTTGCTCTGAACGTAGAGAAAATGTGGCCTGTTTTGTTTTTGAACTGCGGATGTGAGGAGAAGGGGATCCTAAATCGTTGAACTATGAGGTGGATGGCCAAAATTTCGGTGGGTTTCGGTTGTTTTAGTGACGATGAGACGGAGAAGTGGTTTTAAAAACTACATGTTGCAATGTTCGTGTTGACATGCAAAGCAAAATGTGGTACTCTCAAGGTAGCAAAAGGTTTGTTTGAAACGTAACTATTAGGATCTAAATGTATGGAAATGGAGGTTTGGCTTATGAATGGATTGGTTTTGGAAGGCGGAACATTTCGCCCGATATTTAGTTCCGGTGTGATGGATGCACTGCTCACGGAAGACATTATGCTGCCGTATTGCATTGGTGTTTCTGCCGGCATCGCAGACGGGGTATCTTATATATCGAAACAAAAGGGAAGAAATCTTGATATTATTACAAAATACCGCAATGACAAACGTTACATGGGACCTGGAAATTACCGCAAACAGAAGAGTCTTTTTGGACTGGATTTTGTCTTTGGTGAGATTCCGGACAAATTGGTTCCTTTTGATAAGGAAACATTTTTCTCTTACGAAGGAACCTGCAAAGTCGGTGTAACAAATGCAAAGACGGGGGAAGCGGAGTTTTTGAATGCAATGGACATGGATGAAAAGTACAGTATGCTGCGGGCGACTTGCGCGCTTCCGCTCTTTTTCCCGGCAATCGATGTGAATGGCACGAAGTATTACGATGGCGGATTGTCAAGCATTATCCCGGTTGAAAAGGCGATGGAAGATGGCTGTGACAAACTGCTTGTGGTACTGACCCAGCCGAAAGGCTACGTGAAAAAATTTGGAAAATATGACAAAATGGGAGCCAGACTTCTTGCCCGTAAATACCCGAAAGTGTGCGACCTGATCCTCAGCCGCCCGGACCGCTACAACGAACTGATCAAAAAATGCGAGCAATGGGAACGCGAAGGCAGAATCATGATTATCCGCCCGAATCATCTTCTTAACAGCTTCGAGGGGAATATCCAGAAACTGGAAGCATGCTACTGGCATGGCTACCGCATGACGAAGGAAAAGATGAAAAAAATCAAACGATTTTTGGAGATTGAGTAAAAAGCATTGACACGATGGTGGTAGGTTTGCTATAATTGTGTTTGCTTGCGGATATGGCGGAATTGGCAGACGCGCTAGATTTAGGTTCTAGTGGGGAATCCCGTGCAGGTTCAAGTCCTGTTATCCGCATAAAAAAGACCCTCTGGGTCTTTTTTGCGTTTTGACATCTATTTGGCGTGGAAACATATTGAAAATTAGCAGATTGGTTTTAGAAAACTCCGGTTGTTGGTGTTTGGCGTCATTTTTGACTTGAATATTGAAAAAATTTCTCTGGACCATAAGAATTTGAGAAGAATGTGGCTTAGGAAAATTTTCTTATGAGAAAGTCAAATAAGAAAAAGAATATTTTGGTTTGGAGACAAATTTTTTCTATCAGAACCACAAAGCGAAATTTGGTTTTGTGGTTCTGATAGACGAAAGTGGAATCTGGGTCAAAACGAGAGTGATATTTGTGTGGTCTGGGAAGAAAATCAAAGGATAAGACCACAAAAAGGGAAGGCGTTTACAAGGTTTAGCCGGATACATCAAGTTCTGCTTGCTTTTTCTGCCCCAAAACGGTATAATTTAAACCACTCTTCTTGTTTTACAGAAACTGGAAAACACAGAACTTTGGAGGTGCAAAATGGCAAAACAAAATATATATGATAATGAGATATTTTTCGAAGGGTATAAGAAGATCAGAGACAACGAGATAAATGCAAACAATTTGTTTGAAATCCCCTATGTGGTGTTGAAAGGAAGTTGGATAAGAATAAGTGCTTACAAAAAAAGGAGATGCTGGCGCATCTCCTTTTGGGATTATTGAGCTATAGCTGCTTTCGTGAGCTTTTTGGTGACTCTTGCTTCAACTTTAGCATAATAAGCTGCTTCAGCGGTGTTTAGATCCTTGGATTCCCATTTGTCGAAAGCATCAACAAATTCACCGTATTTTTGCAGATAGTTTGTGTATTTTTTTAGCATTTTAGCACTGGTGTCAGATTCATCGTAATTTGTCATGAATTTGATATATTCATCCATAAAGGCTTCATAACTGTCCATTGCTTTTTTGAAATCCGAACGCAGTCCCTTAGTTTTTTTAGACTTATTTTTTTTACTGTTGCCGGAGGCAGAATCATTTTCGGATTTTGTGGCATTTGTGGAAGAATCAGAATCACTTGCGCTGGCATCGGAGCCTTTTTCGCTGTCAAGGGTGGAATCATCTGAGTCGGAAGGGGAGTCAATTTGTATGTTCATTGTATTGAATCCTTTATATTCGACACAAACATGGTAACCATCGTTATTGTAGGCACTGTAATAATTGTCGCGTTTGTCATAATCCACTTTAAATCCGCTGTCTTGAACTTTTTGTACATACTCAGTATAATCATCCGGGGTTGTTTCTCCGATAGCAACGGAAAAACTGGAATCATGCTCGTAATTAAATTTTCCTTTTAAAGATTTTGGCGCAGGCAGGAGGCTGCCGGCAGTGCTGCTCGGCCATTGGATGGAATCGAGTTTAATGGGTGAATTTAATTTGATATCCATGCCATCATTGATATGAGTGATAGAAAGTTGATACCCTTCTTTGTTGTAGGCGTCAAACGAGAAATCGCTCTTGTCGGAATCTAGGGTGTATCCTTTTTGTTCACAAGCAGTGACATAATCACTGTACTCGTCATCGGATACTTTGTTAAGATCAATATTCAAATTTTCAGTTGTATTAGTCCATATTTTACCTTTTGAGGACGATGGTTCCGGCAGCTGGCTTCCCAATTCCATCTTGGACCAGTCTATTTTTTCGGATGTCTCTTTGTTTTTTCCGGGTAAAAGTGCGACAACCAGAAAGATTACGATGATAGCTGCAATAATAATAAAGGGTGGTTTCTTGTAAAATGTTTTTTTGGTTTTCATAAAATTCTCTTCCTTCCTATTGTTTAAAAAGTTTTGTTAAAAGGTTATTCTATTGGTGGGGCGGGAGGAATAGCAGAAAGCAGTTCTGCAATAGCAGGGATATTTTTTGCTTTTTCCCAATTTGCCATTCCGGATGTCCACAATAGTGTATCTGGAGTAATTTGATGGTTATTGACCATTTGGATTAAGGTGTTCCTGTCGTAGGGACCGGTAGTATTTCCATTTATTGCAATGTGATAGGAAAACTCGTGGACAGGTGGCGTCGGCATTGCATTGGCTGGATGAATGCTCCCATTTATTATTCCGTTCATAGTACCGGCAATATTTTGGCCTAGTGCACCACCAACGGCCATACTGGTCATCATAGCTGCAGGATTAAACCCTGTACCGCTTTCGCCAAGGGATACCGTGCCTGCGCCGTTTTGCCCCATTTGTCCCAAGGCTTCGGCGCCGGCGATGCCAACCTCCGTTTGTTTTTCTGTCTGAAATGCACTAAGGTTAGCAGATTGCGTGGCTTTATGCTGTGCGTATTGCCCCTCTTCACGCTGGATACGAAGCCGCTCAATATAATCCTCTTTTTCTGCCTGCAATTTTTCTGCGGCTATGCCACGTGTAACCTCCATGAGTTGTTTGAAGCCATCACTAGTTTTATCGATTTCAATAGAATTGATATCAACGCCGGAAACAGATACGCCGAAATGTTCGCTTAAGCGCTCTTTGATATCGTACTCCACAATGTCGTTGATCTGAGATAATTTAGCCTCAATCTGCACCACAGGAATATTGTGGGCAGCTGGTGCATTGGCGACAGTATCCTTTACATACCTTGCGACGGCATCGCGAATCTGAACTTGAAATTCATTCAGATCGAATGTGGTAAGGCGATGTAAACGGATGAATTCCTTGTAATCACGGATTTGAAACGAGACAGTGCCTCTTACAGCGACTGGTACGCCAAAATCTAAAAAACGCGGGTCGTAAATGTCAAAAAATGGGACACCAAATTTGACTTGGATCATATGAGCAAGGTTGATATAATAAACCTCTGCCTGGAACGGAGTTCCGCCATCATACGCGAGCCCGATGATGCTTGCCAGGACAGGGAGGTTTTTTGTCTCTATTTTTTGGTCAAAAGGACCAAGGATATAATCCTGCATAATACCGTTTTCTTGTCGATATACAAACACAGCTACTTCGCCGTCTTTTACCCGGAGAGAAGATCCCCAGCGGATGGCATTTTCACGATTGTTTTCACCAAGACGTGAACCGGTAGGATGCCATTTCCATATTAAATAAGAAGATTCATCACAGCGAATTTCATCCATAAATCCGCCTGCTTTTGCTTTTCCAAATAATCCCATAATTACCTCCTATTTTTTGCAAAAAGACTTTTAAAATAGTTTACAGCAACAATGATCAGAACAATCATACCACTTAATTGCAGCATGGAACCATTGTTAAATAGATAAGATGATCCAATTAGCAGCAGACCGCTTATAGCAGCGACAATATAATCAATAAAAGCGGCATTTCTCTTTAGGAGAGAAGCAGAAGAGGCGATCAAAACAATGGAGGAAATCAACTCATAAACAGAGGAATTTCCTTCATTTTTCTCAACGCGTATGGCGATTAACAGTAAAACCAATCCTACGCCGACGATGATGTTTTGGGTAACTGTTTCAAATGTGAGTTTTGTTATTTGTTTATTCTTTTCATTCTCTATTTTAGCCTGACAGTCCCGATAAATTTGCTCAATGTAATCTCGATCTGCAGAAGTATTAAAAGTGATTAGTGCTTTTTGATAGCATTGTTCAAATTTAGCAAGCCAAGCTTTAGAAATATCTTTATTATTTTCTCCTGATATGTTTGAAGATGCCAGAACCATAAATTCGATAATGTCTTCCTTGGCATTTGGAATGGGGAAATTACGAATCATATTACTCCGTTGTTCTACGCTTTGGGTATTGTTTAAGTCTTTATAAAATGTTACAATAGAACTGGTTGCGGTGGTTCCTCTTAGTTCATATCCGCAGCTCGGACAATTTGTTACAAACGATGGTAAAACTTCACCACAGTTTGGACATTTATGTATAATGCCGTCATACATTGTTTGTCTTGTTATTGTTGAGCCGCAGTTTGTGCAAAATTTTGCATCGTTCTCTAGTTCATTACCGCAATTTTTACAAAATGGCATGTTTACCTCCACATTTGTTAATTTTCGTCATTTGGAACAGCATCGCATATATCGCCTATATTGCACTCGAGATATTCACATATTCTCAAGAGTACGGACAAAGCGACCTCTTCGTTTTTCCTAAGTTTTGTCATTGTGCCGGTAGCAATATTTAGGTCTTTTCTCAAGGTGACCGGAGAAATATCCCTTTCTATGAGCCGAATCCATAATTTTTTATAACTGATTTTCACTTATACACCTCATTGTTTTTATATGTAATAGCAAATTCAGCATTATGATCAGAGGTGTTATACTAGTATTATAACGCATAATCATAAAATGTCAACATAAAATGCTATCATTTTGCTAAAAATTCGCAAGAAGTTGCGAATTGCATCCAAGTTATTGCGAAAAGAATCGAAAATGCGTTCGGAAACGCAGGACGCCTGATTTTTCGGTACTTTGCCTATGTTTTCGCACAATCTTATTATACACAATTTGGGGGATGAATTCAAGTTTTAGACCAGATATTGATAGCGTAAATTGCTCTTCGAAAATATGTAAGCAGAGCAGCCCTTTGACAATTTCAAGATTTTCAACTCAGTTTATTATACTACATCTTTCCCTATATTTCTATACATTTTAATTCCTTTGTTCTACACACTATGCTTATGCGATAGTTACACCGGTATTAATAATAGATCTCATCCATGAGAATTGCTTTTTCTCCAATCCCGGTCTACGCCCTTTTTGCTCCATCTCATGGGCGTGGAAACATATTGAAAATTAGCAGATTGGTTTTAGAAAACTCCGGTTGTTGGTGTTTGGCGTCATTTTTGACTTGAATATTGAAAAAATTTCTCTGGACCATAAGAATTTGAGAAGAATGTGGCTTAGGAAAATTTTCTTATGAGAAAGTCAAATAAGAAAAAGAATATTTTGGTTTGGAGACAAATTTTTTCTATCAGAACCACAAAGCGAAATTTGGTTTTGTGGTTCTGATAGACGAAAGTGGAATCTGGGTCAAAACGAGAGTGATATTTGTGTGGTCTGGGAAGAAAATCAAAGGATAAGACCACAAAAAGGGAAGGCGTTTACAAGGTTTAGCCGGATACATCAAGTTCTGCTTGCTTTTTCTGCCCCAAAACGGTATAATTTAAACCACTCTTCTTGTTTTACAGAAACTGGAAAACACAGAACTTTGGAGGTGCAAAATGGCAAAACAAAATATATATGATAATGAGATATTTTTTGAAGGGTATAAGAAGATCCGCGATAACGAGGCAAATGCCAATAATTTATTTGAAATCCCTGCTTTGTTTTCTATGATGCCGGATCTGACAGGGAAAAGGGTGCTCGATCTGGGGTGCGGTTTTGGAGAACATTGTATGCGGTGCATCCGGCAAGGAGCGGAAAAGGTAGTAGGCATTGATATTTCTGAAAAAATGTTAGAAGTTGCGAGAAAAGAACACAGCGATGCCGGCATAACCTATGTGAATATGCCGATGGAAGAAATTTCACAGTTAAATGAAACTTTTGACGTTGTGGTAAGTTCACTGGCGTTTCATTATGTGGAGGACTTTTCGGGCGTGGTTAGAAATATATATGATCTGCTTGAGCTGGGCGGGAACTTTATTTTCTCACAGGAAAATCCGTTGTGTACGTGTCATTCCGGAGAAAATCGGTGGACGAGGGACGAAAACGGGGAGAAGTTGTATTTGAACCTTGCAAATTATGGTGTGGAAGGCGAGAGAGAATCGGTGTGGTTTGTTGACAATGTGAAGAAATATCATCGCACATTTTCGACGATAATCAATACGTTGATTGAGGCGGGATTTACGGTCGAAAAAATGATCGAACCATTGCCGGACGATGAATTACTTGAGAAATATCCAGATTACAAGGATTTATTTCATAAGCCGGATTTCCTGCTGGTGCGGGTGAGAAAAACTCCAAAGAAATATCAGTCTCCGTTTTAGAGAGCGGAGACTGCCATTACTCCTCCTCAATCACCTTATTTTAACATTTTGTAATAACGCCGTTTGTCTTCGTACATTTTTTCGTCGGCATATTTGAGCAGGGTTTCAAAAGGAACCTCGTGGTGCTCAGCAAATTCGACACCAAAGGAAAGGCTGACGGAACTGGAAGTGGTCGTGTCACGAAGCTGCTCACAGCAATGCCGGAGATTGCTTTTGGAAATTCCTGTCAAAACAACAGCAAATTCATCGCCACCGATGCGGTAGACATTTTCACTGCCAAAGCAGTCGCAGAGGATTTTTGCAGCATCACAGATGTATTGGTCACCGGCAAGATGGCCTTTGGAATCATTCATCCGCTTCAGGCCATTGAGATCGCACATAACGATACCGACAGACTGGGAAGCATCAAAATCATTGTTATAAGCCCAGGCAAGTGCGGTGCGGTTTTTGCAGCCGGTGAGCTGGTCGTGAATGGCATTCTGCTCCAATTCATGGGAGTAGTCACGAAGCCGGATCATCATGGAAATGACAAATTCCATCATGTTTATCAAAATGGAGATATTATCCATATATTCGACGGGTGGGTTGTCGACCCCGTAAAAGCCGATGTATTTTTCATTGATTTTAATCGGTCCGGTGACGAGAGTCTGGATTCCCTGCGGTTTTAATATATGGTACATGGCCTCGCTGATGCTGCGGTACTGTTCCATGTCATAGATGATAATATTGTGTGACTTTTTGTATTCTGTGAACCATGCTTCCAGCATGCCGTCGTAAGGAACGTTCTGTAGATTTTCGATTTCTGCGGAAACGCCTTCACGGCAGTACTCATAAGTGTTTGAATACGTGCCGTCTAAATTGTCTTCGAAGATATAGGCACGATCCGAACGCAGGTTTTGGCAGATATATTGTAAAATTTGATTGATGATGCGGTCCGGCGACTCCGCAGAAGAGGCGTATCGTATCATTTCCGTAATAAATTCCTCGTGATTAATTTTCTCCATGTGCACCACTATTCCTTTTCCGTTGTGTTTATTACCTATGATTATATCACATTGCAAAGGGGATAACAAATGATTTATTTGTGAACTTCAAAAACATTTTCAATCTCATCAATATGATCAAGAAAAATGTCTGTGATATCCGGATCGAAATGCGTTCCCCGGTTTTCTTTGAGGATTGCTACGGATTTTTCACGGGTAAAACCTTCCTTATAATGACGGCTTGAACGAAGGGCATCATACACATCAGCGACAGCCATGATTCGGGCAGAAAGAGGAATGGATTCGCCGGATAAACCTTCGGGATATCCGGTTCCGTCGTATTTTTCATGATGGTATAATGCCATGTCATGTGCAATTTGAAAATATTCGTCGCTTTCGACCCCTTTCAGAGTTTCATCTAAAATGCGTGCCCCCTCTACCGGATGTGATTTCATGATCGCAAACTCTTCCTCGGTAAGTTTTCCCTTTTTCTGTAAAATAGAATCGGGAATGGATATTTTTCCGATATCGTGTAAATGCGCTGCATCTGCTACCATTTCTGCATATTCATTTGTCATTTGCGAGGTAAAGCGGGAATCGTGCAGCATCGCATGAGTAAGTATCTTTACAAAGTTCCCGGTGTTTTTGATGTGTAGACCTGTGACGCCATCGCGAGCTTCGATGATCGTGGCAAAACTTCCGATCAAACTTCGCTGCATGGCAACTACTTTCTTTGTTTTTCTTGCTACATCTGTCTGAAGGCGTTCTGTGTAATAATACCGATCTGTAATTTCAGTCAAAATGATCATGGAGGCGTATTTCGTATCGTCATGATTGATTTCTCGAAGGCAACCTTCATATACACATTTTTCGTACACTTTGTGATGGGTGCATTCCGTATCCAAACGGGTTGTGACAAAGATTAATTCTTTGTTTTGTATTTGCTCACGGATAAAAGAAATAGGATCATGGTGCGTTTCCTTTACAAAATCCAGAAGCTGTTGTGCCCGATTGTTTGCATAAGTGATCTGGTCATCAAAATCAAGTACGATCAAGCCATCCTTCATACGTTCGATGGCTTCATCTTTGGCCAGCTCAATTAAATCAAATAATTTGTATCGTTTGATCAGCTGCTCCAATAAAATGGTACAAATGATGTAAGCGGGTACTGTGGAATCATAGCCGCCGGTAAGCCGGAAAAGAAACGCCAAAAGTCCCAGAATACACATTGTGATCATGAGTATTAAAAAAAATACCTGTTTGCGGATAAGGCGCGATTTATGCTGAAGATAAAAACGTGTACAGGCAAAAAACATGCTGACAAAATAGAAGCCCAAAAAGGCTGTATACAATTTGTAGACAGGACCATGTGTTAAAATCAAATGTGGAAATAAACCGGAATAGGAAAAGGAAATATGGCTGTAAAACAAGGTGTTATAATCACTGGTAAAAACTAAAACCGAGATAAAGGCAGCAATGGAAAACAGAATACGTTTTCCTGCTTTTGGAATCGAAAAACCACAATATTTCATTACAAAAATATACATTAAATAGAGGATAAATGGTTTTGCCAGATAACTTATGCGTACAGCCTGCAGTGCCAATTCTTTACCGGTTGCAGTGATTTCCAAAGTATAACCATAGGTGTTTATCAAAATAGCACCGACAAGAAGCAGTAAAAGAGTCTGAAATTTGGAAGGGCGCTGTCTGCTGATGTGAATCAGTTCATAAAACATGAATAATATTCCTAAACATTGTAAAATGAGTAATGTATAATACATATTTCCTCCATTGTAATAATCCTTTTTGCTTTTGCTATTATAGCATACTTCATTATATCATAAAAAAAATAGTATGACAATTTATAAAAAAGAGAAAATATGGTATACGTTATATAGAATAAACTCGAAAAAGGAGAAAAAATACTATGTTTTGCGAGAAATCGTGTTCATTTCTCGCCTTTGACAAGGCTAAAAATGAGAGAACGTAGGCGTGGAGGCATAAAGGGATGGAAGGGTTGGCATTAAATGCTTATTACTTTGGTAATTTGACATATGTCAGCCAATGGGGAGTTTCTTCACGAAGTGTCACAGATGGTGCACTTAAGGTAACATTCAATTCAAAATACGGTGAAGTAAAATATTCTTTGCCAAATGCAATTTCGCTTTCTTCCATCCGGTCGATCACGATCGGCGCAGGAACAGGCGGACAGGATACGGCATTTAAGTTTTATGATGCCAGCGGGAAAGAGTTATTTGTAAAATACAATGCAAACAATTGGGGTTATGTCACAGAGTTCCAGTACTTATACAGCAACTATTTATAATGTGAGAATTACGACAACTTCCGGAAGTTACGGCGGTACAACTACGACGGCAGGTACATTGAAGGGTGCGATGAGCGGCACATTTGGAAAAGTTGGAAATGCAGTAAATCTTTCGGATCTCAGAAATTCGAACACATTGGGAATTATTAAAAAGGATTTCAATTCCATTACGATGGAAAATGAGATGAAACCGGATGCCTTTCTTGGTTACAGCCCGACATTGATCTCGACTAGTGAGGCAAAATCTCGCGGTTATATCATTCCGGATGGATATGCAGAAAGCACGGTTCCGGAACTTAATTTTTCCAATATTGATGAAGTGTTAAAAATCGCTTCTCAGAATGGTTTGTCCGTACGTTTCCATACGATGGTATGGCATCAGCAGACACCAAGCTGGTTCTTCAAATACGATTACAACAGTTATTACAACTATTGTAATGCAGGAACCATGGATAAACGACTGGAATATTATGTGAAAAATATTGTGGCACATATCAGTTCAAGTCAGTACAAAGACGTGGTGTATGCGTATGATGTGGTAAATGAATATTTCCATAACAACGACAGCGGCTCAAAGAGTAATTGGACACAGGTGTATGGCGAAGAAGGAAAGTATCCTTCTTACGTAAAAAAGGCATTCCAGTATGCAAATGATATGTTAAATTATTACAATTTGAGGAGCAAGGTAAAACTTTTCTATAACGATTACAATACGTATCTGGTCTCAGATGATATTGTAACGATGATCAAATTTGTAAACCAAAATGGAAAAATCTGCGATGGTGTCGGCATGCAGAGCCACTTGGATGTGCATTGGCCGGATGCAAATTATATCGGAAATACGATTGATAAATTCAAAAATGCCGGATTTGAGATCCAGATTACGGAACTCGACGCGACGATCAATGCGATGCAGAGCGGATACACATTGCAGGATCAGGCAAATTATTATTACAGCATTATCAAAATGCTCAAACAAAAGAAGCAGGGCGGTGCCAATATCACAGGTGTTACGTTCTGGGGACTGAGCGATCAGGTGTCTTGGAGAGCAAGTGGCCAGCCACTGTTGTTCTCACAGCTCGGTGTGAAGAAAGCAGCTTATGATGCCGTTATTCATGCCATGAAATAAAAACTCTTATCTTTTTTATAAAAAAGCCTTTGGAGAAAATTTTCAGAGGCTTTTTGTGCGGTGATTTGTAAAATGTTTCCTTTGCAAAAAAACAGAAATATGTTACAATAAATCGGTATATACTTTTAGGTGCGGGGAATAAACAAAAGGAGAACGATTATGGAGAACAAAGAGTTTAAACCGTATGTTCCGGCCGATAAAGTCACACCGGAATTTACGGCAACATCGATCATCATAGGTGTTTTGCTCGCTATTATTTTTGGCGCGGCGAATGCGTATCTTGGTCTGCGTGTGGGAATGACGGTTTCGGCGTCGATTCCGGCTGCGGTTATTTCAATGGGAGTAATCCGAGTAATTATGAAAAAAGATTCGATTCTGGAGAGCAATATGGTGCAGACAATTGGTTCTGCCGGTGAATCTCTGGCTGCGGGCGCGATATTTACGCTTCCTGCTTTGTTTTTATGGGCAAATGAAGGAAAGACGGAAGCACCAAATCTACTTACGATTTCGCTGATCGCTTTGGTCGGGGGAATTCTTGGGGTGCTGTTTATGATCCCGCTTCGCAATGCTTTGATCGTCAAAGAGCACGGCGTATTGCCATATCCGGAAGGAACGGCGTGTGCAGAGGTTCTTTTGGCAGGAGAAGAAGGCGGTACGAGTGCGAAAACGGTATTTGCCGGTATGGGATTGTCTGCTGTTTTTAAATTTATAACGGATGGTTTGAAAGTGGTTCCGGGTGTCGTTACAGCACCGATCCGCTCCCTGAGGACCGCATTTTCCGCAGAAGTATATCCGGCACTTCTGGGCGTAGGGTATATCTGTGGAATTAAGATTGCATCGTATATGTTCGCCGGTGCGTTGCTGGGATGGTTCGTGCTGATTCCGGCGATTACAATTTTTGGAGGCCCGACAACGATGTATCCGGGTGATGTACCAATTGCACAAATGTACGCAGAAGGCGGCGCAGATGCCATCTGGGGAAGTTATATCCGATACATCGGAGCCGGCGCAGTCGCAGCGGGCGGTATTATCAGTTTGATCAAATCCCTGCCGCTCATTGTATCGACATTTAAAGATTCATTAAAAGGTCTGAAAGGCGGGACAAAAGCAGGAAGCCTCCGCACCGAGCAGGATCTGGATATGCGCCTTGTGCTCGGCGGTTCCCTGGTTTTGATTCTGGTGATCTGGCTTCTTCCGGCGATTCCGGTTTCCTTGATCGGCGCCTTGCTGGTAGTCGTATTTGGGTTCTTTTTTGCCACCGTATCCTCCCGGATGGTTGGCTTGGTAGGAAGCAGCAATAACCCGGTTTCCGGTATGGCAATCGCGACCTTGCTCTTTTCTACTCTGGTTTTGAAAGTCACCGGAAATACCGGCGTAAGCGGAATGATCGGCGCGATAGCCATTGGTTCCGTAATCTGTATCGTGGCTGCGATGGCAGGCGACACGTCACAGGATTTGAAAACGGGTTATATCCTCGGGGCAACGCCGAAAAAACAGCAGATCGGAGAACTGCTTGGTGCCGTTGTAGCGGCGTTTACGATCGGCGGAGTATTGCTCCTTCTCAACAGTGCGTGGGGCTTTGGAACGACAGAACTGGCGGCTCCGCAGGCGACATTGATGAAAATGATCACGGAAGGTGTTATGAATGGAAATCTTCCATGGCCGCTCGTACTGATTGGTATTTTTGCGGCAATTGTCGTTGAAATTCTTGGGATTCCGGTCCTGCCGGTGGCAATCGGTCTTTATCTGCCGCTTGAATTGTCGGCAACGATTATGATCGGTGGTGTGATCCGCTGGATCGTAGACAAGAAGTCGGCAGACAAAAATGGCGAAGCAAGCGGCGGTGTATTGTTCTGCTCCGGATTGATCGCCGGAGAAGGACTGGTCGGAATCTTACTTGCGATTTTGGCAGTCGTTGGTGTAAGCAGTAAATTTGATCTTTCTTCTTCTGTAAATACAGGAAGAATCGGCGGTATTGTGCTTCTTGCGATTATGATTGCCTGCGTATTTATTTTTGCAATGCCGAAAAAGAAGGTTGAGAAATGAAAAAGAAAGAAGTAATTTCTGCAAATTATTTGGATTTTGTACCCAGACACCGCCCATCTCTGCAGTACACGATGGACAATCAGGGAAAAATCACATTGCTGCAGGAAAATAAAGGCGTGTTTCATTTCCTGGCGCAAAAGATATTGAAAAAGCCGAAAGTATCACAGATTCATCTTGATGAAATGGGAAATTTTGTATGGCCATTGATCGATGGGACAAGAACGGTTTATGAGATCGCGGAGCTGGTAAAGGCAGAGTTTGGCGATAAGGCAGAACCGCTTTATGACCGGCTGGTGCAGTATATCCGAAATTTGGAAGCCTATGGATTCGTTGAGGTGCAAGGGGGAAAATAGAAAAAACTTATAAAAATAAGGTAAGATAATGAAAAATCATCTTATCTTATTTTTTTTAGGAGGAAATTATGAGCGAAATATATGGATATGTTAGAGTGAGTACACAAGAACAAAATGAAGAAAGACAATTTCTGGTACGGATTGAAAAGAATCACCGCCTGCGGCTGG
>ERZ780149.2587-NODE-2587-length-16528-cov-7.465064_pt1 | contig 16528 bp, 18 predicted proteins | sample MGYA00511367_ERZ780149 | MGnify/ENA primary metagenome ERZ780149 (study PRJEB29588, sample SAMEA2153852) | human gut metagenome | biome: human gut; feature: human-associated habitat; material: faeces | place: Denmark | collected 2008/2010 ... | reverse complement strand
CCCAGCGAGCCCTCCAGAAGTAGATATACGACCGGCTTTTGTTATACTTCCGGCTGGCCCGGCTGACACCGTATTTCTCTGCATACTTCATCAGGGATTGCCGGTATGCCATGTCCTGTGTTATACTCTTGCTCATGAAGGATATGGCCTCCTCTCGTCAAGTTGTTGTCTCACAACTCCAACTATAACCGATGAGGCCTTATCCTTCATCTTTTTTCTTCACTTGTCCAATATGTATTGTAATCCTACACTCAATTTCGAGTGGCTCAAAATATTAGGCCTTGTTCTTTTCTAGGAAAAGAAGTATAATAAATTTTTTATATATGGTGATCTGCAATGTACATACGCTCTTTTCCTTACCTTAATTGGACCGTTATTAGAAATCAGCACACACCGAAATGGGAAAAGTTGCGTGATTTGTATGGCCTCTGTCCTGCTAATTATTCGTCGCCGCCCACCTTAAAACAACTCGCTTCTGACTGCGTAAATTTATGTGGTGATCTATTATTTTCAGCGTTCTGTGGAGATACAGATGTTTTTGACGATACATCTAAACAACGTTTAAGCATTGGGCTGGTTGACCATCTAATTGTAACCTTTGCCTATCGTTTTTACTGGTTCGCCCTTCTTCCTCATGGAGGCGGACAATCTTCTTTTTAAATTCGGGCGTGTAGTTTTGTGACATAATGAGTACCTCTTTTCTTGTGATTTTGATTATTGCTCATTAGCCACTCCCGTTACAACTTTATTATAGCACTTCAATTCAATATTCCTGCTGACTGACATCCAGAAACACACAAATGGCCAGTACTTGACATTCTTGGAGAATCTTGTGCCGTGGTCTCTGGCCCTACTGAGTGAATGTAGGAAACCTGACCAATATAACCCGGAGGTCTCACTTCACACCGAGCCCTTCTGGTTCTTTATTGCGCACCTGCAATCTGCCGTGTACCAGCTTACTACATAACATTGCTCCCTTTATGATGGCAGCTTGTTCTCCACCGCCTCATAAAGGGAGCATGTAATTTTATGAACTGTAGGGTGGCTTAGTCCGATAGGCTATGTAATCGTATTTCATTGCCATAGGCGGCACTCTAAATAATTGAAGCCAAGATGTGGGAGATTAAGGACTACCCAGGAATACACAGGCCAATGAGAATCACAAAAAACAGGGCAATAAGGCAAATTACGCAATAGCCCATCACATCGCGGATTTTGAGCTTCGCCACATCAAGAACGGGCAGCAGCCAGAAGGGCTGCAGCAGGTTTCCCCAGCAGTTTCCCCAGGCCAGAGACATTGCGGCCTTGCCCTCCGAGACACTGTCCAGGAAGCTCTGGGCGGCAGACATGACGATCGGGCCCTGCACAGTCCAGTGGGCGCCGCCGCTGGGTACGAAAAGCTTCACGATGCCGGAGCTGATAAAGGTAAACAGTGGGAAGGTGAAGTCGTTGGAGATATTCACAAAGAACTGGGCAATGACCTGGGCGATGGATTGGCCAGTGGAACCGCCAGCGTACCCCATCAGGCCAGCAATACCAGCGTAGAAGGGGAACTGCAGGAGGATGCCGCCCACGCCCCGGACTGCCACGCTGATGGCACGGACCACCTTGATCGGTGTGCCATACATTGCGATGGAGAGGAACAAGAAAATAAAGTTCACCAGATTAATGGACAAGGAAAATCCCGTTTTCTGAATCCAGAGCATGTCCACAAAACTCCACACGATGCACACGAAGCCAATAAGGACAATAATCCAGTTAAGCAGGCGAGAGTTTTCAAGCCGTTCGGCAAAGGACATCTCTGACTTGGGCGGGAGTGGCGGTTCCTTAACTTCATCCTCCGCCACAATGGCAGGGTCGATCGTAATAGTTTTGTCCGGCGAAGGGTGCATGGCAGTGATCAAGAGGCACAGCACGATCGCACCGACAATATAGATGAACAGGTTATAGGGTGCGAAAACAGTCTGGGAGAAGGGAATCCCGGTCGTGCTCCACATCCCTTCAAACGTCCAGCCGCCGGCCAAATTGAGAGGGATTGTGCCGGAGATACCGCCATGCCACAGGCCGTTGCCCAGGTATGCTGCCGCCACAAGGAGGGGGTAGTGAACGCCTTTCACCCGTTTGGCCACTTCCTTCGCCAAAATGGCGCAGATAATCATGGCAGCGCCCCACTGAATGAAGTAAGTAATCATACCGATCAGGGCCACCAATAGGACCGCCTGCTTTGGCGTTTTAGCCACAGAGGCGATACAAACAATGAACCGGTGAATCGGTGGGGCATTGGCGAACACAGAGCCAGTGACGACAATCAGGGCCATCTGCATGGAAAAGGCCAGGAGATCCCAGAACCCGCCGAGCCAGCCATCGTAAATCAGGTTTACAAAACGGTCAAAAACAGATACTCCCTCTGCAGGGGCAACCCCGGTCACAGGAATGGCAATGATGAATACAATAATAGTCAGGATAATGGCCAGGACAAAGGCATCCGGTAGAAAGCGGTTGACTAGGGCTACGCTTCCGTCCACAACTCGGTTAAATAACTTCTTCATGGTCTCCCTCCTACTATAAAGATTAAGATTTGGTATCAGCAGCCAGTAGGCTGATGATATAATACCGTCGTATGGGTGAGGATTCCTTTCCCTCCTTGCGGCAGAGTCCGCTGAATACGAGAGTGGAACCTCTCCCTTCACAGGATTTCATTGATGAACCGGATGAAGCAGCCCGATGTGAGCTGTCTTCTCATTTCGCAGTAGGGTATGACCCGTGGAGAACGAGAGGCGCAGCCATACGAAACTTGAACCAGAGGAGTGTTCCGCATGTACATCGTGGGCATTGACATCGGCAAGCGAAATCATGAGGCCAGCATTATGGATGAAACAGGAAAACAGTATAAATTTGTTTTGCTCATCACGTTTGGGTGATACTACAGGGAGCAAGTATCTGTGTACCGGTTATCCCCCGAATACCATCCAGCGCCTTGTTCAAATGGGTGATCACGGCCTGACGTCCAGGCAAAGACATGGCAAATTGCAATGCGGCCTGTACTTTGGGAAGCATGGATCCAGAAGCAAACTGCCCGTTATCTATATATTTCTGTGCTGTTTCCGGAGTAAGGTAATCCAACCAGAGCTCATCCTCCTTTCCAAAGTTGATTGCGACTTTTTCCACGGCGGTGAGGATGAGGAGCGTGTCTGCCTGCATACAAGTGGCAAGCATACAAGCGGCGAAGTCCTTGTCGATTACGGCGGATACCCCCTGAACGTCCCCCTCCCTGGTTCGGACAATAGGAATGCCGCCTCCGCCGCACGCGATGACCACGTGGCCATCGTCCAACAGATCCTGGATGGTCTCCAGCTCCACGATGGACACCGGCTTAGGAGATGCTACGACTCTGCGGTAGCCCCGCCCGGCATCCTCGACCATGGTATAGCCGCGGGCCTGCACGAGCTTGTCCGCATCCTTCCGGCTCAGGAAAGGGCCAATCGGCTTGGTTGGGTTCTGAAATGCCGGGTCATCCAGATTTACCTCCACCTGAGTGATCACGGTAGCCGCAGTCTTTTGGATGTTCCGTTCGTGCAGCTCAACGTCAAGCGCACTCTGCAGATCGTACCCAATATAAGCCTGGCTCATAGCTACGCAGACAGACAGTGGACACAAGTCATACCGGCCGGGATCAGAGCGGGTCAGCGCCTGCATCGCATTCTGAATCATACCAACCTGCGGCCCGTTACCGTGTACGATAGCCACTTGGTTGCGGTCTTCAATTAGGTCAGCCACTGCCTTTGCCGTCTGTTTGACTGCGTGCTTCTGCTCTGTAAGTGTGTTTCCCAGTGCATTTCCGCCAAGGGCAACTACAATTTTGCTCATCTTAGTTCTCCCACAAGTCCGCACACGCTTTTACTGCCTGCCGGAAGCAGTCCTCGGGGGGATGCACCAAGCCAGCTCCCACCTGACCAACACCGTAGTTCTTATGCGCAATGCCCGTGTTGATAATCGGTAAAATGCCAGTCTCCAGCACCTTGATCAGGTCGATACCGGTAGCGCTTCCGCGGAAGTCCAGTACAGGAATCTTGTAAGCGTTGCCCTCGCCGGTGGTAATCTCATACATTTGGGTGGAGTACTGAATGGCGTCCTTTACTTGACCGCCGACAAACTGCACGATGGCAGGGGAGGCAGCCATGCAAAACCCGCCGATGCCAGCAGTCTCCGTGATACAGCTGTCGCCAATATCTGGATTGGCATCCTGCTCAGTGTATCCAGGGAAGTAGAGGCCATTGACCTGCTCTGCAGGGGCAATGAACCAAGTTTCCTCCCCCAAACCAGCCACCCGGATTCCAAAGTCCGTGCCATTCCGGCACATGGTGGCAACCACGGTAGAATAAGGAATGCCAAAGATAGGATCCATCGTGCATTTGCAGGCGGGCATAGAAAGGTTGAGGAAGGTATGATCGTTGCCGTTGATGAATTTTAAAGTGGCCTCCTTTTGTTCGGCGGGAAAATCCACACGTTCCAGGTCGGCAATAATCTCACGTAAGAATAGCGAGGTTCCAGCCTTGTTGCGGTTATGTCCTTCATCCCCCATTTGAAGTGCCTGTGAAATCATGACTTTTAAGTCAACTTCACCGTGGAGTTCTAACGCGGCCCGCAAGACAGGATAATACTCGTCCCGCATTCGCCGGAGCCGGGCAAATACCTCCTGGTCACAGGCTCCGAATCGCAAGACCTTACCCAACCCTTCATTCATCGTGCAGAAGGCGGAGTTCCCATAGGTTTTATTAATCACGTGCCACACGGGCATAGAGTAGGTAACGACTCCGGCCATAGGACCCACCGCACTATGGTGATGGTTGGGGGAGAAGGTGATGGCCCCGCTCTCCACCAGTGCCTGCGCCTCCTCCATGCTGTTAGCCAGGCCTTCGTAGATCAGCCCACCCATTACCGCTCCCCGCAGAGGGCCGCACATGCGGTCCCAGGTGATAGGGGGACCGGCGTGGAGAATGGTGGTAGGCTTCATTCCAGGGATGGCTTCACCAGCAGTAGACATCCCAACGAGGACAGGTTGCGCGGCGAGAATGCGATTGAGGGCTTCCTCATTTGCTTTGGTTATTTTCTCATATAGAGCAGGGCTCTTCAAAACACGCAGAGCCTTTACAGTATCAGGATCCCCGGAGGCCACTGGCTTCCAGTCGATGTGAACCGCCTTCTTTTTTTGCGCAACAAGATCGCGGTAGAAGGATTCCACACCGATGTTCACAACAGACAGTTCACAATGGAAAAGATCATTGATTTTACTCATATTGCCGCCCCCTCTCTTGGGTCAAAACCAGATTTGCAAAACGAGCTGCTTGTGCATTGGATGGCATTACGATGGCCCCGGCAGTCTCTAGTTTTTTCCGCGTCTCTGTGTAATTTTGCGGATCCATCTCTGTGCCACACACAGATGCCACCACACAGAGATATCGCCCCTCCTGTTCTGCGGATAGTTTTGCCTGCATAATTGCCGCGGAGAGATCATGGGCCGGATCGGGATGAGAGCCGTACCCGATAACACAGTCTACAAGAATCACAGCGACCTGAGGGTCTTTTGCCTCCTCGACAAGCCGTTCCGCGCGCAGGGAAGGATCAATCATGGGATGGGGGCGTCCAACGGTGAATGCGTCATCGCCGAAATCCAGGAAGGTGTGGGCTACGGAAGGGCTGCTGCGTGCATCCACGAGCAGATCCTCTTGACGGAGCGGGATGTTAGAGTGAATACATCCTAACGATTCAATCAAAATCTTCATGCTTTCGTCACAGAGGGTTCCTCCGGTGTATAGGCCGCGGAGGTAGATCTGCCCGGCAGTCAGTCGGTTCGCCTCTTTGGCGGCCAGCTCTGTTGCACACTGTATTCCCATCGTAAAGGAAGTAAAATCTTTCGGGGCCCTGCCGTTGGCCAGATCCACCGCCTTGTGCGCTGCGTCCTCAAGGGAGCAGGCAGCATGGAGACCCCGACGAGTGATTTCCTCCGGATTGCCACCGATAAAGCAAACCACGACAGGCTTGCCGGCACCGGCTGCCTGGTTTAAAATCTGCTCTGCGATTTCTCGAGCGGGGGGCTTGGAGACCAGGACGATGATTTCGGTATCCTGATCCTGGATCAGAGCATCCAAGCCCATCTGCATCATAATCCCGCCGATGGCCAAGCTAAGGTCGCGTCCGCCCGTTCCGATCAGCTGGGAGATCCCTCCACCCAGCTGTGAAATGATGGATGAGACCTCTTGGGCCCCAGTGCCAGAAGCGCATACCAGCCCAATGTTGCCCTTACGTATGACATTGGCAAAAGCAAGAGGCGTTTGATTAATGATAGCCGTACCACAATCAGGTCCCATCATCAGAAGGCCTTTGCTGGCAGCGTAGGTCTTGAGCTCCAGCTCTTCTTCTACCGTGACGTTATCACTGAACAACATCACGTTGATCCCGCGATTCAAGCAGTCTTGGGCGACCTCACTGGCGTAGGCTCCGGGCACGGAGATGACTGCCATGTTCAGATCCGGATGGGCCCTCATTGCACTATTCAGCGTAGGATAAATCTGCTTGCTCTCAGTCCTCTCCGCTTTCTTACTCAAAAGCCGATCCGTTTCTTCCACGGCGTTATGAAAAGCCTCCTCGGAGTCACAGTGAGCGGCAATGAAGAAATCGTTGGCGGAGATTGTGTCAAAACCGTCGCAAGCCAGGCCAAGCTTTTGGGCAATCTCCCGATTCAGGTCGGTACCCATACCGATCAACGCATCACTTACACCAGGAACCTTCTTCACCTCTTTGGAAATTATCATGAGTGTAACAGAGTCGTAGTATGTATTACGCCTAATTTCTATTTTGATCAAACCTGATTCCTCCTTGTTGTGCAGGCATCGATGATACCGAAGTACCCTCCGGTCAGGAAATCCCGACCGGATGTACAGCCAAAGGATGATACTCTCTGAAGCGCAGCTCGGATCGGGGCCTCACTTCCTCCCTGAAACAGCTTCGCGGAGAGGGACAGCACATCTTCGGAAAAGAAACCGCGTCCGGCCATCTGCAGAAGGCTAGCGCTGATATCGTTAGTTCTCCGGGCCGCCGCTTCCGCCATCTGTTCAATAGGTCCGCGCAGAGGGTTTCTGGGGAGGAGTGCCCAGAAATATCCGCAGAGCAAGTCATCAGAGGATGGTGTCAGCCCCGTGCCGCAGCCGGCCAGACGGGCTGCGGCTGAAACCATGTCTCCAAGCCGCCCACCTGCCACCGCCAGCCGCAGGTTGAAAAAACGTGCCGCAGCCTCCCGGGCAAACGGCCCTGTGAGACTGCCGGTCAGCAAACCGGAAAACTCATAATCCCTGTAAAAAAGCAGGAATTGACGAATCAGTTCCGCACGTTCTCGCGGAAATATTTGAGGCGGATGGAAGGACAGATCCACAGTCTGGGCATGGGAGAAGGAGACTGCAAGGAGTCCATTCCGCCAAATCCCATCCAAAGAGATGGACAATCGCCCCTGAAACAGACTGCTGTCCTCCGACCATGTTGCCAAGTGAAGGGAATGTGGCTGCAGAGATTTCCAACGGGGAAGTACAGTGACCAGCCCAAAGGGCGTGAGGAAATTCCCGGCGGTGTCGAACCAGGAGTGAACAGAGATATCCTGTAGTTCGGAAGTGAGGCTTTGAAACAGTTGTCCGCAGATCTTCGAGCAGTTTGTCATGATCCAACCCCAGCCCTTTGAGAATAATTCAAGCTTGAATGATACCTATTATAGGGAGCAAAAAACGGGTTTTCTATGTGGAAAGATCACAAGAAGCGATAATGAGTTTTTGTGTGGCATTATCTTGCGGAAGGGCGCTCCTGGAGTATAATATTTATATGATTATTATTGAGGTGGACTGGGGTGCCACCAAACCAAGGGGGATCGATGATGTCAACGGTATTTGAGTCATCCTGCTATCCGATGCTGTTTGAATTGATCCATCTGCCACTGTTCCGGGAGAGCCGTGTAATTGCGGGAGAAAAGGGACTGAAGCGATTGGTTAAAGGGGTTAACCTCAGTGAGAACCCAGATTTTTATCGCTTTATCTCCGGTGGGGAGATTATCATTACCACAGGATATTCCTTCTACCAGGACCCCCATGCAATTCGTGACTTTGTGCCGCGGCTGGCGAGAAAAAACATTGCAGGCATTTGCATCAAACCCGTCAGATATCTGAAAGAAGTTCCCAATGAGATGATAGACGCTGCAAACAGGGAGGGGATTCCCCTTATCGTTCTCTCGGAAAACCTTAGCTTTGGAGAAATTATTCGTGCTGTATATGAAGAAATTTTGATTAGGCAGACTGCGATTCTGCGCAACAGCATCGAAGTGAATGAGATGCTCTCCAGTACCATCATCAAAGGGGCTGGATTGCCGGAAATTGTCCAGATGCTTTCTGAGCTAACCCACAACAGTATTCTAATTCTTGACACCGTGAACGACCGCCGGGAGTACAAGCTTAGGGCACGGGACGCAACCCTGTGGGCCGGGTGTACACCTGACGAGATTTGTCAAAAAATGCGCAGGGATTCCTCCGTCTATCAGTTAGACGTGGGAAACCACTCCTTTGGGCTGCTATACATGCGTGGGGAAGATCTCTCTGACGTGCTCAATGAGAAACTATTCTCCAAAATCTTACGCACAATCCCACTAGAAATATCTCGGGAGCAAGTGAAACGGGAGGCAACCCAGCAGGATTTTTCCAATTTTCTGCTGCACCTGCTCTCCGATTCCTGCAGGCATGAGAATCTGGAGATGTCACGTGCGGAGAGTTTTGGCCTGAACTTGGCAAAAGAACAAATGATTTTGCGGATCCGAGTAATTAAGCGGGACGTCGACAAAGAGAACCCCTATCTGGGAACCTTTGAGAAGACAGTATTCATGGCAGGGTTGCGGGATATTTTCACGGCACGAGATATTTTTGCGCACATTGTGAGTACGACATTTGGACATATCGTCTTTCTGTCGGCCCAGTCTTCTGGGCCACAGCTGGTAAAATTTGAAGCATCGGCAGCCGAAATCCTGAACCCGCTATTAGCTGGGCTGTCTGCTCTATCCATCACCATAGGATGCGGAAGAATTTACCATGGCGTTCAAGGTTTTTCCCACAGCAACCGGGAGGCGGATATTGCGCTGATGGCTGCCAGCGAGCGCAATCAATATCAGGTCCTCAGTTTTTCAAAACTAGGCATTATGCGGCTGATTTGCGCAGAAAGCTCTGAAAAGGAAGTGCAAAACTTTCTGTGGGAGATCTTAGGCGGAATTCTGACCGACAAAAAGCGGGAGGATCTTTTAAAAACCATCGAAAGCTATTTTAAAAATTTGGGGAATATCAAACGGATTGCGCAAGACATCTTCGTGCACTATAATACAGCTGTCTACCGGATCAAGGCCATACAGAGAAAGTCCGGCTGTGACCTGTCAAAAAGTGAGGATCGGTTTCGTCTGGAACTGGCTTTTCGGTTATACCAGTCTATTGGTCATCAGGAAATGCCTGACACACGAAAATGACAGTGTTCAGGCTGGGAGAAAATAGTCAACTTGTTCATGTGGATGTGGACGTGAACCTGTTCCGTGTGCGGCACAGTCCATGTCCAGGATGTGAATGCCGCACACGGAACATTCTGAACGAGGGGAAGCGCCTGCTGGCAGCGTAGGCCCCTGGTAACGGTAGGGTGGGACGCACCTGAAGCCAATGCCCAGGGAGATCGTGTAAGACCAAGCTGGCATATCGCTGGGGCAGTCAGTGACCACGGATCTGGGAACCCCCCCGGATTTCTCTATTTTCCCGCACCATAAGCCTACGTTCTTGAGATGTAAGCAGAAATTCTGCGCATATTTTTTGAATGTGGTTATCCCTTTTAGTAAGCTAAGCTAAAGTCCTGAAAACGGGACAACCCATAGTACAAAATAAAGGCATGATACCAAAAAGGGAGAAAATGAGTCATGCCAAGGAAACAGAGGATGCCACTCAGTGAGTTTTTGAACCAGTTTGGAACGGAGGAGAGCTGCCGGGACTATCTGGCCGCACAGCGCTGGCCAGGCGGCTTTGTCTGCCCGAAATGCGGACACAAACATGGCTGCCGTTTGTCCAACGGCCTGTACCAGTGTACCCACTGCCACCGTCAGACTTCCGTCACGGCCGGGACGGTTCTGCACCACAGCCATGTCAGTCTGAGGAAGTGGTTTCTGGCCTTCTATTTCGTCTCCCAAGACAAACGAGGGCTGTCCGCTGTTCAGTTGTCCAACCAGATCGGTGTGACCTATAAGACCGCATGGTCTATGCTTCGGCGCATCCGATCCGCCATGGGGCAGCGGGACGCAGCGCATTTGCTGTCCGGTGTCGTAGAGTTTGACGACGCCTACTTTGGAGGCCCAACAGCGGGCGGCAAGCGGGGCTAAGGTACGGAAAAGGCAAAGGGTTTCGTGGCCTTGTCCCTGGATGAGCATGGCAATCCTCAATACCTCAAAATGGGCGTGACAAAGAATATCAAGCAGGCCTCAGTAAGAAAGTTTGCCAACAGCGCCGTTGCACCTGGCAGCACGATCCGCAGCGATGGTTACCGCAGTTACATCCCTGCACTTGAAGATTACATCCACGAACATAAGGCCTATGTCCCTAACAGCGGTATGCTCCACTGGCTGCACATTGTGGTCAGCAATGCCAAGGCGTTTATTCTGGGAACCTACCATGGTCTGCCCAAGGATCATCTTCAATCCTACTTGGATGAGTTTGCGTTCCGCTTCAGTCGCCGCGCTTTTGGCTCCCGGTTGACCCACCGGCTCATCCTCGCCGTGGCTCGCTCCCAGATGGCTTACTAAAAGGGATAACCACATTTTTGAATACAGCCGGATTGGCCTGTTCCTGACGAGGGTTAGGCTTGGGGTGGGCCGGGTTTTTGACTACTTTTAGGTTTGATACCAGGCAGTTCCTCCCCCGCACAGGCTGGAGGGGCTCTTGCAATAGTTGATCACCCTGACGGTACGGCCCAGGAGATTCCCAAAGGGGATTACTATCTCATTACCGCTATTGGTAATCACAACACGTATTTTGCACTCAAGCCATTTAACTATTTCTTTCTGTTCATAATAGGGTCGCAGTTCATAGCTGGCCTTCCTAAAAGGTGTATCATACGGTCCTCCAAACATATTTCTCAGAACCAGCGGGACAAAGCCGTGACTTGGGTTCTTTTGGCCCTCTTTCTGTCTCTACTAGCGGCCTGCGCCCTGTGGGCCGACGGAGTGACCCAGAGGGAGCCGGTACCCTGGTACTACTGGCCCCTGCTGGCGTGCTGCCTCGGACTGCTTGTATATGAGCTGCAGGGTGGGACTTATTTCACCGCCGATATAGGCGGCCGTCTTCCTCCTGCTCTCCCTGTCCATTTTGGCCCTGCTAGTCCTCCTGCTGACAGGAGAGGGCACTCCTGCCGATGCGGGTGCCCTGCCAAAAGCGGCACTGACCGCCATTTTCTGGCCGGCTGCGGCCGGAAGGCAGTCCGGCCATCCGGACCTGGAAGGGAGAGCATGCAGTAGCCCCCGTCCGCACTCTGGCGAGAGGAGATCTCCCCTATGAAACTACTCTGGGAATTTTCCCTCCTGTCGACAATAAAGTAACGGCTTGTCCACATACGATGGCTGGGTGATGTTTTTCCTCTTTCTGGTTTCCCCGGCGATACTGGTTTTCCAAGAAGACGGCATTGCTCCCTATGCCAGCCACCCACTGTCTGGCACCTCTAGGCTAAGCCAGAAGGAGGTTTCCCTATACTCCTGCACCGAGCAGGAGCACCAGGGCAAGCCGAGCCATGATTCACCCCCTCTCCCCTGCCCACACACGCACACAGGCCTCCCGGCACGCAAAATGTCGCGTGCCGGAGGGCCTGCCTCTTTCAATGTTGGCACCGGATGAAAAATGAACCGCCGTGGGGTGCTAGCGTCAGGCGAAACCGCCAGATGGTTATTTCCTCCCTTAACACTGCAAATCTTTCGAATATTCCATTCAAGAACAGCTGCAACAGGATTCAATATATTTAATTGTAAAGTTATTTTAACGTAGAAGGGCTATTGCCACATTAGCTGTCACACTCAACGTATGGAGCATACAGAAAGGGTGATGGCCCGTGGATGCCCATAAACGGCGACAGCGGATCATTGAACACCTGTGCAAAGTCCGGCATATACATATAAAGACCTGGCACAATTGTTCGGTGTCTCCAGGAGAACAATTCAAAATGATATCATGTTTCTTACTGGGCACTATCCTATCGAAACCGTTTGTGGCCGCTACGGCGGGGGTATCCGAATCATGGATGGCTACCATTTAGACCAAAAGTGGGTTCTTTCCAAAGTTAGTTGATTTTACGCTTAAATCCACGCCGCAACAGTTTAGACTTTAATAGTTCAAAACTGTTGCGGCCATACATAATCCTCTTTACAACCTTCAGCTTGTTTACGCTCCCCTCTGCAAGACATTATTATAGTCGAATTGTATCGCGTTTTTCACCGCGTCTTTATCCCTTTGGATCCCATTCACAAAACTATCCAGTTCTTCTATCCCCAGCAACTGGCATTCTTCCATCCACGCTTCCAGATCTTCCGGCTTTCGGGCAAACAGTGTCTCCTTAAAGCTTTTCCCTGCGTCATACACTTTCCCAATAACAGGATATTGCTCGATCACCTGATCCAACTGCTTCTGGCTGATCCCTTTTACCTGGTCAACCGGTTTATACAGCAGTTTTATCAGCCAGCGGCGTTCTATTTTTCCCCCCTGCCGTCTCCTGCTTCTTTCAGCAGTTTCCGCTCCCGTGTTGCATACATACGGATGGTTGAATCCGCGCCCCGGTATCCTTTCTCTCGGATATATGAACTGATCTGGCGGAAGGTTTTCCCTTCGGAAAGCAAGCCCTTGATATCTTCCACATAAGGCTTGATTTTACTTGGGTAGGTTGTATTATACAATGCATTCACCGGGTTATATCCGAGTTTCAGGTATTTGGCAACTGTCTGCCGGCTGATGCCTGTCTGCTCCGCAATCTCCCCGTTATTCCATCCTTCTTCCTTTAATTCCCGTACTTTTTTTACAAGGGCTCTCTTCCTTTCCAATGCCTGCCTATGTTCTTTTGTGGGGAAATCTTCTTTCCCTTCTTTGCTCCAATAATCCGCGGTTGCTGTCCCGGCATAATGGGACGCTTCTTGGGGAAGACAGAAATTCGCAGATAAAAATCGGGTCAGAAACTTTTTCGCCGCGTCTGTAAATCCTTTTAACAGATGGAAACGGTCACTGACCTGTACAATGGCAGTATTCGCCTGGCTGATTGCGGAATGGTAGGAGACAGAGCCATCCCTTGATACAATGCTGAGATTCAGATAAGTTTTCAGCCATTCAACAACATCTCCGATTTCCCTTGATGGAAGGAGGTCGATCACCCTTCTGCTTTCCATATCAACCATGATTGTCCCATAGGTGTGCCTTTTGCGGATGGCAAAATCATCTACGCATACCTTTGTCACCGTTTCCTTTTGCGGCAGGAGTATATCTTTTTTTTAAGAGATTGCAGATGGTGCTTTTTCCCACATCCGCAATCCCGTCTTTCAACAGTTCCGCCGCTGCCAGGGAACTGACATTCAATGATATATCTACAATCTTATCTAACAGCCGCCTGCTTTTCTTTCCCTTTGGCGGAAGGAAATCAAAGGTTTCCGCAAATGTTGTTTGCGGGCAGTCCGGATTCACACAGAACATTTTTCTGTTTTCCAGAATGATCTTTGTTTTCTTCCCCATAATAGGAAGGTCCTGAAAACTCCGTTCGTAAACACTATGCTTTCGGGTGGACGGTGTGCCGCAGTAGGGGCAGATCGGTTCTTCCAGGTTGGATTCCACATAAATATATACGGTATCACCAACAATTTCATGCCGGATATATTCCAGGCGCTCATCCAACAGTCTAACGAATTCTTCCATTTTGCTCCCCGCTTTCTGGCTATGATTCACTTCCTCTAATATACCATGGGTGGAGAAAAAATACACTATAATTCAACTAACTGTGGAAAGAACCCTTTTTTGTAACACTTGTGGCTAAAAACTCGTTGGATTGTTGCCTGAAGTCTATCGGAGCTGTCCGTTTTTATCAATGGTGCTTTGCACCGCTGCGCGGCCGTGCCATTGACAAAAACTCCCATCTCCGATGCTGCGTGGTCAAGCAATCCAATCAGGCAACCTGCTTCCGCCGCTCCCGGACCACAAAGCGGTCCGGCACTGAAAGCGGCCCCTCCTCAGACTCCACCCCACAATCAACATGTAGCTTTATGATAAGGTACAATATGTAGAACACCGCTGCCTGGAATTCCAGACAGCGGTGTTTTACTACTTTGATTTGGAAGGTTGATAATACTGGTGTAATCGATATCGTCACAGATATTCATGAAATCGGCCCAATAATACTCCATGGGACTAAGGTTGGCTTCATCTAACAAAATCATAAAGGGCATATCCGTACTTTGTCCATTGGTTGGAATATTCCTTCTTTTCTCTGGTGTTGACTTTGGACTTGCCATTACTATAGCGAGTATAGTTCTCCTTGTAATCTGTTACCCTGTGGCAAAAAAAGCAAAACTTGAAATTGCAAAAGTCGATCCTGATATCCTCACAAAACAGAAGGCAGTAGAAACTGCAGAAGGGAAAAAGGATGCAGCAGAAAGTCTACATAAGACCAGTCAAGCTGTCAAAGATTATGAATCCAAGAAGGATTCCAAACCATGAAATTTTCCAAGATAGAGATATACTGCCACTTAATGATCTGGGGGCATAGAATTGGATGTCATCAATTGGCAGAACGGAGTTTCACATGGCATGGTTTACAATTTCCGGTTTGCGCCAGATGTACGGGGGTCTTATTAAGCTATGTCGTGTCTATTCCTTTATATATCGCTTTCGGCGGTAATCTCACCATATGTATCAGCACAATGGCTATCATGTTTGCTGATTGGCTGATTCAATATTTGGGATTCAAGCAATCCACAAATATTCGGCGGCTTCTTACTGGCATTTGTGGCGGATATGGTGTCATGACAGTCCAACTCATGTTTATAGAACATGCTATACATAAAATTATAAGTTTTGTATCGTGAGAGATGTGAAAAGGTAAACTCAGTATTGAGGCAGGAGGAAACTAAAATGGCTTTTATTGACCAACTCGGGAAAATGATTACGAATGCCGGTCAGGAAACAGCGACAAAAGCGAAAAACCTTTCGAACATTACCAAGAACGATAGATCGTCCTTCCCCTCGGGGCCCCATTTTTGTTTATATGATTGTTAGTATGATTATAGGAAATGAAAACGATTTTATTATCTTACCCTAAAGTCGATTGTTTCAAAGTAAGCTGTATTCATGTTGATTTTCACATAAGATTTGCTATATAATATAAAAGAACCATTGATTTAAGGAATCAATGGTTGATAAATCAGTGGGGGAGGAGGCCGCTATATGACGCAGACGAGCAAGAAACGATTGGAGTATTCCATTTCTACCCACACGATTGAAAAGCTGTTTCCCAGTGAAGATGCTTTGCGTCTATGTGAGCAGGTATCTGACGGCATCCTCGATGCGAACGATGCGGTAGAGTCTATCTTAAAGAAGTATGACTTGAAACGAGTGCCTGCCCATGGATAGTGGTTTTGGAAAGTATGATGTGTATGCCGTGGCTGGTTCGATCTACTGCTATCGGGATACCAACGTTCTAAAAAATCGATTTGGCCTGCGGGATGGCGCAAAACTGAGGGCGGTAGAGGCGGATATATCCCTGATCCGGCAAAACGAATTGTTGAAGCATCCAATCCAAGGGCATTTTACGATGAATCACCTCTGCAAGATCCATCGGTATCTTTTGGGCGATATCTATCCTTTTGCAGGTCATTTTCGCCGTGAAGATATCATGAAGGGGACAACTCGCTTCCTAACCCATGTAGATATCCCACGAAAGCTGTCCGAACTGCTGTCACAGCTCCGGGATGAACGCTGGTTAGAAGGACTGCCCTTTGATGAGCTTGTGGAGCGTAGCGCCTACTATTTTGCCGAACTCAACTATATCCATCCCTTCCGAGAGGGAAATGGCCGGGCAATTCGTGAGTTTATGCGGCTGCTGTTCCTTCGGAATGGCTATGAGGTCAACTGGGCTTCGGTGCCAGCGGAGGTCCTGTTGGATGCCATGGAGAAATCGGTCTTTGATACAGGTGAGCTTCAAAACGTGTTGGCTAAAAGCCTGTCTGCTTTCACCGAAACCTAGTGTGAATGGAGCCCCGATATCCGCTCCCATAGGTACGACAAATTTACGACACAAGCCCGAATTTTATAGGGATGTAGGTGTCTGGAATCCTTGGAATAGAGCCATTTTTCGAGACATTTCAAGCGCTTGATCTGATTCACACGCAAGAGGTCACAGATTCGAGTTCTGTAGTCTCCACCACGTCGTCGCGGACTGCATATCGTTCGCGACGACTTTT
>ERZ780149.2572-NODE-2572-length-16635-cov-4.728166_pt1 | contig 16635 bp, 12 predicted proteins | sample MGYA00511367_ERZ780149 | MGnify/ENA primary metagenome ERZ780149 (study PRJEB29588, sample SAMEA2153852) | human gut metagenome | biome: human gut; feature: human-associated habitat; material: faeces | place: Denmark | collected 2008/2010 ... | reverse complement strand
TTATTTTTTTATCAAATGTAACTAAAAACCATTTTAAAAGCCCAGTTGGCAAAACTGCAAAATTTTATAAATAAAAAAGCAACCCAAAAGGTCGCTCGCATAAATTTTTATATTTTTATTAGTAAAGTGTTAAAACTAAGGTTGCTTTTAATAACAGAAACTAAATGCCTGCATCACACAACAAAAAAGACTGAAACTGGGCAATTAAATTTAATTTTTATTTAAAATTCCACTTCAAATTTTCTGTTGATTGCATAACAACAGTTAAATAACCATATCTTTTAAATCGCCCGTCTCATCAAAAGTCATTATGGCAAAAACCTCATTTGTTTGCCCGTTTGTTGTAACTTCTTGTTTTAAGGTTAATTTATCTTTAATATAAAGCGTTGTGTAATTTGACTTATTTTCATCAGCATAACAAACATAAATTGTGCATTCAACTCCCTCAACTTCGCCTTTGCCACTTTCAATTAAACCGCCGTTTTGAACCTTTAAATACTCACCAAAATAAGGCACATCACTTATCACATCTTCAATGGTTGTTAATGTTTCACATTGGTTCCAATTGTAAAATTCATCAGGTTGAAATTTAACATAACCCCCTAAATTTTGATCAAATATGTAAAGGGTTTCGTTATAAATCATTCCATCAAGGTCGCTATATTCGTAGTAATAAACTTTGTCATACCCCTCTGTTTCATTAAAATCTCTAACTAAATAAATTGAATAAAAATCATCAACATAACTTGTTAATGTGAAACTTGAAGGGACTTGCTCATTAACTTTAACATTAACCTCAACTTTTATTGTTACACCTTTAAAATTTGAATTTGTTGGCGTGAACACAACATCAAACCACCCTGCCTTGGTCACAACACTTTCACCATTCGCCCAAGAAAAACTGCCCGCAACTTCACTTAAACCAAAGTCAACCAAATCTTGTGAAGATGAAAGCATTGCATAAGCCTTGCCACCACTAAGAATGCTGTAATTTAAAGTTTGTCCGCTTAAAATTTGCGTTCCCGAAGGCAACTCTAAAATTTCAGGTGTTGTTGCAACAGTTTCAACATTGTTATAAACTAAATTAACATATCCGCTAGAATCTGCATTTTCAAGTTCAAAGTTTTTGCAACTTTCACTCAGTTTATATCTTACAACAATTTGCTGATTTTTTCCCACTTCACTTTCTTTTTGGCCATTACTTGTAACCAGAAAGAAAACGGTTCCATTTTGATAAACTGCAAAATTTGAATGAATGTCAAGTTCAAAAGAATAATCTAAAAACTCTCCATTTGGGCTGGAAACCAAAAATGGTTTATTTAAAGTTTTGCTAGTTACAGTTGTTGGAAACAATTCATTTTCATCTTTAAAATAATTTGACCCGTTATATTCCCTTACTAAATTTATATCGCTATTTAATGCAAGAGTTAATTTTGCCTTTAAAATTTCCCATTCAATAGAAACACTGGTTAATGAGCCATCTTGCCACATATAATTTGATGGGTCTGTAAGGCTTACTGTAATAACGCTTTTGCCAGCATCAGTTCTTGTGTTGTTTTCAACCTCCATTAAACACTCTTCAAAATTCAACAAACTTGCTGTTTGAGGTTGTGCGTTATAGTAATATGTTTTATTTTCAAGGTAAGGTTTTGAAAGTTCTTTTTTGTTAACAACAACGCTAACCTCACAACTAAATGGTGGCAAATTTATGCTTTCGTGATAATAAAACACTGCTTCAAAATTTTGAATTCCCGCATTGCCAACTAACACCTCATTGTTATAAAGTGTTTTGTTCCAACTCCACTCTCCAAACTCACTTGATGGAAGTTTAACACTAAAAAGTTTATCACCATAAGTTGCAACAAGCCCTGTGGGCATTTCAATTTCTGGCTCGGCAACATTAACTGAAATTTCAATATGATTTACAGTTTCATAATTTTGTGTGTCTTGTGGGGTAAAAGTTGCATAATAAACATTTGAACCAACTTGATTTAAAATGGTGTTTTCATTTTCAAAATTAAACCCCTTTGGAAGTGTTATGTCTGACAGACTTTGCCCAAATTCGGCATTTAAATTTTCAGGTATTGTAAATGCTGGAATTGCCTTTAAAACAACAACTTTTATAACCACAGGGTTAAAATCAAGATACTTAATTTCAAAGTCATATCCTTCACTGTTTGCAGGCAGGTTTTGCCCAAGGCTTGAAACTTCAACGCCCTCACTTTTAAATGTTAGCGTTTGTTTTGCATTGTCTTTACAAACTCTTTTTAAAGTTACCCTTTCTTCAAGATTTAAAGATTGCCCGTAAGTTAAAACTATTATGTTGTTTGTTGAAGAATAAAGTTCGTTATCAACATAAACTTCAAACCCAACAACACTTTTTGCGTCGTTTACATTTTGCCCGTCATTACTACTAGGCAAAGTTGACCCCTGATTGCAACCACAAAGCATTGTAAGAACGGGAAAAATTAACGCAAAAATAATTGCAAAACACCAATTTTTCATTTTATATCCTTCTCTTTTGTAAAATTCCAACGCTAATTTAAGCATATAACACACGGTATGTCAACCACCAATGAAAAATTAATAAGAAAAAAACAAAAGGTCTTTTATTTTTAAAGACCTTTCTAAATTTATTTAGTTATAATTTTGAATTTATTTCATATCTTTAGAATTTGTTTAATTATGTTTTTAAATTATTTCATATATTTAGAATTTATTTAATTGTAATTAAACCACTGAACCATCAGCCATATTTCCACTTTGCAAAACACTTGTGGTTAATTAACTTTAATTTAGTTTGCACTATTACTTGTTTCATTTTCAGTTGTGGTTATAAAAGATGTTTTTTAATTCATTTTATTTTAACTCACCTGAAACATCTTTTAAGCCTTGGTTGCTAGCGTTTACGCTTTGGCTTTGTGCAGTTAATGTTTCACCATTCGCTAAATTTGTTTCAACAAAAACTGGGTTTTCAACACTTGCTGTTTGCAACAAAGTTTCAGGTTTTGTAGCACACTCATTTCCGCTTTCAAAAGCAGTTTTGGTAACGCCCTGCAACAAAATTTCAGTTTTAGTGGCATTTTCGTTTGTTGAAGGCATTTCACTCTTCAAATCATTTCCTTGCACCACAACTGTTTCATCTTCTGCAACAATTTCGCCTGTTGATAAGGTTCCAGTTTCTGCAACTTTTTCACTTGCCGATAAAATTTCGGTTTTTGCAACAACTTCGCTTGCCAAAGTGTTTTCAATATTTAATTCTTTTTCTTCTGGCAAAATAATCTCAGGGTCTGCACCACTTAATTCTGGTGAAGAAATTTCTGTTTTTGCACCACTCACTTCAAACAAAGAGGTTTCAGTTTTTGCAGTTTCAACTGTTTTGCCATCTGTTTTTTGAGGGGCTGAAATTATCCCCAGCACCACAAAAATTCCACAAAGCCCAGTTGTTATGTCCATAACAAGGGAACTGTCAATTTCAAAATTGAATTTATCTGCAATAATTCTTGCCACAAGCAAAATTGCACTGACAAGACTTATCCAGAAATTATATGTTTTCATTTTGTCTTTAAGAGTCATTGTTTTCTCCTTTTAGTTTTGTCTTAATTGTTGTTGATAGTAAACTAAATCCCAAAGGTCGCCAAGGTAATAAGCAAACATGTTATCACTTGTTAACATTTTAAGTGCTTCATTTTTTGAAAGTTGATTAAGGTAATCAAACGCATAAGCAAGTTTTGTTAATCTTTGGTCGCTTTGCTGCCCAATTTGAATGCCATATTTAGCCTCAAGTTCAGCAATATCAATTTGTTGCCCAACTTCTTGGTCTTGTCTTTCTAACCTGTACTGGGCTTCAAGCCTTTCAACCTCGTTGTTAAACTCAATAACCTCTTGTTTTTTCTCTTCAAGTTTTTGCATTTCGCTTTGAATTTGAGTTTGAAGTTCACTTGCATAATCAAGGTCAAGAGAGTTAAGAGCGTTCTCTTGCCTTGCTTCAAGGTTTAAAAGTTCTCTGTCAATTGCTGAAAGTTCTTCATTTAATTCTGTTGCCACTTGGCTTAGTTCACTTGCCCTTGATTTTTCAATGCCATCAAGTTGGTTAATAATTATGCTTGACCTTGCAAGCCCCCTTTTAAGAGCCTGATTTTCAGCACTTGTAACAGTTGAGTCGTAAATTGCGTTAATTTCATCTCTGCTTGCGTTGGCATATTGTCTTGCGGTGTTTTTTTCTTGTGCTTTTGCTTCACGCTCTGTGTTATAACTTTCAGTTTGTGAATTTTTAAGAGTGTTATATTTACTGTCAAGTTGCGCTTTTACAAGTTCTGTTATATCTTCTTGTGTTTGTGTTGGCATTTCAAGCCTTTCAAGAGTTAAATTATTTTGCTCTTCTTGATTTTTCTTGTTGTTATAATAATTATCAATCTTTTCAAACTCAGTGAATGGGTCTTTGGTTGAAAAATCAAGTTGTAAATCTGATGGATATAAATTTTTATTTGTTTCTGGGGTTGATGGCTCTGGGTTGCTAACCTCAGGTTCTTGCGTTTGTGTGTTATCCTGATTCCCCTCATTTTTTAATTGTTCTTTTAATTCTTCGTTTATTTTTGCCTCTTCTTCTCTCTTTTTTTGTTGTTCTTGTGCATAATTGTAAAGACTTTTATAATCTGACCACGCCTTAGACATATCTTCCTCCATTTTTTCTTAAATTTTGTAATAAATTGTGTAGCATTATTTTATTTGCTGTTTGTTGTTTATCAGTTAGTGTAATTAAGTTTTTTATATTTAAATTATGTTTCATCAAACACTCCTATTTCCTGCCCAACTCTGTTTAAAGTAACACCAAAAAGTGGTAAAATTTCACTTGATGAAATGGGCTCACTGCTTGCCCAAACAGGTAGTTTTGTGCCAAGGCTTATTATTTTTTTATAAACCCTGTCTCCTTCTTTTGAATAATAAAGAGTCAGCACTTCATCTTCTGTTATAACCCCGTTTAAAATTTCTGCCTTACCAAGTTTTATTATGTTTTTTGAAAACACCATCTCTTTCACCATCCCCTATTCATTAAAACCACCAACAGTAAGTGTTAGTTTTGCCTCAACAACTTCGCCTGAACCTGAACCCAATGGTTGATATTTTTGGTAAGTAACACTAACTTCACTTGGGTCAGTTGATTTTAACCCTTCAAGCATTGCGCTTGTTTGGTTTAAGTTTATGGCAATTATTGGCTTTTGAGTGTTAGATGTGAAAATTAGTAAACTGTCTTTTAAAAACTCAAAACTTAAAAATTCACTTTGCGTTAAGGTTGAAAAAAAGTTATCGTCAAATTCAACGGGCAAATTATAACCAATGATGTTAAAAATTTTATAACTTGTGCTACTATATTTTTTAATAACATATTTAAAGTCTGGCGAAGCATACAAATCAATTTCACCGTCATTAGAAATGTTATATCTTATTGCCTCTGGAAAGAAATAAGTGTTGTAAATTGCACTTCCCTCAACGCTTGGCTTTTTGCAACACAGAACTCTGTCTGTGCCGTAAGACTCAGTTGACCCAGAAATTATCATTGTTGCAAGGCTGCTTGAAACAGATGAATCAAGTTGCCCATCTTCATCAACCATGTCAACACTTGGAATGCCCGTGATTCCGTTGCTTTGCGTTGTAAGAAAGAACACCAAACTATCACAATAGTTGTTTTGATACAAACATGCCACCTTTTCAATGCCTGTGTATGTGCTTTCAATTTTACTTGAAACCACAAGTTCGCCCGCATCATTAAAACTTGCAAGAAGGCAAACGCCACGCGTTGAAGAATCAATTCCTACAATTCTAACCACATTATCTTTGCTTTGGGTTATGTCCATTCCTGTTAAGTTAAGGTTATAAGTTTGTGCTGAAAGTGTAACAGGCTCGCAAACATAATCTGTTACTTTATAACATTTAAGATATGGCGAAGTTGTTAGTTTTGTAAAAACCAAATCACCAAACATAAAAATGTGATCAACATTTGATGCCGAAACTGCACTTGTGTCAAGTTTTTTAATTAACAAATCTTCATTTTTATAAATATAAATTGCTTGGTTTAAAATAAAAGCAATCATTGTTCCGTCTTTGGCAACAAAGCGTGTGGTTTGGTCATCAAACGGCATATCAAATGGCGAACTGATGTAATCTCCAAAACTGTGGGCATAACTGTTTAAAACAAATTCAACTGTTGTGGCAGAGTCTGTTGAAGTGCAACTTGTAACAAGTTTTACATCATCACCTAAATCAACACAGTTATTTGTGTTTTTTGTTTTTGTGGCAGTTACTTCTTCTGGGCTTCTTGCCCCAAGGCAGTTATACCTTATAACAGGTTTGCCATCAGCAAGAACAACAATTTCTCTTACCTCATTTTCACCGAAATTGCAGTCATACTTTATTCCAACGCCAGTAAAATCAGTTAAATCGTATGTGAGTTTTTCATATTCACACGCACTTATCTGCTTTGGGGGTTCTCGGTAAATTTCAACATTTGGCTGGTTGTTTATTCCCCTTGTAAATGTAAGACTAGTGTTAGTCATTGCGTTTTCACCAAGAAGTTGTTTCACAAGAAGGTTATCTCCTGCAACAAGTTTTGCGTTGCCACCCGAAACGCTTTCAAGATAAATTGTAAGCCTTATAACCATTTCTTTGCCCGCCTGTTTTGTAACGCTCACAATTTCGCCGTCTTCGTCAGTCAAAACAACATGATTGTAAATGGTTGGGTTACTGTCAGTTGTGTCAGTTAACCCAATTTCACTAAAAGTTAAACCATTGCCTTCATTTTCACCAAACACCTTGCTTTTAATAACAAACATATCCCCTGCTTTGCAGTCTGGCTGAACCTGCTCTGTGGTGGCAGCATAAGTTGCAACATAACTTCCAAGTTTGCTTGTTTCAAAGTTAACTGCGTTTGACCCTGTTCCAAAAGCAAAATATGAATTATACGGCTCAAGATTTTTAATTTTATCAAACACTGATTTAAGCATTGTGTTATAAGCAACATAAGTTTTATCACCACATGTTACTTCATATTTATTGTGTAATCTTATTTTCATTTAAATCTCCTTTATTAAATTTTAAAATAAACCAGCCTGTGCCCCTGAACTGCACTTGTTGTATATAAATCATTAATAATGTAACTAAACACTCCAAGCATACCAATGCCTTGGCATGGGTAATGCATTCGGTAATATGTTTCACCAAGCCGTGTTATTCTTGACCTGAAAAAGTCAAACCCATCAACAACTACAACACTTGTTCCAATTTGAGTTGGAATAAGCCCAGTGTAAGTGTTAACCGAATGTTTAAGCGTTTCAAAGTTTCCTTTGGGAATTGCACTATAAAAATTTAAATAATCTTTATGGTTTGTTTCATCAACCCAGTTGTTATGAAACCCCTCAACATCCATGCACCCTATGAAATTTTCACCCGGGTAAGTTCCTTCAAGGCAATAATGTCCAAAACTTGCAAAGCCTTCAATGTTTAAAAATCTTTCAACCGAGCGTTGAGTTGTTTTTAAATATCCATAAGTTCTTGTTGGGTAACTGTTGCTTAAACCAGTTGTTCTTTCACCTGTTGGTGCAACAAATGAATAGCCATAACCAATTGAACTGCGGTAATCAATAGATTTAAACTGAATAATAAATAACAATTGTAAAAGAAGGCTAACATTAAGGTTTGTCATTGCAAAATTTGTTCCCCTTGGGGTTGTAAATGCTTGCAACTGTGATACCGTTTTTCCTTGAACTCGGTATTTTTCATTGTTTGAAAGTGAATAAAATAGGTCATTTTTCAAAGTGCTTGGATATGCCCCAACATAAAGTTTTTGGGCAATCTGCCCTTTATAATAAAAGGCAAAACATTCATAGCCAAATCTTTTATGATTTGAAATTCTAAACTGCAAAACTCCATCTTCATTTTCATGAATACGATAATATATTTTTGGAATTTCAACCATAACATCTCCACTATTCCCGCTTTCAATATCAAGATTTTCTTGGGTTAAATCTTCACTTTTTGTAAGGTCTGTTTGGCATAAATAAGTTATCTCGCTTTCACTTTTAAATAAACAAGGTTTAATGGCGTTGTATGGCCATTTATCAGTCCAACTGCCGTCAGCGTAAACTGGGGCGGTCATTGTTGAAGAGTCATAAGTTATACTTGCAGGGGTAAACCCTGTGCAATCCTCAACATAAACGCAGTTTAAAACCCCATCAGCCGCATTTTCACTTGAAGGGTCATAATCAACCCCATAAACAATTCCGTTTTCGGGAATGGTAAAGCACTCAACCCTAAAATTGCATTCAACCAATAAATCGGTGATATCTGTAAAGTTATAATGTGTTTTTGCGTATCTTGTTGCAGTTGCAACAACAGCAAGCGTGCAACTTATGTTGTTAATTTCTTCAACTGGATATCTTTCTTTGTAAATGTAGGTTGAAAGCAAAATGTTTAGCCCAAACTTAATATTTTCTAGAAGTTTAGAAACATTTGGAGCCCCAACCGAAGAACAAATGTAATTGTTGTAATCTTTATCAGTTGCAATAACATAACTTTTGTTTCCTTCACTTGCAACTGTTCTAACGCTAATAAAATCAGCCTGTGGCAAGTTAAGAACTGAAGATTGACTTAAAACATTTTGTTTAAGAGTTTTGTAAAGCACTTTGCCATCTTTAACATAAACAATTACCATGCTTCCCTCTTCGGGGTTGTTGCCAACACAAACCGAACTAACACAACTGTCAACAAACATTTCTTGATTATCTCCAACTCTTGCTAGATACAAATTGCCATCTGTTCCAACATATAAAAATGTTAAGGATTTATCTTCGTCGTTGTATAAATCAAAGCACACTGAATGAGCTTGCGCCTGTTTAAATTCAACAAACTGTGCACTTGCAAGGTTAATGTTATCAGTTGAAGTTTGATGATAATAAATTTTGTTATCTTTAATGTAACTTACTGCAATAAGAGAGCCAAATTCACAGGCTTTAAGTTCAACGCTTAATTTGTTTGAATTAATGCTTGCCCCAATTACCACTAAATTAAAATTGTTTAAGGTTATTTGTCCTTCACTTGAAATTGTCATTTCAAGGTCTCCTTGCCCTTTTGCAACGCTTGAAGCAACACTTGAAATGTTTATTTCATTGTTTTGAGCGTTTAAACTTTTTGTTTGTGAGCAAATAACAACTCCATCAAATTTAAGGCTTATTGTAACAGACTGAGCGGTTGTTGAAGTTATATTTAAATTTAAAAAAATACAACAATCACTTGTGTTTGATGTTGTAATAGTAGCAAATTTATGGGTGTAGGTTGATGAAATTTCAATGATTTCACTTTCAGTTATTTCAAAACAATCAACATTTGGGTTAATGGTGTCAGAGCCGTTTTGTTGAAGTTGTTTTTCAAGGTCATTTACCTTTAAATATGCAAGTTTGCCGTAATTCATAATATTCTCCTAAAACCTATTATCCATTTTTATTAAAATGTTTGGGTTTGAAATGTTGCACTCATCTTCATCACAACTAAATTCAAAAGAAAATTTTGTGCCAAATATTCTTGTTGAAATTGTTGAAGGTTTTGCTGAACCTGAAACAAAAATGATGGTTTCATTATTCTCTTCATCTTTAACCACAATGTTCATATCTGTTTTTGAGGTTATAAAAAAGTTTCTAACGCATTTTCTGCGTTGAGGGTAACCAAGGTCTGTTTGGGGTGTTATCCACACTTTGTGTGTTGTTGAACCAAAAATTTTGCCACTGTGGTCAATTACCCCTAATTTGTAAGAAGTTTCTCCAAACTTTTTTGCACAAACAACAACCCCATTAAAGTTGTCACAAAGCACAGTGTTGATGTCAATAATGTCAGCACCCCTTAAAAATATTGCCTGCATGGTGTCAAGATTAATTTCAATCAAGCAGTTGTTTGTTGCATCTTCTTCATTTTCAAAACTATCATCAAAAAAAGCAAAGTTACATGCAAGGTAATATTTATTTTCAAAATATCCCGCAACCGCACTTGCATTGTTTTTTCCAATAAAACCATTTTCAATGTTTGTCATGATTTTGGTGCAGTTTAAACCATCAAACCTGTAAAGCCCATCACTTGCAAGAAACAAAACAACATCTCCACAAAGCACCACAGTGTTAGGATAAATTTTTCCGCTTGCAATAAAAAGTTGAGCAACGCTGAAAGTTGTTTGGTCAGCATAAGCGCTAAGCCTTGTTATGCCGTAATCTCTGAAAATATAAACATAATCATTAAACGAAATTACTTTTTTAAGGGCTCCCCTTTCATCAAGCATTTCAATAAACCCTGCTTCTGTTAGGCTGACGCTCCAATTTGTTGGGTCAAGGTCATCTGAAAACCAAATGCTAGATTGCTCGCCATCAACCGTTGCAAAAAGTCTTTCATAATGCAGTGCCATGCTTGAAATATGCGGAGCATCTGCAACTTTTATTATTGAATCTGTAAGCCCCCAAACAATCATAGGGTCGCTTGCACTTGAAAATATTGTGCAGTCTTGACCATTCAGTCTGTAATTAATTGCAACAGGTTTTTCGCTAAAAATCAAGTTTGGAATTGTTTCAACCCCCGAAGTGTTGGGGTCAATTTCTTCTTTATCAATTGGTAAATAGTGCAAAACTTTATCTGCTGACATAAACATTAATTTATCAGTTCGCTTTGAATTGTCAAAGTCATACTTTTTTGCATGAAACGACCCAATTATTGACCCAATGTTTGAAAGTGCAACCTCTGCATCTTCGCTTACATCTCCTTGACCATACAAGGTTGATGCAAAATCTGCAATGCCAAGTCCCTTTGTAAGTGCCCCGTTATCATGTGAAAAGTTATATGTTGTGAAGGCATATTTAATTGGAAGCAAATTTTCATCTTTTTTTAAGTTAAGCCCACCTTCAAAATCAGATAGTTTTATTTTGCTTATAAGCCCTGAAGGTTTATTTGACTTTAAAAAATTAAACACCTAAATCCACCCCCTGCTTGGCAATTTGCGTTCTTTTAACCTTCTTGACGCATTGCTAAGACTGTTTGCAAACTTGGTTTCCCACATATCTGCTTCATCAAAAAGTGAATTAACTAAACAATATTCGGCGCAAATTCCAAGGGCAATAACTTCATGGCTTAACCCCATTGGGCAAATAACATTGTCTGTTAAGTTTTTAAGTTCAGGTGGAAAATATGAATAGAGCACAATATATTTTTCATTTGGATACCCAACCTTTATATATTCAGGAAACACTCTAAAAGTTGAGCTTATGTGGTCTTTAAAACTTACTCCCACAACTTGGTTAACACTGTTTTTAAATTTGCTGTATTCAATTTGGCAGTTTTCATTGCTTATCAGTTCTTCTTCAACAAAAAGTGGCATATATTCTCTTACAATTTGCCTTAAAACTAAGTTAGCAAGGTTTGTTAAAAGTTTAATTTCTTGTGGCGCTGCCGTTTCATTCTCGGGTTCTTGGTCAATTAAAACATCATCTTGGTTTGCTTGTGTTTGTGATAAACTTTGCTCTTCAAGCAACGCCAAATAATCATTAACTGCGTCAAGTTTTAGGTAAGTTGCTGCAATGGTTATTAAATCTTTAAGCATACTTTTCTCCTAATTGTTTATTATTTTTTTAATTTCATTGTCAGTTAAATCTCGGTTTTTTGTGAAAGAGTAATTAGCAATTTCATGATTAATGTCATAAGTTTTTTGGGTTAACTCTTGCATTTTTTGTTGTTTTAAATTCTCATTAAAATCATCAAGTTCAGCAAAAAATTTGTGAGCAACTTCGCTTCTTGTTCTTTTAAGTTTAACAATAAGCCTTGCATCTAAGGGTTCTGCAACACAAACAAAACTAGTAATTGGCTGGTTTGTGTTATGCACTTCAACTCTGTTTAGTTTTTTATTTAAAAGCAATAAATAGTTGCTGTCAATTTCTTTAATTCTTAAACTTAATCCAAATAAATCATCATATTTTTCTAAATACTCTTTCATTAAAACCTCGCTTATTAAGACTCTGAAATTCCTGTAAGTTTTGCTTGCCCACCTGGTTTGTTGCAAATTAAGTCGGCATATTTCACAAGTGTTGCACTGTAAGTTGGTTTGTTAGCATTTTGTTTAATAACTCTGCCATCTTCACCTTCAAGCCACTTCCAATCACAAAGTTGATGCAAGTTGAATTCTTTAGTGTCAAGCAAATACATGGTGTTGTTTTCAATAAACCTATCACTAACAATAGGAATACCATTGTAACTAATTGCTTTAAACCCGCCGTTTAAGTCAAGATAATCAATGTTGGTTCTGTATTGACTGAAATAATCTTGATAATTTCTTTTAACACCTGATGAACAGCAAATGTAGTCAATTTTGCTATCATAAGTTTCACTTAAAGTATCAAGAACAGTTTGAATTTTAACATCATTAATTTGAACGGTTGAACCATCATTTTTCAAATCTTTAATGTATGGAACAAGCCAACTATAAGTTGATTTTGATAATCCGTAAAGAGTTCCAGTGCTTGTAAAAATTGCACCAAGCCCTGTAAGTTCTTTTCCAAAAGAACCTTGAACACAAATGTAATATTGTGTTGGCTGAGTTTCTTCAACAACCTTAAACTGGTTAGCAGTAAGGCTAACATTTTCAAGGGTAACAATTTTACTTGTTCTGTCAATGCTGGTTATTCTTTTTGCTGTTGCCCCAGTAACTGCATTTCCTGAGCCATCAACAACATCAATAACCATTCCTTCAAGAAGGTTTCTTACTGTGTCAACAGTTAAGGTTGAAGTTGAGTTGTCGCTAATGCTTGCAAGTTTGCCTGAGCCGTCAGCATAAAGCATTCTTCCAAGGTTGAATGAACTTGCTTTTATTAGCCCTTCCATTTCAGCATTAAGCAAATTAACAAATGCGCCTGCTGAGTTAAGTGAAGCACGCATTGCTTTATCACTGATTTCAATTTTGCCGTAAAGGTTTTTTAAAGTTAATGTAAATTGTTCATAATTGTTTCCAGCGGCAACAGGTAAATCCCCTGTTTCAGTTCCTGCACCAATACCGCCGTTTAAGCCATAAGGTGCAACTTTTTTGATTTCACTGCCCCAAACATCATTGGTTGTTTGGTTAATTTTTGCAAGCAGTGGATTAACTGTGGTGTTAAGTTGTTCACTAACAACGCCAAGGTAAACTTCTTTAAGCGCTTTGTCTGCGTTTGATAATGTAACCATTATTTTCTCCTTTATAAAAACATCTTTTCAATCGTTTTTCTTGCCTCAGTTAAAGTTGAAATTTTCTTTGCATTACTTTTGCTAAGGCTTTTTGGTTCTCCTGAAATTGTTGCAGGAGCCGTTGGGCGATTTTTTAGCGAATTGATATAATTGCCAATAATCAATTTTTGAACGCGCGGATTAGAAGCAACATATTTCTCTAAAAACTCGTCATTATTAAGTAAAGATGCAGGTTCAACATATTTATTTGCAAGGCTAAGTTTATAAGCAAGGTTTAAGCAGTCTTTGCTTGTTGCAATGTCTTTGTTATTAAGCAAAATTTTGCTCATTTCCTTAGCTTCACTTTTTGCTTGTGGGTTTTTTGCCAAAAAGTCAGCCACCATTTGTCGCCAAGTTGCACTTTTATACATCACTTCCCTATTTTCACTTGCACTATTATCTTTGTGCAAGGCATCATTTTCTTTGCTTAGGGTCTCTTTTTCCAGTTGCGCAAGTTTTTGACTTTTTCTTGTAAACTCTGATTGCAAATTGTTATACGCTTCAAGTAAACTTGTTGCATCTTTAAACTTTCCGTAAGAGGAGCCTTGTGTTTCAGTTTTTGCCGTTGTTTGATTGTTTAAATTTTCACTCTGTGCACCTGCACCCTGCATTCCTTGCACACTAGGTTGTTCCCCTAAATTCATTCCTTCCATTATTTCTCCTTTAAAAAATTTTTTGTAAAGTAAATTTGCTTTAACCCTAATCTAAGCCTATCAGGGTCTTGTTGCCCCTAATTATTTCAGTTTTAAAAATTTAGGGTTTAATTAAACATTAGTTAAAGTGTTGTTATTTAAATTTCCATTAGTAATGTTTTTAAAAGCATTGTCACTTATGCTCATGTTTTTGTGAGCCACAATATGAGCACTAAGCATATCTTTATATTGCTTACCCCGTTTTTCGCACTCGCTTGTAAGCATATATTTTCGGTGCTCTTCAAGATGAATTTGATGGTCATCAATTTCGCTTGGAATCAAATTAGGCGTCATGTTTAAGTTTTCTTTTATTGCCCTTCTTGTTTGCAGAACTCTTTCATCTTGAGCATAATCCCACATTCCAAAGCCTAAGCCTTCAAGCAATTTATATCTAACCCTGTTTGAAAGTTTGCCATTTTCATCATGAAAAAGCCCCATTTTAAATAAGTCAAGCATTAAACTTTTTCTTTGTGCAGGAGATTCGGTAAGTTCGTTAACTGTGTCAAGCACAATGTCGCAAGAAGTAAGTTCACTGCCCGTCCAGTAATAAACCTCAACATCTCCGTTTTCATCACAAACTTGACATAACCTTTTAGTAGTTGCAAATTGCTTATAAAGTTTAAGCAAAATATCTGCCATTTTGCGAGTTGCTTCTCTAATGTATTCAGCAGTAACAGAAAGCCTTGTTTCATCTTGTTCAATCAGCAAACTTAAAGCGGTTCCGCTTGACACAGTTGAAGGCACTGCACTGTCTCTCATAAGTTCACTAACCCCACTAACGGTTATAAACTCGCTAAGAAGCCTGTCTTCCTCTCGGTTAAAGTCATAGGGAACTTCACCTGAGTCCATATATCTTGGAATGGTTGACCCATTGCGATAAACCAAAATTTTGCCAGGTGCAAGCCCCTCTGTTTCAAGGTTATCAATGTCAACTGAGCCATCTTCAACCGCAAGAACCCCGCCTGTAAGCCTTGCTAAATATTCATGCTTGCGGTTTTTTATTGCGTTGTAAGCCCTTTGAATTGGAATACACCTTTCAACAACGCTTGACCCCCAAAACATTCCAACCTGAGCACATGAAATTTGCCTAATAAACGGAAAACCCCGTTTTCCATCTTCTTTTGTAATAAAAGGCAAATCTCCATCAAAAACAAGTTTGTCACCAACAACAATGGTTAACTTTCCGTTTTTATTGTCTGCATTTGGCCTTTCATATTTTTCAAGAACAAGGCAATGGTCATGTTTAATTAATGTTGTTAATTTGGTTACATTGCTTCTTCCTGAAATTCCTGAAAGAAAAGCATGGTTATCAAAGGCATAAGTGTCAAAGTCTTTTCCTTCAACAATAACGCCAAATTTTGCCTCAACATCACTTGCTGGCATAATTCGTGCGTGAATAATGCTTGTGCACCCATCAATATCATTTGCACTGCAAGAATCAGGAAAAATTTCAAACGGTGGGCAAACTGAAATTTCAACATCACCCGAATAAATATCTTTTCCGTTTTCCTGGGCAATAACTTCTCCCGCCTGCGAGTTCCAAACAATTTTGTAAAATGCCGTTCCGCAAACTTCACTCCAAACCGTTGCTTCACTTATGATTTTAGGAATTTGTAATTTATTTCTTGTGTAATCAATAATTGCTTTTGCAAGTTTTGCACAGTAAACATCATTTTGCTCACTGCTTGTTGGCCTAACATTTGGCGTTGGTCTAACTTTTGCAAGTTTAGCAAGCCTTGTTTCAACAATAGGCGCAATGTGGTTATAAACCTCTCTGCACTCCCAATAAAAAGATTTTTCAATATCACTTATTTCTCCCGTTGGGGAAATTGCGGTATATTGATTCCCTAAAACAAAGTTCATGTTAAGTTCCCAAGCAAGGTCAAATGGGCGTCTTTCCTGTCTTCTTAATTCATAATCTTGCTTAACAGAATTAACAATAAGTTCGTCTTTTTCCTTATCATAAAAGAATTTTTGCGAATTTTGTTTTTTTTCTTCTTTTTTCATTTCTTCTCCTTTAAATAAAAATTTTATAAATAAAAATGCAACCAAAAATTTAGTTACATTTAAATTTAAAATTGAAATTATTTTTATAACCCTAATTCATTTTTCAATTCAACCGTTAGTTTTAGCAATTCTTCATCACTTAAATTTAACAAGTTTGAACTCATTTCTTTTGAATTAATTTCAAGCAACATTTTAATAGCAAGCATATCAGGCGGAACAAAGTGCGTGGTAACTTTCTTTTTAGAAAGAGTAAGCGTTTGTTTGCTTTCATTTATTTTTCCACCATTGCAGTTTCCCCCTGTCACTCTTTGTTGCTCTTGCCCACATTCTACATCATGATTTTTCGTTTTTCCATTTTTAGTGACACATTTTTGACAATTTTTTTTATTTTTTTTGTTTTCGCCTTCCTCAAAATTTTCACATTCATCACTTGACAAAAAATTTTCATCATCACCTTTATGTTCACTATTATCTGCACCAACAAAACCATCAACTCCAACAAAATTGTCATCGCTCACAAAATTATCAAACATTGAAATCTGTGATTTTTTTTGAGAAGGTTTTTCCTTTGCCTCAATAACATATTCAAAACTTTCCTCTTGATAATAAAAACCTTTTGCCTTTTTTAGCAAAATTTTTTGTAAATTTTTTATTAACT
>ERZ780149.2569-NODE-2569-length-16642-cov-3.598059_pt1 | contig 16642 bp, 12 predicted proteins | sample MGYA00511367_ERZ780149 | MGnify/ENA primary metagenome ERZ780149 (study PRJEB29588, sample SAMEA2153852) | human gut metagenome | biome: human gut; feature: human-associated habitat; material: faeces | place: Denmark | collected 2008/2010 ... | reverse complement strand
GCCTCGTGCAGGACCTGCGCTCCCATATAGCTAAGCTCCCGCAGCTCGTTATAGGTGATGCGCTCGATGGGGCGGGGATTTTCCACAATGCGGGGATCCGCCATAAGAATACCGGAAACATCTGTCCAGTTTTCGTATACATCGGCCCCCAATGCCGCTGCCGCCAAAGCACCGGTCACATCACTTCCGCCACGGCTGAGCACCTTAATATGGCCATCCGGCATGACGCCGTAAAAACCGGGAATGACTACGCTGCGGTCTTCTGCTATGCGGCGAAGCGCTTCGTAGGAATGCTCCCGGTCAATTTGGCCATCGAAGGAAAACTGGAGCCATTCGGCGGCATCGAGAAAATCAAAGCCGAGGTATTCCGCCATAAGGCGGGCAGCGAAATATTCGCCGCGGGAGACCAACTCATCCTGGCTGATGCCCTGCTGCATCTTTTCATAAAGGGCCAAAAACTCTTTATCGATATCAGCAGAAAGGCCACAATCGGCCGCAATGGAACGATAGCGCTCCACCACCATGCTGAATACCCCTTCGGCGCTGACGCCGTACTGAAGATGGGCATAGCAAAGGTAAAGTAAATCCGTAATCTTGTGATCTGCGGAAAAGCGTTTGCCAGGCGCAGAAACAACCACAACCCGGCGGGCTGGATCCGCCGTGATAATCTGGCGGACTTTTTCGAACTGAGCAGCATCGGCCAGGGAGGAACCGCCAAATTTAACTACTTTTAACATAATAGGCATTCCTTTCCCTTAACCCTGCAGCGCAGCGAAGAAGATGCCGGGATCATTGCTGCGGGCTTCCACATACCAGGAGTGCATCTGTGCCGGAGAAACCGGACGGGTAAGAACGCCATTACCCCAGCGCTTTTCCACACAACCATCCATGAACCAGGTATCCACGATATAACGGACATAGTACCGGCGCTCTTCACACATATTATTGGAAGGCAGCGGCTGGGACAGCTGTGTATAGAAGCCTTGCTTTCTCTCGCAGAGATCAAGAAGATCCTGCACAACGGCAACGGCTGTGGGCCAGCGACCGGCTCCTTCACCAAAGAAGCTTTGCCGACCAGCGTATTCCGAAACGGCGGTGATGAGATTATAATTGGCGGGGACAGCTGCTTCCAGTGTTTCTGCCTTAAAAAGGGTGGGTTCTACCACTGCAAGAATTGCTCCATCGGCGACACGCTTAGCGGTAGCGTACAGCTTGCAGACATAGCCCATTTCATTGAAGCCGGCAATATCTTCCCGGGTGATACCGGCAATCCCGGCGGCCGGCACTTGCTGCTCAGTTAGGCTGGCATCAAAGGCAATATTGGCGCTGATCATGAGCTTACGCTGAATATCATAGCCTTCAATATCGGCAGTTGGATCCGCTTCGGCATATCCGAAGCTTTGGGCATCGTGCAGAACACTCTCATAATCATAGCCCTTCTTATGCATCATACTGAGGATATAATTAGTGGTACCATTCATAATGCCGCAAATCTCATTGACGGCGCCAATGCGCTTGAGCCGCTGCAGATTGGGCAGCCAGGGAATGCCGCCGCCAACCGCAGCCGAAGTGCGGAAACCGATACCGGTTTCTTTGGCAAGAGTGGTCAGTTCATCATAATAGGCGGCAAGCAGATGCTTATTGGCGGTGACAATATTTTTGCCGGCGCGCATGGCGGCCGCTACATATTCATGGGCCGGTTCCAAACCGCCCATGACCTCCACGACGGTATCCACTTCCCCATCATTCAAAATCGTGGAAAAATCGGTGACCGAAACAGCACCTAATTCTGCAATGGGGCTGCGGTCCAATACATATTTTACTGTAATATCGCTGCGGTTCTTCAGCAGTTCATATACACCACCGCCAACCGTTCCGTGGCCAAGAATGGCAACTACCATATCTTTTTTCCTCCTGTAAAATGTGTCGTTTATAGAGATACGATTGTTTCTCCATAAAAATCACTTGTATTTCGTCGAAAAACAGTATATCATATGAGAAGATGGAAAGCAAGACTTGCCGGGGGCTTTCACCCGGTATTGTGATGCAGAAAAGGAGACTCCTATGCAATATAACAGCACCAGAAATCATAAACAGACTGCCAGCCCTGCCGAAGCGGTGTTGCGCGGCATAGCGCCCGATGGAGGATTGTACCTGTGTGACCCGGCCACTCTGCCGCTGGATCCAGCAGAAATGCTGCAGAAAGACTTTGCCGGGATGGCGGAGGCCGTACTGGTGCGGCTGCTGCCGGATTACACCCCAGAAATGCTGCGGCCAATGATTGCAGCGGCTTACGGAAAATTTGACACTGCCGACATAACACCGCTGGTTATGGTCGGCGATTACCATGTACTAGAGCTCTTTCATGGGCCAACTTGCGCCTTTAAGGATGTAGCACTCTCCTTGCTGCCATATCTTATCACCGGCGCGAAGCAGCTGCTGAATGATAAGGCCAAGACGGTGATCCTAACCGCGACAAGCGGTGACACTGGCAAAGCAGCATTGGAAGGCTTCTGCGATGTGACCAGCACTTCCATTGTGGCATTCTATCCTAAGGATGGCGTAAGCAAAATACAAGAACGGCAGATGGTGACACAGCGTGGAAAAAATGTTTCGGTGGCGGCGGTACGCGGCAATTTTGATGACGCGCAGACTGGAGTAAAGCACATCTTTGCCGAGGTAAAACCGACAGAAAAAGCGGAACTTTCCAGCGCCAACTCCATCAATATCGGGCGGCTGGCCCCGCAGATCATCTACTATTGGTACGCCTGGGCAACACTTTGCCGCACCGGAAAAATAAATCCGACCGAACCGGTGAATTTTTCGGTCCCGACCGGCAATTTTGGTGATATTTTGGCGGGCTATTTTGCCAAGTGCATGGGACTGCCAGTGGACAAGCTCCTTTGTGCAAGCAATGCCAACAATGTGCTGACGGAGTTCCTAACGACGGGGCGCTATGACCGGCGGCGGCCATTTTATAAGACCACTTCCCCTTCGATGGATATTCTGGTCTCCAGCAATCTGGAGCGGCTTTTATATCTGGCAAGCGGCGGCGACGCTAAAATGGTGGCAGAGAAGATGCAAGAGCTGGACGGACAGGGGTGGTATCAGATCGGCGATACGCTGCTGAAAAAGATACAGAAGGTATTCCTGTGCGGATGCTGCGACGACACAATGACCTCTGAGACGATAAAGACGGTGTGGGAGCGGGACAAGTACCTGCTTGACCCGCACACGGCGGTGGCGTGGGCGGTAGCGGAGCAGCACAAAGCCGTATTATGCGGACAGACGGTGGTGCTGAGTACCGCTTCGCCATATAAATTTGCACCGGCAGTGCTGGCAGCCTTGGGGCAGAAGGTGCCGGATGATGCCTTTGCTGCAATGGCAAAGTTGCAAGCACTGACCGGTGTGCCTGTCCCAACCCCTTTGGCGGAATTGCAAACACTGCCGGTACTGCACCATGACTGTATAGAAGTAAGCGAGATGGCGGACTATGTGCGCCGCAAGATGGAGGGCTGAAATGAATAAGATTACCGTGCGGGTGCCCGCCACCACGGCCAATATCGGGCCGGGCTTTGACAGCATGGGTTGTGCGCTGGCGTTGTATAATTATATTACCTGCGAAGTACTGCCTGCCGGCAAGCTTGTGATCACCGGCTGTCCGGAGCAGTACCAGAATGAAGAAAACCTGGCAGTACAGGGGTACCGTGCGGTGTTAAGTCGGCTTGGCTTACTCAATGAAGGCCTTTCACTGAATATTCGGGCGGAGATACCTGTGTGCCGCGGACTGGGCAGCAGCGCGGCACTGATTGCGGGCGGAGCCGCCGCCGCAAACCTGCTGCATGGTTCTCCCCTCCCCCCTGCCGAACTGTTGGAGGTGACTAATGAAATAGAAGGCCATCCTGATAATCTGGCTCCTGCTATCTATGGCGGACTGACTGCCAGCCTGGTGGAGGATGGAAAGCCCCGAACAGTAAAGCTGCCGCTTTCCCCCACCCTACGCTGGGTTGCGGCGATACCGGACTTTGAACTAAGCACCCACCTGGCGCGTGCCGTGCTGCCAAAAGAGGTTGCCTTTACAGATGCCGTCTACAATGCCTCCCATGCAGCGGTACTGGCGGGAGCGCTGGGCAGCGGCGACCGTGAGCTGATTGCCATGGCGCTGCGTGACCGTCTGCACCAGCCCTATCGGGAGAGCCTGATCCCCGAATATGGCAAAGTAAAAGCGGCGGCGGAGCAATGCGGGGCGATCGCCTTCTGCATCAGCGGGGCGGGTCCAACGCTGCTGGCGCTGACAGATGAAGTTGGCTTTAGCGTACGATATGCAGAGGCGTGTCGGCACCTTGAACACCACTGGCAGGTGATTGAGCTGGCGGTGGATCTTGGGGGAATCAAGTTGGTGTAATGCAACGCGGAAAAATCAGAAGGTGGCAAAACGCCGCCAAAAACAGGCTGGCGCCTGTTGAGGAAAGCGACATAGCCGGAACCGATTTTTGCCGCCGTCGGAACGAAGTAGGAAAACAGAAAAGTGGCTCCCTGCCCTGCGATGGGTAAGGAGCCGTTTTATATTATATTTATTCCTTAGTGATTTTTACTTCGACTGTTTCTGTCACTTCAACGACATCTGCCGGCTCGGCGTGCAGTTCGCCACGCACCCGCAGGTCACTGATGATTCGGTCATACATTTCCTTATTGATCTTAAACTTGCAGCGATAGATGATATAACCTGCCAGAATGAACACCACAGGCAGAACGATCATCATAAGCTTGACGGTGAACTGGCCGCTCACCGAGATACTCTCCGCCGCAGTCTCGCCGACCTTAATACCAGACCAGACCAACATCAGACTGGTGATGCCCATGGAAACAGCGCCGCCGATTTTATTGATAAGCGGCTGCACCGAGAGGGTAATGCTCTCACTGCGCTTACCGTTTTTCCACTGGCCGTACTCGATGGTGTCCTCCAGGAACATGAGCATAAGCAGCTGAATGAACGCCTGACCGATAAAGATAAACAAAGCGCCCACAGCGATGAGGATAATGCTGACCTCAGCAAAGAAGAAGATGGCATAGCCGATCATAACAAGGATAGTAGCCAAAAGATACAATTTCTCGCGCGGCATCCGCTTGGAGAAAGACTGGAAGATGACCAGCGCCAGCAGCTGCGCCATGCCAACGACCGCCGCCAGCACCGCGTACATATCCTTATTGCCGTAAACATACTGCATGTAGTAAATGGCCATAGTAGTGGTACTCATGTAGCCGATGTTAAAGAGTGACATGGCAAGGGTGGTCCACAGGAGCTGATCATTTTTGGTGAGGACTTCCCACATGCCACGCAGGGTGGTTTTTTCCTCCTCGCGCCGGAACATATCCTTGCGTTCCCTGACACCGAACAGTGTGAAGAGCTGGAACAGCAGCATGAGAATGGTAACGGCGAGTGCCACGGTAAACCACGCCTTGGGGGTATTGCCCATACCGGAGGTAATGGGCTCCCAGCCGACCATGATGGAGAACATACCGATATTGGCGCAGATGCGGGCAAAGGCGCCCATCTTTTCACGGGTCTTCTGCTCTACCGAAAGGGAGGGCAGCATGGACCAGTATGCAATATCATTGAGGCCATAGAAAATATCCCACAAAATATAGGCAATGGCAAACACCGCCACAAACCAATAATCCCGCAAACCAAAATCGGCAAAAAGGACAAGGTAGCAAGCACCGCCCGCCAAGGCCCCCAGCGCCATCGGGGGCTTAAAGCGTCCGTGACGGGAGCGGGTATTATCCACCAGCAGACCCATCAGCGGGTCGTTTAGAGCATCAAAGACACGCAGCACAGTAAAAACCATGCTGGTAGCCAAAAAGACACCTAACGGCAGGCTGAGAACATTGGAAAGGTAGTAAATGAGGGCATTAGCTTCAAAGGCATAGAACATATCCCGCCCAATGGTACCAAGTCCGAAGAAAATCATATTTCTTCTATCCAGTTTATTCATTTGGTGTTATCCTCCTCATTTTCGCCGAGTTGCTCGACGAGATATAGCTGGGAACCAAAATCCCCCCAAAGGCGCAGATCTTTATGGTAGCCTGTGCCAAGAAACTGATCATTGAGCGGAATACCGCTGGCCAATGCCGCACCGGAAGCCATGGCGGTGAAGCTGCCATCCGGCAGGGCGTAGTGACGATTGACCGTGCGCAGCACCAGGCCATCGGTGGAAAGCTTGACCGGGGCAATGTGCTTGACCAAGCCACCGAACCGAGCAACCGCCACCTGCTGCGGTACGGCAACAACACGGTATCTGGCCTCCGACTTCAACCCCGGAACCGTGAGATAGTCCGCTGGAGGAGCCGCCGTACAAAGCCGCTGCGCCAGCAGGACAGCAGCCTGTTTCTTATCCGGTGCGACCGCCGCCCAACTGACAAGCCCCTGACGACGAGTGGGAACACGGAAGAAATCGCCGTATTGCAGGGTGGGGCGGTACTTTTTGTACCATTCGATTTGTGCCGCAACCTGCTTTTTCTCCTGCGGGGAAAGCTCGCCCAAATCCAATTCATATCCCAGAACACCGAAGGCAGCGACATTGAAACGGGTGGAAAGCGGTGTCTGTCTTAGAGTCTGCTGATGGGGCGACTGTGAAACATGGGCGCCCATGGTGCAGGGCGGGTAGAAATAGCTGAGCCCTTTCTGAATGGAAAGACGCTCAATCGGGTCGGTATCATCACTCGACCAAATCTGCGGCGAGTAGCACAGCATACCAAGATCAAAACGGTTACCCCCGGAGGAGCAGGTCTCCAAAAGGATATGGGGGCGAGGGGTAAAGATGCGTTCCAGTACCTCGTAAAGCCCCAGCATATAGCGGTGGGGCAGCTCCCCGCCCGCCGTGACAGCGGAATAAAGATCGCTCATGTGGCGGTTCATATCCCACTTGACATAGGTGATGGGGCAATGGTCCAAAAGATGGGTAATGTGGTGAACGATATAATCCCGCACCTCAGGACGGGTAAGATCAAGCAGCAGCTGGTGCCGTCCCATAGAGGGCTGCCGTCCCGGCTGCTGCAGCGCCCATTCGGGGTGGGCACGGTACAGGTCGCTATCGGGGTTAACGGCTTCCGGCTCGAACCACAGCCCAAAGCGCAGCCCCATGGCGGTGATCTTCTGCGCCAGGCCTTCGATGCCACCGGGGAGTTTTTTGCGGTTGACGGTATAATCGCCAAGACCCGCTGTATCGCTGTTTCGCTCACCAAACCAGCCATCATCCAAAACAAACAGCTCGACGCCGACCGCTTTGGCCTGTTTGGCGAGGGAAAGCAATTTCGCTTCGGTAAAATCAAAGAAGTACGCCTCCCAGTTATTAAGCAAGACCGGACGAGGTTTTTCCTTCCAATTTCCACGCAGGATATGCTGCCGTACAAAGCGATGAAAATTGCCGCTAAGGCCATTCAGGCCCTCATTGGAAAAAGTCATCACTGCTTCCGGTGCACGGAAAATTTCCCCTGCGGGAAGCCGCCAGCAAAAGCCCTGCGGCTGGATACCGGAGATAATCCTGACAAAGTCACGCGGAGAACGCTCCACTGCAGTGTAATGGCTGCCGCTATACAATAGATTAAAGCCATAGGCAAGACCGGTATTCTCTCCTGTTCCCTGTTCCAGTAGGATCACGCCGGGATTGTGCCGGTTGGAGGAAAAGCCGGTGGTGCTTTCATTGACCAGCCGCCCCGGCTGCACCGACCGGGTATGCACATGCGTTTCACTTATCCAGTCACCATCAAGGGTAAGCAGCTCGTACTCCTGCTGAGGGAGATCGATCTGCTGACTCATCAGGCTGCGAACAGTAATTGGAACAGTTTCGTCATTATAAAGAACAGTGCGACGAGTGATGGCATCCGCTGCTGGAAACACGGTGAAGATAATCTCCAGCCGCAGGGCAAATTTCTTTTCCCTGAGGGAAAGCACCAGCGTTTCCGCTTCACCGCTTTCATCGTAGGCAGCAGGCAACCCCACAGCGGGCAGCGTCCCTGCACGGAGGGTACAATCCTCATAGACGAAATCAGTGGTAAGGGTGCCGTCCGGCAATTCCAGTTCAATAGGTGAAATGCGGAAATCGCCTTTGCCAACCCCCGACCAGAGAAGAGGAATATTATCGGGGCAGTAGGTGGGGTCTTCTTCGGTATACATCACCTGGCTGCCATAGGGCATAGTACGGCGGGCTGCCAAGGCCACCGCGTCTTCTATGGATACCGGCATGCCGTAATGCAGCAGTTCTACATGACCGTACTTTGTAATTTGAAGCAGCATAGCAGTATGAGCGGTGGAAAGCAGAAAGGTATTTTCCTGCTGAGTGATATGTCTCATAGCCTACACCTCCCGCAGAATGAGTGCTTCATAAGGAGAAAGGCAGGCGGGACTTTCCTGCCGACCGTAGTTGGAAAGGACAACGGTACCCGAGACGGGATTGGGTCGTTCCTTTGTAGAAAGGCTGATAACAACAATAAGGCTTTCGACATTTAGACTGCGGCGGTAAGCATAAACTCCATCCTTGCGATATAATTCGGAAAAATCACCTGCTTGTAGAATCTCACTGCCATTACGGAAAGCAATCAACTGCCGGTAATACGCTAAAACAGAGTTTGGCGCATTCTCCTGCTCTGCCACATTGATACGGGGATAATTGCCATTGACCGAAAGCCACGGCGTACCAGTAGTAAAGCCCGCATTGGGGCTGTCATTCCACTGCATGGGGGTGCGGGCATTATCCCGGCTCTTGGTTTTTATCATGCGCCAGCGCAGCGATTGCGGCAGATGCAGCTGCTTGCCCATATTCCAGATATTGATGGATTCGACATCGCGCACCTTCTGCATATCTGGAAAATCAAAATTAGTCATGCCGATCTCCTGCCCCTCATACAAAAAGGGCGTTCCCCGCAGGGTAAGCACCAGTGTTGCCAGCGCCTTGGCGCTTTCATCGTGGTACTTGGTATCGTTGCCGTAGCGAGAGACAGAGCGGGGCTGATCGTGATTTTCGAGGTAGACGGTGTTCCACGGGAGCGCCTGCTGCCACTTGGTAAGGCATGCAAAGAAGCGATCGGGGTTGAACCGGCGCAGAAACCATTTGATTTTATAGCAGTCGGTTTCCATGTGCTCAAAGGCAAATACCGTGGAAAGTTCCCCACGGGCGGGATTGACTAGGTCATCCGCCATTTTAGGCGTAACAAAAACCGTTTCCCCTACCGTAAAGGCATCATACTTGGCGAGCACATCTTCATGGAGACGGTGCAGCACCCGATGGCAGCCGGGGGTGGAGAGATAATACTCGCTGCCGGTGAGGGCAGGACGCCACTTACCGTTTTTGATGGCTTCCTTGTAGATGATATTGATGACATCGCAACGGAAGAGCGGGTAGAGCACCCACAGGTGGAAATAGGTATTCCCCCGGGCGGCGGACACCAGGGCCTGCCACACCCCGCTCCAGCCAAAAATGCATGACTTCTTCAATCGCTTCGATGACTGCTTCATTGTGATAGTTGAGGTCAGGCTGTTCCTTAGCGAAAAGGTGGAGATAGTACTCCCCGCGCACTTCGTCGAATTCCCAGCAATCTCCACCGAAGAAATTACCCCAGTTGGTGGGCTTTTTGCCCTTTTCCCCTTTCCTCCAGATGTAATAATCGGTGTAGGGTTCTATGCGGCGGCGGCTCTTCTGGAACCATTCATGCTGATCGCTGGTGTGGTTGATAACAAGATCCATAATAATGCGGATGTCCCGCTTTTTTGCTTCTGCAATGAGGGTATCCATATCCTGCAGCGTACCATAATTGGGGTGGATATTGCAGTAATTGCTGATATCATAGCCGTTATCCTTATTGGGTGAGGGATAGACCGGTGAAAGCCACAGGGCGCCGACACCGAGCTTTTGCAGATAATCCAGCCGGGAGAGGATGCCAGGCAGATCGCCAATCCCATCACCATTGCTATCGCAAAAGCTCATGGGATAGATCTGATAAATAACTTTTTGCTTCCACCAAGGGGTATCAGCCATTGGGATAGACCTCCTTTTCCACCTCTGCCGCCATTTCTCCGGTGATACCATGCTCCGCAATCATACGGGCATAGAACTCTCCGCTCTTTTTGATGGTGCGGGCATGAGTATCGGTATCGAAATGCACAAGACCAAAGCGGGCAGTAAAGCGGGCGCTCTCGCCCTCCAGCCATTCGAAGTTATCCACAAAGCACCAGTGGTAATAGCGGGTGACGGGCAGACCACTTTCCGAAAGAACCTTGAGATGCTCATAAAGATAACGACGGCGGAACGCATCATTATTATCGGCCGTACCGTTTTCGGTGATGTAAATGGGCAATTCCGGCAGAAGGGCGTGGAGTTTTTGGCAGCACTCCACAATGCCGGCCGGGTAGATCTCCCAGCCTAGATCATTCACCGGAACATTCGGCAAAGTACCATCCCCCAAGCCGGAGGTAGCAGTACGAGCATAATAATTGAGGCCCAAAAAATCGGCATAGGGGCCCTCGGGGCCCAGCATATAGGTCTTGTTCAACTTAGTCTGGAAGTTGTATTCCGAAATGCGGCAAGCAATGCGATGCCACAAATTCTTCGCATTGTACGGCACAAAGGCGCGCATATGCATGGCTAGGCCAACCTTGGGTTCGGCATAGCCCAGTTCTTCATGGATATTATGAATTAACTGGTAAGCCCGACGGTGGCATTCGCCCATCACCTTCATTACCCGCAGAGCATGGGAGATATTGAATTCCCCAGGGGGGAAGCCTGCCCCTAAATAACCGCAGACCGCATAGACATTTGGTTCATTGATGGTAACATATTCATCCACCAGATCACCAAGGTGGCGCACAGCAAATTCCACCATGGCAAGGTACCTCTTTACGGCATTTTTGCCCAAAAAGCCGCCCTGATGCTCAAACCACAGAGGATTGGAGAAATGATGCAGGGTAAGCAGCACATGAATGCCATTTTGGTGCAGCAGCGTAATTTCCTCTCGCACCTTTTCAATCTCTTCCTGCGAAAACTGGCCCTCCTGCGGCTCCAGCCGGGCCCACTCCAGCCCAAAGCGGTAGTGACGAATTCCCATTTCCGCCATTAGACGGGTATCTTCCTCCAAATGGCCGCGATGGTCAGTTGCGATATTGGGATCGCTGTTATCCTTTATCTTTCCATTTTTGTACCACTCATACCAGTTGCTTTCCTTGCAGTCGCCATCAATTTGGGTAGCAGCGGAAGCTGCCCCAAGAGCAAAGCCCTTTGGAAAATGAACAGCACTCATTCAGTTTCCTCCTCTCGGTTGGCGGTGTGGGTCCCAATGATAATGTGTAGAACAGGGTTTTCTTTTTCTGCCTCAAAAAATGTCATCAGCAAACGGCAGCCATATTCCCGCAGGGCAGAAAACATAGCGCCTGGATGACGGACTGTAATAACCGTCTCCTCTCCTATTTCGATCAGGCAATCCCACAGAGCATCCAAATTGGCACCATAATACTCCGGCAAGGATAGCTTATCCTTGATCTCTGCATGCGCCGCGGCACGGTCGGTCATCAGCCGGCCCTCTAGATAAACTTCTCTCATGGTGTTTCCTCCTCCCCATAAACCAGGGTAAAGCTCGCATAATGATCATCGGTATAGTAGATCAGTCCATCACTGGAATAGAGCAGCCGCTCCGCCCCGCGGAAGCCGCCCATATAGTTCACATCACACTCGTACCAGGTGCGTCCATCAGCTTCCGGCAACAGACCCTCGCGGTTGCCAAAGCGATCACCGCCAATGGATTTTCCTTCGGCTACTTCCCACAGGTTCCCCTGGGAAGCAGCCCACCCCAGTGCTTTCGCTTCCTGCTTGGTTAAATAGTTCTGCGGCAGATGTCCGTAAAAATGCAGGTACTCCGCCACCTCCTCCGGCGTGGAATAGGAGCCATCCTCAACCAGCAGCGTGCCGTTTTCCTGCACCAGCGGGTCATCTTCTCCCATCGGCCGGGTTGTCATACCGCCGCAGGCAGGCAGCAGCGCCAGCATCAGTACCGTCAGCAGAGCCAATAGAACCGCCGAAAAACGGCGGAAAAGAAGTTGTTTTTTCACTGTGTGCTCCTCCTTATAAAAATACAGTTTAATTGTACCATACCGTGGGGAAAAATGATAGGCGCAGAGTAACAGAGATTTTTCCGTAAAAGATGTGAAATATGCCCGCCCACTCCGTTCATAAATTGTTTTCATCTTAGCTTTAATCTTGTAAAGTTTGACGATTGCAATGACTATATAACTGCGCTATAATTGTTAGCATCCTAACAAGATAGAAAGGAGCCAATATGAAGATAAAGCGCCCGTCTATATGCATGAAGATTAAAGGAATCTCCAACTTGATTCACCAAGAATTGGGCACCAATCGTGATACAGTCCACCCCGGAACCATGATGCAGAAAATGTTTTTGGGTTATTTAGAAGTACACGAGGACCAGCCAGTCTTTCAAAAGGACTTGGAGTCAGCATTTCATATTCGGCGCAGCACCGCAACCGGCATATTGCAGATTATGGTGCGGGACGGATTGATCGTGCGGGAACCCGTGGGGGGCGATGCCCGCCTTAAACGACTGGTCCTAACACCGATCGCCATAGAACAGCTGGCGCAAATGCAGCAGGATATCCTGCGGGTAGAGCAGAAAGCGACTGCCGGATTAACCGGCGAAGAGTTGAAGACCCTTTATGTCCTGCTAGATAAAGTGATAGAAAACTTGACCCCTGGCAAGGAGGAACGAACCATTGATTAAACGACTGTCCCAATGCATACGGGAATATAAAAAAGACGCGATTCTCTCCCCTCTTTATGTGCTAGTGGAATCGCTTTTGGATGTGGCCATCCCCTTTGTAATGGCTGGCCTGATTGATAAGGGCATAGAAGCCGGCAACATGAGCATGATCCTGCGATATGGTGCCATTCTAGTGGGTTTTGCACTGGTAGCGCTTACTTTTGGTGCACTGAGCGGCCGGAGCTGTGCACGCACCACGGCAGGCTTTGCTCGCAATCTGCGGCATGATATGTTTCATCATCTGCAGGTATACTCCTTCTCCAATATTGATAAATTCAGCAGCGCTGGTCTGGTCACCCGTCTGACTACCGATGTGAGCAATGTGCAGAATGCTTTTATGATGATCATTCGTACCCTTATCCGCTGCCCTGCCATGCTCATCTTCGCCATGGTCATGTCCTTTCGCATCAATCACGATATTTCTCTCATTTTCCTGGCCGTCATTCCCATCCTTGGTGTGGGGCTTTACCTTATCATCAAACATGTTCACCCCGTGTTTGAACGGGTCTTTAAGACCTATGACAGACTGAATGGCGTAGTGCAGGAGAATCTTTCCGGTATCCGTGTGGTAAAAAACTTTGTGCGCGAGGACCACGAGATCGAAAAGTTTGATACCATCTCCGGCACCATTTATAAGGATTTTTCATTTGCCGAGCGCATCTTGGCCCTCAACTCCCCACTGATGCAAGGCTGTGTGTATGCCTGTATGATTTTGGTCTCCTGGCTGGGTGCCAAACAGATCGTCATTGGAAATATGTCCACCGGAAACCTAATGAGCTTCTTCACCTACATCATGCAGATCCTTTCCAGTCTGATGATGCTTTCGATGGTATTTGTTATGATTACCATGTCCCGTGCCTCCGCCGAGCGCATCGTGGAAGTGCTGGATGAGGAAAGTGATATCACCAACTGTGATAACCCTGTGTACGAGGTCAAAGACGGCAGTGTGGAATTCACTGATGTGAGCTTCAGCTATGCCAAACGTCCCGATAAAACGGTGCTGGATGACATTGACCTGATTATCCCCTCTGGACAGACGGTTGGTATTATCGGCGGCACCGGATCTTCCAAAAGCAGCCTAGTGCAGCTCATCCCCCGTCTGTACGATGTGACTGGCGGCTGTGTAAAGGTAGGCGGCGTGGATGTGCGGAACTATGACCTGCAAACACTTCGGCACAATGTGGCGATGGTATTGCAGAAGAATACCTTGTTCAGCGGGACGATAAAGGAGAACCTGCGCTGGGGCAACCCCGACGCGACCGACGAGGAGCTGGTACACGCCTGTCGTCTGGCGCAGGCCGATGACTTTATCCGCACCTTCCCCGATGGGTATGATACCTATATCGAGCAGGGCGGTACCAATGTTTCCGGCGGGCAGAAGCAGCGCCTGTGCATTGCCCGTGCGATCCTGCGCAAGCCGAAGATCCTTATTCTGGACGACAGCACCAGTGCCGTGGATACCAAGACTGATGCCCTGATCCGCCAGGCCTTCCGTGAGGAAATCCCCAATACCACAAAAATCATTATTGCCCAGCGCATCAGCTCGGTGATGGACGCCGACCAGATCGTTGTAATGGATAACGGCAGAATAAACGCCTGCGGCACCCACGAAGAACTGCTGGCCAATAATGAAATCTACCGTGAGGTCTATGAATCTCAACAGAAAGGGGGGCTGGAAGAATGAGTGCTGCTCCTAGAAGAGGCTTTACCGGCGGCAAGCGGGCCAAGGATGCCAGAGGAACATTGAAGCGCCTTATAGGCTACATCGCCAAAGGAAATAAAGCCCGGCTGGTATGTGTTTTTATTTTACTCATCATCAGTACAGTAGCCAGTGTTTCCGCCTCTCTTTTCCTCAAATCGCTGATCGATGATTATATCGCTCCGCTTATTGGACAGTCGGCACCAAGCTTCGCCCCGCTTCTTCAAGCTTTGACCATGATGGGGTGCATTTACCTGGCCGGTATGCTGGCTTCCTACTTGCAGACACGGCTGATGATCCCCGTGGCGCAGGGCACCCTAAAAACCATAAGGGACGATATGTTTGCCCACATGCAAACCTTGCCCATCAAGTACTTTGATACCCATACCCACGGCAATGTGATGAGCTACTACACCAACGATACCGATACCTTGCGGCAAATGATCAGCCAGAGCCTGCCCAACGCGGTCAGTTCCATCATCAGCATCACAGCAGTATTCATTGCCATGCTGAGTACCAGTGTGTGGCTTACCCTCCTCATGTTTGTCTTTTTGGGATTGATGCTGTTCGTCGTAAAGAATGTAGGTGGCGGCAGCGCCAAATACTTTGTAAAGCAGCAGCAATCCCTTGGCAAAGTAAATGGCTTTATTGAAGAAATGATCGGCGGGCAGAAGGTTGTCAAGGTTTTCTGCCATGAAGAACAAAATCAAAAGGACTTTGATGTACTCAATAATGAGTTCTGTGAAAACGCTACAAAAGCAAACACCTATGCCAATATTATGATGCCTATTATGGGCAACCTTGGGCATTTACAGTATGTACTGGTCGCTATTGTGGGTGGTCTTTTGGCCATAGCCGCGGTACCCAATCTAACCCTGACCGGCATCGGTACAATGACACTGGGCAGCATTGCTTCTTTCCTGCAGCTCAGCCGCAGCTTTACCATGCCCATCAGCCAGGTTTCCCAGCAGATCAACTCTGTCGTCATGGCGCTGGCTGGCGCCGAGCGCATCTTTGAACTGATGGACGAACCCAGTGAGGAGGATCACGGCGTAGTAACGCTGGTGAATGCCGAGGAGAAGGACGGAGCATTGGTTGAATCCAACTGCCGCACCGGTATCTGGGCATGGAAAAAGCCTCTGCCGGAAGGCGGCTATGAGCTGATAAGGCAGCACGGCGATGTGCGCATGAAAGATGTGGATTTTTCCTATGTGGATGGAAAGCCCGTTCTGCATGATATTACTCTGTATGCCGAGCCGGGACAGAAGGTAGCTTTCGTGGGAGCAACAGGCGCGGGTAAGACTACCATCACCAACCTTATCAACCGCTTTTATGATATCGCCGATGGCAAGATCCGTTACGATGGTATCAATATTAACAAGATCAAAAAGAGTGACTTGCGACGCAGCCTAGGCGTGGTCCTGCAGGATGTCAACCTCTTTACCGGTAGCGTAATGGATAACATCCGCTATGGACGACTGGATGCCACCGATGAAGAATGCATTGCGGCAGCCAAGCTGGCCAATGCGCACTACTTCATCTCCCATCTGCCGGATGGCTATAATACTATCCTTTCCGGTGATGGCGGCAATCTTTCTCAGGGGCAGCGCCAGCTCATTTCCATCGCACGGGCGGCAGTCGCCGATCCACCCGTGATGATTCTTGATGAAGCCACCTCCAGCATTGATACCCGCACCGAGGTCATTGTACAGCGCGGCATGGACCAGCTGATGCATGGCCGGACGGTATTCGTCATCGCGCATCGTCTCTCCACCGTGCAGAATGCCGATGTCATCATGGTGCTGGAACACGGACGCATTATCGAGCGTGGTACACACGATATGCTAATCGCCCAAAAAGGGAAATACTATCAGTTGTATACCGGCGCCTTTGAGCTGGAATAACATAAAAGCAAAAGGATTCGGGTAAAGTTTTTGTTTTACCCGAATTTTTTTGAAAAAAGGTCTTTACAAACTCCCCATGATATGCTATTATAGTCAAGCAGTCCAAAAACACATGGGGGCGTAGCTCACTTGGGAGAGCAAGTCACCAGTAAAGCAACCCGCAATCGCAACGCGGCATCTAAAAAGTTAATATCCCGGAAGTCCAGTAAAATCAAGG
>ERZ780149.2564-NODE-2564-length-16678-cov-3.891897_pt1 | contig 16678 bp, 8 predicted proteins | sample MGYA00511367_ERZ780149 | MGnify/ENA primary metagenome ERZ780149 (study PRJEB29588, sample SAMEA2153852) | human gut metagenome | biome: human gut; feature: human-associated habitat; material: faeces | place: Denmark | collected 2008/2010 ... | reverse complement strand
AACCGCTGAGGGCGGAAAGGCCGGCGGAGATATTTACGGCGACAACTATGCCAGCATCCGCAAGCTGACGGTCGATACCTATATCATCTCCGATGTCCGCGTGTCCGGCGGGACGGTTGCAAACGGCGTGACGCTGGATGAGAACGGCGCGGTGGTGAACGATGAAAAGAACGTCGGCTGGACATTTAAGATCGTTACGCTGAAAGCCTTCCTTGCCGGCGGAGAGAATATGCCGGAGGGGTGGTTTACCGCCGAAGGCTGTCTGCCCTGCCCGATTGAAGGACTCCGCATCGAGCTTGCTCCCTACCTCGCGCTCTGGGGCGTGACGCTTGCCTGAAGCGATTACCGCTTCCGGTTCTGATGCCCCACAAGGCAGATACCGCCGCCCGATTCTGTATCCGGGCGGCGGTATCGGAATAAAGAAAGGAGATTTGCATGATGAAAAGCAGTTTTTACACCTCGCCGGAGATGCTTCTGATAGGGACGGATGCCGACGATGTCATCCGCACCTCCGGGATACAGGCAGTCGAAAATGACGGGATTTCTGCAGTGCCGGGCATCCCGTGGAAATCCTGATCGGAAGAAAGGGAGGAAAAGACATGAAGAAACTTGTATGTTTGCTGTTGATGACGGTACTGCTTCTTGCCGCAACAGCGTCGATCCCTGTGTCCGGTGAAGAAGCGGAGGAAGCCGCCTTTACCGCACCGGTATTTTTCGGCGTGCAGACCGCACCCGGAGACGGGGAGAACACACAGCATATCCGCTTCATCTCGGTTGCTCCGAATGCCGTCGGAACTGCGTTCGGATATGAGATTACCGCACAGTATACGGAAAACGGCGCTCTTCGGACGGTGCGTTACAGTGCCGCCGACGGGGACGCCGTGCTTGAGGGCAACACGGTGTATCGCTCCGTTCTGACCGGGGCATATCAGGCGGAAGGGACACGGGTTACGGCGCAGGAGCTGGGAAGCCGGTTGCCTACGCCGATTCCGAACCCGTTCGGTCTGTTTGTCCTGTCGATTCAAAATGTGCCGACGAACATCGGGGAGATTACATTCTGGGTTCGTACTTACGTAAAAAACGGCGATGCGGTCATGGACAAATCGGGCGCGACCGGGGTTTCGGTGACAAACGGAACGGTTTCCGAAACTGCGGCTGCCCCGGCGTATCCTTGGGTGACGCAGGGCGGCGACGGGTCTGCCGCCTATCCCTTTGTTCTCAACGGTAAAAATTTCAGAGCGTTTTATTACTACTATTCCAATTGTACCGGCGGCGCGAAGAACGGCTTTGCGGCAAACCGTCACTTTGCGTTGGAGAGCGACATTGTCCTGAACGCGGGGGATGCAAAAGCCTGGGGGACGGATGCGCCCGCGCTGGTCTTTGACAAATCGATGAACGCATTCAACGGTGTACTCGACGGCAGAGGGCACAGCATTTCGGGACTGTGCATCAAGGTGTCCGGTGACCGTGCCGCACTGTTCCATCAGATCAATAAGGGATCGACCGTCAAAAATCTCGGCATTGTCAATTCTTATATCGAATTGAAATCGGGAGACTTCGGCTATGTCACCAGCGGCACGTTTGCCGGGCGTCTGCTCGGAAACATTGAAGGCTGTTACAGCGACGCGGTTGTGGTCGGCATCGGCGACAAAGGGTCAACCAACTCTCTGGGCGGCATTGTGGGAATGGTGAATGAAAACGGTGTCACCGTCAAGGGCTGCGTGTTTGCCGGCTCGGTGACCTCCGAAAACGCGGGAGCGGGCGGAATTGTCGGAAAGATCAACGGCGGAAAGACCGGTGTTGTGATTTCGGACTGCCTCAACCTCGGCGATGTGAAAACCGGATTTACCCGTTCGGGCGGTATCCTTGGGGAAAACTCCAACAACAATGCGCCGAATGGGAAGATCATCAATTGCATCAATCTTTCGAAAAACATTGTCAGCGAGGCAACCGCTGAGGGCGGAAAGGCCGGCGGAGAGATTTACGGTGACAGCTATGACCGCGTCTTCAAGCTGACGGTCAATACCTATGTCATTTCCGATGTCCGCGTGCCCGGCGGGACGGTTGCAAACGGCGTGACGCTGGACGAGAACGGTGCGGTTGTGAACGATAAAACGGGTATCGGTTGGACATTCAGGGTCGTTACGCTGAAAGCCTTCCTTGCCGGCGGAGAGAATGCACCGGAGGGGTGGAGCTACAGGGAAGGCTGTCTGCCATGCCCGATCGACTGGCTGTATATTGACCTTGCCCCCTATCTTGCCGCATGGGGAATTTCGGTATCTGAGGCATGACGATGAATCAAATTTCGGAGAACAACCGGTTTCCGGACGGTGCAACGGTCTGCTTCATCGGGGACAGCATCACCTGGAACAATCTGTTCCTTGCCCATATTGCGGCATATTATCGCTCCCGGTTTCCGGAATCCGGCGTAGCCTTTTACAACTGCGGGATTGCCGGGGCGGGACTGAAGACCCTGCTGGCGGCGTTTGATACGGATGTCAGACCGCTTTGCCCGACGCACTGCGTTCTGCTGATCGGCGCGAATGATTCGCATCTGCAGAGCGGGTGCGGGGAGGATCGCGAGGCGTGGTATTCCATGCTGGAACACTCCTTCGGGCGATTCCGGAGACAGCTTTCGGAGTACTGCGGGCGAATCCGGGAGATCGGTGCGGAGCTGATCCTCTGCACACAGCTTCCCTATGCGGAATATCAGGAAAGCACCGTGCCGCCGCATCGGGCGGGTGCGGCGGTGATGCTGGGGTATGCGGATTTTACGCGGGATTATGCAAGGGAAAACGGATATCCTTTGTGCGATTATCATTCGTATTTCGCCCGCGCCATGCAGAAGGAGGTTCTGTTTGAAGCGGATCGGGTGCATCCGAATCCGCAGGGGCAGTACCGGATCGCCGACTGCTTTCTTGCCTTTCAGCACTGCAGTCCGGGCGCTCCGCAGGCTCTGCCGGAGGATGTGGAGGCGTGGCACCGCACGGTGCGGGTATTGCGGGACATGGTTACGGCGGAGCATTTCATTCTTGAGGATCGGTTTGACATCCCGGAGGAGCAACGGGTGGCGGCAATGAAACGGTATCTCTCTGCGGATCACTCCAAGGAGGCGGATTCCGCGCTGCCGGTGAGGCTTGCAGAGCAATATCTGGTGGAACAGCCGGGGAGACAGAACAGAATCCGCTCGGTCACGGACTTTATGACCAAAAAGCCAACGGTATCCGGGGAGAGCGAACCCGCACGCGCCGATTTCTGATTCTGCGGATCACCGCAGGGAAATCCGGTCGTTCTGCGGGATTTTCCCGAACCGGACATCGGGGAAAAACGGAACAAACGGAGTCATAAAAGAAAGGAAGATTGATTGATGACATATCCGAAAATCGGTATCCGTCCCGTAATTGACGGAAGATGGGGCGGGATTCGGGAATCTCTCGAAGCGCAGACGATGAATATGGCGCGCAACGCCGCAAAGCTCATCACGGAGACGCTGCGCTATCCGGACGGCTCGCCCGTGCAATGCGTCATCAGCAAAACCACCATCGGTGGCGGCGCTGAGGCTGCCGCGTGCGAGGAACAGTTCTCGCGCGAAAATGTCGTTGCCACGCTGTCCGTTACGCCCTGCTGGTGCTACGGAACAGAAACCTTTGACATGAACCCCAACACCGTCAAAGCGATCTGGGGGTTCAACGGAACCGAACGCCCGGGGGCGGTCTACCTTGCCGCCGTTCTTGCCGCACACGCGCAAAGAGGCTTGCCCGCATTTGCAATTTACGGTCAGGACGTGCAGGATATCGGGGACAGCGGAATCACACCGGATGTCAAGGCAAAGATCCTTCGCTTTGCAAAATGTGCCGTCGCAGTCGGATGGATGAAAAATAAATCCTATGTCAATATCGGCGGCGTAACGATGGGCATTATGGGGAGCTTTTGCGATGCCAATCTGCTGCAAAAATACTTCGGTATCCGTGCGGAATGGGTTTCCATGGTGGAAATTCTGCGCCGCATGAAACTGGAAATCTATGATCACGGGGAATATGAAAAAGCCCGCGCATGGGTCAGGGAAAACTGCCGCGAGGGATACGACTGCAATGCGGGAGCAACCCTGCCGAAAATCGTAACCGATTCCAAGGTCATTCCGCCCGACTCGGATTGGGATTTCGTTACGCGCATGACGATGATCGTGCGGGATATTCTGTTCGGCAACGCGAAGCTGGATGACATGGGATGGCATGAGGAAGCGCTCGGAAAGAACGCGATTGCAGGCGGATTCCAGGGACAGCGGCAATGGACAGACTGGCTTCCGAACGGAGACTTTACCGAAACGCTGATGGCGTCAACCTTTGACTGGAACGGTGCGAAAGCCCCGACCGCATTTGCAACCGAAAACGATACGCTCAACGGTCTGGCGATGCTGCTTGGTACTTTGGTGTCGGATACCGCGCCCTGTTTCCATGATGTGAGAACCTACTGGAGTCCGGAAGCCTGCGAGCGCGTGACCGGTAAAAAGCCGACCGGAAAAGCCGGGAACGGATTCATCCACCTGGTCAACAGCGGCGCTACCGCAATGGACGGTTGCGGTCAGGTCAGAAACGCACAGGGAGAGGACTGCATGAAGCCGTTCTGGGATATGACCGAGGAGGATATCAGGGCTTGTACGGACGCAACGGACTGGTGTCGCGCCAACTATCAGTATTTCCGCGGCGGCGGATTTTCCGCACATTTCCTGAAGCACGCGGAAATGCCGTTGACGATGGTTCGGGTCAATATCGTTGAGGGACTTGGACCGGTGATTCAGATTGCGGAAGGCTACAGCGTTGTCCTGCCGAAAGACATGGACGAAAAAATCGACAACCGCACCGACCGCAGCTGGCCGACCGTTTGGTTCGCGCCGAATCTGACCGGAGAAGGCGCGTTCCGGGATGTCTACAGCGTGATGGCAAATTGGGGCGCAAACCACGGCGCGACGGTTTACGGTCACGTCGGGGCAGAGCTTGTAACGCTTGCTTCCATGCTCCGCATTCCCGTAACGATGCACAATGTGGCAAAGGAGAACATCTTCCGTCCGCACGCATGGGCTGCATTCGGAACGGAAAGCGCCGAAAGCGCCGACTACCGCGCGTGCCGTCAGTACGGTCCGTTGTATCGATAAGCCCGACTGAGAATCTCCGCATTTTCATGGCGCACCGAACCGAAAGAACGGTATCACCGCGCAATTCACGATCTTCGGCTGGGAAAATTCCGTTCGGTTTTTCCCAGCTGCCTTTTTTGTATCTTTCTGTACGCATAAAATGTATAAAAAATATCGTAATAGAAAACAAAAGGTTAATTTTAGCGATCTCACAGAGCTCGGTACATAAAATCTTGAAAAATGAAAATTTTTGTGGTATAATATGTAAAGAAACGAATATACAAGCAAGAGGAAGCACACCGCCCCCAATCCATAAACCGCAACAGGCAACACCACACGGACTGCTCAGACTGAACAGACTAAACAGACTAAACTGCCTGCGTTTTTTGTACTGTCTGACGAAATCCGGACGGTGCAGGATTGGCTGAAACGAAACCCGCGACGGGAGGTAACCGCCTATGAAATTCTGAATGATGAGCGCAGAGAACGGATGTTTTTCTTGCGCTTTTTTGTTTCTGTCCATCAGGCAGCCGGCAAAAGGTAGGCTGCAAAACCCGAAAAAAGAACGGAGGTTTTATGGAAATCAGAGTCAAAAAGACCGTTATCATCATTCTTGTTGCGGCGCTTGCCGTTCTGGCGGCTGTCGGAACCGTCATTGGCATCGTGGTGTCACGGCGCGGACAGAACCCGACCGTTACCGTTACCGTAACCTTTGTGACGAACGGCGGAAAGGAGATTGCCCCGGTTACGTTGCAGAAAGGGGAGACGCTGATGCTCCCGACAGCGGAAAAAGACGGCAGAGTCTTTGCGGACTGGTATTACGACGGGGAATTTGCGCGAGTCTGTCCTACGGAAATCACCGTGGAAAAGGACGAAACGCTTTACGCCCGTTACGGAGCGGTTTTAACTTTTGTAACCAACGGCGGAACGGAAATCGAGCCGCGAACCTACTTCGAAGGCGAAGAAATAGGAACTCTTCCTGTATCGTATAAGGATGATTTTTCTTTCGGCGGTTGGTATTATGATGCAGAATACAGCCAAAACGTCGGCAAAAAAGACACGATAGAATATGCCCTGACGGTATATGCAAGATTTTCGGAAAAATCCGAAACGATAAGAAAACTGACGAGTGTAAAAAACGTTTCCTTATCTCCGGCCGTCAAAGTAAAGACCGACGGTATTGTTTTGCATAATGAAAACATATCGGATTACATCTCTTTCGTTTCTTTGAGCGGAGAAACAATAGATCTCATCTGCCGCCCGTCGGAAAACGGGGCTTTTATCGTCGAACCCAACAAAAATCTTTCGGAGGGGATGACGTACTCTGCAAGGACTTTATCTTCTTTGCTGAAATTTGTCGCCGTTGACGGAAACGACACGGAGAGCGCAGACGAAGTAACCATAACCACGCATAAAGAAGAAAAAGAAGTTATCGAGAAAAAAACGTCTGTTCATCTCACTTCAGCCGAACTTGCCGGATGGGAAGAAAACGTTTACGTTTATATGGACGCAGGACTTGAAAAGAACGTGAACAGAATTGTGGCGAGAACGGAAAAAGAACTGAAAGTCGGCTCGATCGTAACCGTCGGCGAAAAAACGACGGCACAAGACACCGATTATATTTGCAAAGTGATCTCCGCCAGAAAGGAGAGGATGCAATATGTTGTCGGTTCGGATATTAAAGAAGATGAATTTTATGTGTTGGACGTTGTTACTCCCAACGTAGATGACGTATACATCGATATCGATATATACGGAGAAAAGCAGGCACAGCTTGAAGGCGTGATAAAAATTTCTGCGGAAACGATTGCGGAAAACGTGGAAAAGAACGAAGGGATCGTGATGCTGAAAAGCGCAGTCAGAAACGCCATCGCGCAGTCGCCTACGATAACCAACTACACAAACGCTCTTTCCGAGGCGGAAAAAGCGGCGGTTGTTGCGGCAATCGCAGGTTTTGAATTTCAAAAGCCGAAAGTAAAAATAGATATAACGGGAACGGTGCTTGCTTTCGGGATCGAGCTTGGCGGCGAAATCCGGGTGAAAAACTTCAAAGTGGGCGTTTCCGTTACGATAAAAAACAGAACGCAGGTGGATTATCGGTACACGATTTGCAAGTCCGGACTTGTCACGCTGAATCCGCTGTTATGGTTCTATACCGATATTCAGGTCGACCTTGCAAACGATTTTTCGATTTCACTTGCCGCAACCGTGGAATTTGCGGACGCCAAGGACGACATTCACGGGATCATTGACATTACCGACGAAGTGGAATACGTGATGGACATCGCCAAGGACGGTCAAAACAAGTTTGCCGAAGCGATCACAGGCAGTCCTCTGTGGGATGACGGCGAACTTGAATACGTTGATATTTTCAGTATCCCGTTGGGGCAGATTCCGCTGCCGGTTCCGGTTGTGTCGCTTATGATGGAGTTTAACGTAGTAGGTTCTTTGGGCGCGCGGGCAGGACTGTACGTCGAATTTTCTCATCATTACGTTGAAACGACGACCCTTACGAACGGAGAAAGCGCGGACGGCAACAACGGCAAACCCGTGATGCACAAGGAGTTCAGGTTCCTGAGAAACACGTCCGCAAACGAAATCGAGCTTTCCGTTACCCTGAAGGGGCAGGTCGGTTTCCGTTGCGGACTCGAAGCGAAACTGTCTTTGTCGGTGTTGAAACTCAACAATGTTGCCTCGGTATACGTTTCCTTCCGTTTCGGACCTTATATCGAACTCAGCGGACTCGTAAACTTCCGTTATTCTTACGATGCCGTAAACAAGATTTCCGAAACGCACCTTTACGGCGGAATGTATCTGGAGGTCGGCTTGTTCGTCAACGCGAAAATCGGGGCGAAATTCCTTGTTTACGACGTCAATACGGACATTTTCGATAAAAAAATTCCTCTGTACGGCGTAGGCGACAGACTCATTCCGTTAGGATTCGTCGAAAAACAAAATTCGCCGGACAATCCGTATGTTATCGTGTCGCGCTACGGCGGAGTGAGAATGAACGGCGTAAGTATGAAATATCTCGATATCGTCACCGGCGAGGAGGTCGTGGACAATGCGCTCAGAAACAGATACGGGGCGCAGCTGTGGTACGAATTCGAGCTTGTCGATGCGCCGGATTATCAGACGAAAAACCATGCCGACTATATAACGATGAACGCCGGCACATTTTCCGTCAGCAGAAAATATCCGTATAAAACGCTTCACTTTGTTATGAAAGCGAAAATGCTTCAGCGGCACGGCGTGTATGCAAGCGGAATCGAACGGATTTTCTATGTGGAATACCGAAATCCGGACGGCAGAGATTACGCAACTCAATACAGCGAATTTATCAACGAGTATTACGTCGGCGGCGGTTCGAGACACTCGGAAGTATTGGCAAGGCTTGCGTTCCGGGAAGGGGAACAAGTCTCTCCTCCCGATTTTACGGCGGAAACGTTGCCGATTCGTCAAGGATATTATCTTGACATGAATGACCTTTGGGAAAAATACTATCCGTTTTTGGACAACCGGGTAGACAGCGAATTCGACGGAACGTTCCCTGTGGTAACATACGAAAACGCAAATATGCTCTTCAAGGGCTACATGATCGTACACACCTGCTACTACAGACTGAAATGGAAACAGGTTACCTATACAGCCGATTTCTACTATCCGCAGTATTCGTCCGCCGATGTCGTATCCGAAAACAAATTCCTGAAATCGGCGCAAATGCTGTATGTTCCGTCGCTTCGCTCGTTTATCGTACTGACGGACAAAATAACCGCGCCGGACATTTACGGGAAAAAGTATGACGCTTTCGTGAGTACGAGCGGATTGCGCTTCACGGTCGACTACTTCAATGTAGATCCTGACAGTGATTTGTTTGTCGGTTTTGATCTGGAAGCGGGGCTGTATCCGATCATTCGGGTGGATACCGATTCCGATTTGTATCGCAACGACTTCGACATCATCAGAAACGGTGCGACGTTTGTCGCAACGTATACGGACGCAAACGTGTTTACCGAAACCTACGTTCTGGAAACGGAAACGTTCGGGCGCGTCAAAGTCGAATACAAGCCGTTCGGTTATAACGGTAAAACCATTCGTCCTTCGCCTCCCGCAGGGCTGGGAATCGGCGACGAGTTTGAGCAAAACGGGAATACCTACGTCATCACGGGGTATCGCGATATCAATCCCGCAGACGAGGCAAACAGCCGTTACTACAGCGTTGCCGATATGCCCGATGTTACGAAAAACCGGATTTATTACGTGCTGTACGAACGCAAGGGCTTGAGCGAACTGCCGGTATATTATGTCAATATCGTCGCGAACGGACAAAAAATCGGCGATTACGGCGTAAAACAGGGCGAGCCGATCAATGTTGCGTTGCTGAAACTCAATTTTTCGGACAAAACGGTTATCAGCAGGCTTGCAGGCTATCCGCTTATGACGTTGGATGAAACAATAAAAACCTATTCGGTCGTCTGGGACGAAACGAATATCCCTGCGCAGATGCCCGAGGGAGACATCACCGTAAATCTGACGGCAACGTATACGTTTAACGAGCTTACCGCCGAATTTATCGTAAGCAATCCGCTTCAACGTTTTGCCGGCGGAGTGCGTTTTGAGACAAAACCGGACGGAAACAAAGTGTATACGGCAAAAGGCAAGGCTTGGACTTTCGGCTCGGGTGACGAAACGGCATTTTATTCGTTCCCGAAGCTCAACGATTATTTTGATTCCGACGGCAAAAAATATTATGCGTTTTACGGTTGGAAGAACGCAGGCGGAGAGGAATATCCTTACGGAATCCGCATGGCGTTTGTCAAAAACGAGGTTTATACGCCGATATTCTCGGAAAAAACGGTATTGCCGACGATTGCGTTTGTCAGCGTCGGTGACTACGGCTATGAATATTACTACAAAATAGCCGAGGGCGATTTCTTTGGCAAAACGCTTGCGGAGGTCATACAATCCGAAAAAATCGCTCCCCCTGTCCGCGGCGACGCAAACGGCATTTACGAATATCGGTTCAGGGATTGGGGGATCGATGAAACCTCCTACGTTGTCGGTTCCGAAAAGGACGGGGACGGCAACGTAAAAACCTACATCGTGTTCAAAGCGCGGTTTAACGAAACATACAAACGGCACACGGTAACGTTCGAGGCTTTGGGCGGAGCATTTCCGGGAGGAGAAAAAACGCTTAAAAAGGTTGGTGTTTACGGCGAGGATATCTCCTCTGTCATCGCCGGGAATTACTCCGATGAAAAAGGCGATTTTGCATTTATTTGTTGGACGACGGTTCCGTATTCTCTTGACCATCAGGTGGACAAAGAGGATTTGAAAATCGGCAACAAAGATGCAACGTATTACGCATACTATTCGCTTTCTCCCGCCACGATTACGCTCACCTTCAAAGGGCGCGTTCAAACGGAAGAATCCGACGGCACGGGAAATGTTTACTTCGGCGGAGACAGAACGAAAACCGAACTCAAAGTCAGCGATTTGTACGGCAGGGGTTACTATCTGACGGCGGGCGAATTTGCGGTTGACAGCAAGTCCAAAACTTTCGTTCCCGATTATCTGAAGTGGACGGTGAACGGCGAAGAACTGCGATCTGCGTTCTATAACGACGGGTATATGGCGTATATCCCTTTCGACAGCAATGCAACGGTAGAAATTGTCTTTAAGCCTGCCACACCGAAAATCGTCAATCTTGCATTCGTCTCTGACGGAAAATGTTTCGAACCGGACGGCACGATCATAGACGGCGTGATTTGCAACGGGTCTATGAGCGGGTTCAGGCACGTAGCGAATTATTATGAGGCTTACGGCTCGACCATGACTGCGCCCAACGTGGATTATTACAGCGAAAACTACTATCGCTTCGACCGTTGGGAAGCAAAGACGTCGGACGGGAATTCGGTTATTTCCGTTCGGGCGGGCGATACGATAACCTTTACCGAGGATCTCGTTTTCTACGGCGTTTACGTCCACGATACGTCGGTAAAAGTTGAACTTACTTTCCGCGCCGATGCATCTTACGGCAGTTCGGAAGGGAACGGTGACCTCGTGGGATTAAAGGTGTTTGACGACGGCAGCGTTGAAATCAAAGACTATGGCACGGCAGGCGAAAGAATCGCGTTTGATAAAATTCCGTCCTGCAAAGGTATGAAATTTGTCGGGTGGAGAACGAACGGCAGCGATGAGATCATTACGCCAAGCAAACTCAAAGAGACGGTTTATTCGGCAAAAACGACTTATTATGCGGTTTACGAAACCGACGCCGAAGTTTATAAAGTCGTTTTGAATGCGGGCGACGGGAAATTCGCAGACGGAACAACCGAAAAAGAGGTTGATCGCGTTCCGTTCGGCAGACTGACGAAAGACCTTGAAAAACCTGCGCCGAATGCGTCCGGACTTGTTTTCAGCCACTACGAAAACGAAAGCGGCTACCCCGTAACCGTTATCGAAAAAGGGGAGACGCTTTATGCCCGGTATGCAAAGCCTGTTTCGACGTTTGAGGATCTGCTGAATATCAACCTCTCTCCCGAACAGAACTACGTCCTGACGAATCACATCACGGCGGGCGGCGACCTTTGGGACGAACACGGGCTTGTCAGTTGGACGGCGATCGGCGCGAACAGCCCGAGCGGTTTTTCGGGGACTTTCAACGGAAACGGGTATAAAATTACCGTTTCGGCAAAAGGCGGAACAAAACAAAACTTCGGTCTGTTCTCTAAGATCAGCGGAACGGTTTACAATCTGTCGGTTGTAGGGGATTTCTCGATAAGCGGCACGACCGACGCGACTGCTCTCGGCGCATTTGCAAGTGAAGTTTCGGAGAGCGGACGAATTATCGATTGCGTGAGCTTTGTCAGATTTACCGTTTCCGTGAAAGCAAATCGGAATCTTTCCGTTTCGGGTGCAATCGGCGTGAACAACGGTCTTATAGACGGGTTTATGACTTCGGCGAGCGGAGAGATCAACATCGACAGCGACAACGGGTTTTACGTCGGTTCAACGGTCGGTTCCAACTACGGCACGATGAAAAACGTCAATCAAAGCGGAAGGGGCGGTTCGGTTTACGTGACGCTTGCAAGAAGTCTGAATTGCAATATCGGCTCGTTCGCGGGCTACAATGCAGGCAGAATCGAACATTGTTTCTCGGAAAGAGCGATAACGATAAATCTTTCGCAGGGCGACAACGTATATCTCGAAAACTCCGTTCTGCTGGGTGGCTTTGCAGGTAAAAACGACGGGACTATCGAAAACTCGACCACGCTATACGGATACCTTGACTACAACGTGAGCAATATTACGCTGTTTGGCGAAAAAGGACTGTATCTGTCCTACATTTCGTACTCGGAAACGCCGCGTTATATCGTTTATGTTGTCGGTTCTGATAGTCAAGGTCCGACATATACCACAAAATGCGTGATCTATCTTGACGAAAAAGCCCAAAAGACCGGTTCTACGGAATATGAAGAATACACGCTTTCCGAATTCCGCAAGGCGCATCCTGCCGAAGCGGCAAAGATAGACGGACTTAGAAATTCTATTGCTTTTGGCGAATTCATCTCCGTGAATAACGGTAAAACCGATAACTGCTTCGTTGTGCCGGGCGTGGGAACCGGCAACGGTGTGGAACTCGTTTCCGGCTGCGGTTTCGACGAATTAAAGTGGAATTTCCTTTTGAGATTGCACAGCACTGTTTATGAACCGTAAAAGACGGCGGCAGAATTTCTGCCGCCAAAGACTGCAGACCAAAAAGCTCTCACACCGAAGCAATAGCCGAGGTGTGAGCGCTTTTTCGATTTTTATGCGGGCGTCGTTGTGGAATCAACTGATAAGTCCGCTTTCAATGTGACGGAACTGCTCGCTGCGGCGGCGGACGGCGGAAAAATCGCTGTTGCTGCCGGGTTTGGTCAGGCTGTGCAAAATCTTTGTAAAACGCTTGTAAAATATGCCGAATGCGACGCTGTTGCACAATAAGAAGCGACAAAATGCTAAATTCTGATGTCATTCTGTTATTGAAAATGAGGTGAAAATGTGATATGTTATAAATGCATCCCGGCGGTTTACCACGGGAAAACTTCTACGGCGCGTACACCAAGGACGATCTGCCGGAGGATCTGAACTACGGCGGGAAGACTGTTACTATCCTTGTGGATGCCGCGCACGCGGACGGTGTGCGGAAATTTGCCGTTCTGACCGATGACGCCGCCTGCAATACCTCCGACCACTGCCCGGTGATGATTGAGTGGGAGACTGACAGATTCCCTTTCCCCAAAAAAGGAGCAGAAATGAAACCAATGAAACCATTGTATGAAAGCCGCAAGGCAAGTTTTGAGCGGGCTGTTTACCGCCCGAATTCCAATGTCATCGCACCGCCTGTCGCCGCGGTTTTTACCACAGGGGCGATGGGGGAGCGGATGAAACAGGAGCCGCCGCAGACCGTCTTTTTCCGCATTTTTCAGGATCTGACGGTGAGAGACGATGCCGGCGTTCCGGTCGGAACGCTTTATGACTGTCTGGACGCTACCCGGAGCGCGGTTCCGGTGCTGTACCTTGACGATCTGTCGGTCTCGCAGACGCTGGTTTCCTTCGTCTGGGAGAATGCACTGGGAGACGCGGCGCTGTGCGTTCCGATTGCGTTGGCAAAGCAGGCGGAGGAGCTTTTTCTCCGCGTGCCGCATCTGCGCAGAATTCTGGACTGCCGCGCCGTCGGTGTCGGTGCCGACTGGTTTGCCGTTTCGGAGCGGGCGTGGTCGGTGGGGGCTGTCGGGCTGTTGATTTCGGCAGATCAGACCGATTGGGATACGCTGAATCTGCTGCACGAGCGCGGGCACAGCATCTGGTGCGATGCGGCAGGACGGGAGGCAACTGCGATTTTTGCGGGGGCGGACGGCATTCTGACCGATTCCCCCGCGCGGGTATACGGCATTCTCCGGGCGCTCCCGGAGCATTCCCGCACGCGGCGCTACCGCCTTCTGGCGCACAAGGGCTACCAGGACGAATACCGCCTGCCGGAAAATTCGATCCGGGCGGTGGTGCGCGGCGCGGAGCTGGGGCTGGACGGCGCGGAGATTGATATCAAACTGACGCGGGACGGCATTCCGTTCGTCATTCATAATCCAACCACCAAAGCAATGCTGACCGGCGAGGAGCGGGTGGTGGAAACGTTGACGGCGGCGGAGCTGGAGGCACGCGAGCGCACCGATTTTCCGGGCGAGCGAACCGACCGGCTGGAGGAAATGCTGGCTGCGGTTTCCTGCCGCCCGCACTATCCGGTGTTTGGGGAATTCAAGCCAGCACAGAAGTTTTATCACATTGAGCGGATGGCGCACGCGGTGCGGGAGATTCTTGCGCGGACGGGCACGGAACGGGGTGTTGAGGTGCTTGGCGAGGCTGACGAGATGCGGTGTCTGGCAGCGCTGCTTCCGGGACAGCCGAAGCTTGCCGGCGTTTGGGAAAAGCCGCAGCCGCCCGAAACGCCCGCGGAGGCAACCGAACTGCTCTGGCGGCTCTGGAGTCGGGTTTCGGATGCGCCGGCGGGGCTTTGCGTGGAGGACGTAATGGTCAACCGGCTGTTTGCCGGGGAAGCGGCATTGCGCGGCATCCGTGTGGTGGTGTGGACGCGAAGCTGGTATTCTTCGCCTTCGCTTTGGAAAAACGACGGCGAGCGGTCGGACGAGGGCTTTCTGGACGGCTACAGCGCAACGATTTCCGATCACGCCGACAAATACCTGCACATCCCGCTCCGGCTGGAAGCGGCGGGAGACCGTGTGACGGCTGTCATGCGGGACGGAACGAGCCATGCGGTACCGGAGGCGGAATGGTTTGCTTTGCCGGACGGCACGCGGGTTCCGGGGGTGCGCGTTGCTCTCCCGACGGGGAAATATTTTTACCTGTTTGGGCAGGCAATTTAACAGTTTGTTCTTCTATTGCGGGCGGGATTGTGATATGATAATTTCAGTGTACGGATTGTGAAAAGAGCAAAGGGGATGCGCCTATGAAATGTTCCTATATCCGGCAGACGTCGGAATTTTCCCAATTCTGTTATCTGAAAAGCCCCGCCGAATTTGACACGCCGGCGGACGGGCAGCGGTACTACAAAAACATGGTGTTCCTCACCAACCCGAATGACGCGGAGGCGGAGCTTTTTGTGGAGTCGTTGGGGTATGAGATTTCCGACCCGAAAAAGAATCTGATCAACCGGCTCTATCCGCATTCGATGATTATCCACTATATTGTGGGCGGTCACGGCTTTTTCAACGGCAAGCCGATTGCCCGCGGGGACTGCGTGGTAGCGGAATGCAACAAGCCGCACACCCTGCGCACCGATCCGGAGGACACGCTGGAATTCTATTGGGTCATGCTGCGAAGCCGTCAGACTCCGGACACCTCCCGCTGGGGGCTTCCGAAAGGACAGGAAATCTTCCGGTACGGCTTTGAGGAGGATATGCGAAGGATTTTTCGGGAGATGCTTTATTTCGACCGTCACGACTGCGAACCCTACTGGTTCTATATGGGAAAGCTGTACGAGCTGATTGCGTTCCACACCAGCGTCAGGATTGAGAAGGCGGAGGAGGAAAAGACCGACTACCGCTTCAGTCACACCGTTTCCTTTGCCATGCGGATGTGGGAGCAGACCAACTATCAGCTTTCGGTGGAGGACATTGCGCGCTCGCTCGGCTTTTCACGCAAGTATTTCAGCGCTGTTTTCCGGAAGCACGTTGGGATTACGCCGCAGGACTATGTAGTGGACCGCCGAAACCGGATGGCAAAGATCCGGCTGGATGCGGGGGAGAGCAACCTCAAAACGCTGGCGTATCAGCTGGGGTACAGCGATTACTCCTCGTTTTCGCGGGCATTCAAGCGTGCGGTCGGCATTTCTCCGCAGGAATACCAGCGGCAGGCGCAGAACGGCACCGGGCATCCGGACTGCAGGGACGAACGCGGGGCTGCAGCCGACAAAGAGAAGGGGAGCTGACATGAAAATCGGGGTATTTGCCGATCCGCATGATTGCAGCAGCGAGGTGCTCTGCCGAACGCGCCGACCGCGGCTTTCCTATGAAAAGGTGCGGCAGCGGTTGTTTCCGGCATCCCGTATCTGACCGTTCCCGCGCTCTGCGAGGGAGAGGCGATACCTTTCCGGATTCTGGAAATCTGAAGCAAAAAGGCTTTGAGACAACACGCAAAGCCTTTTTTGCGGTTACAGGGGATTGCCCGGAGCGGATGTCGGAGCGGTCGCTGTAACTGTCGCCCGAAAAAAGGAACAAAAGCCGTTCGATCTGCCGCCCGCCGATTCGGATATGCTCCGGATTTACGCCTGCCTTGTGAAGCGGCGCGGGATCGACCGCGATGTCATGTTCAGACGCCGCTGTAGGCGTTGAAGCCGCCGTCAACCGGGACGATCACTCCGGTGACAAAGCCGCTGGCATCGTCCGAGGCGAGCCAGAGGAGCGTGCCGATGAGGTCGCTCACCTCTCCGAAGCGTTTCTGCGGAGTTGCGGCAAGAATCTTGCCCGTGCGCGCGGTGGGGTTGCCGTC
>ERZ780149.2552-NODE-2552-length-16755-cov-3.306707_pt1 | contig 16755 bp, 10 predicted proteins | sample MGYA00511367_ERZ780149 | MGnify/ENA primary metagenome ERZ780149 (study PRJEB29588, sample SAMEA2153852) | human gut metagenome | biome: human gut; feature: human-associated habitat; material: faeces | place: Denmark | collected 2008/2010 ... | reverse complement strand
CAACTAAAACGTTTTTATATAATTTTTGTTTTTTATATTGTAGTTTCATTTAAAATGAGACTGTGATTTCTTTATGAGGTGTTTAGAACACCGTCAGTATGCAGAGGGCGTGTTTCAGCCCTCGCATACTGCTACGTGTGTTCTTTAAGCGCGAGCGGCACCGAAGAGAGAAATCACAGTCTTATTTCAAATAGGGATTATAACAAAAAAAGAAAAAAATTTTAAAAAACACCCTTGACAAACCCTTGCAAGGGTGTTATCTTTATCTTAGTCAATGATTAGCACTCGTACTTGATGAGTGCTAACAAGACGAAAAGGGAGTGATGATATGGAACTGGATGAAAGAAAACAAAAGATTTTGGAGGCCATTATTCACAACTATATGGAAAGTGGTGAACCGGTTGGCTCCCGAACCGTATCCAAGTTTACCGATTTGAATTTAAGTTCTGCGACGATTCGCAATGAGATGGCAGATCTCGAGGAGATGGGTTACATTTTACAGCCTCACACGTCAGCAGGAAGAATCCCTTCGGACAAAGCATATCGGCTTTACGTAGATACGGTGCTTCGCAACCAAGAAAAAGAAGTGGACGATGCGAAAGGGATTTTGATCGAAAAGGCAGACAAGATCGATCTTCTTTTACAGCAGGTAGCAAAACTGCTTGCAGAAAATACCAATTACACGACGATGGTTTCCAAACCCCGTTATGAACACAAGAAGATCAAATTCATACAATTGAATCAGATATCCGATTCGCAGATCCTTGTGATCGTAGTTTTGGATAACAATCATGTAAACAACAAATTTATTAATCTGGCAGCACCAATCGAGGACAATGCTCTGGCTCAGTTGAATTTTATGATCAATGCCGCACTTAATGGACTGGACGTCACAGAGATCAATATGGCGATCATGCAGCAGATCAAAGAAAAAGCCGGTGAATACGGTGAACTTGCTTCGAGCATATTAGACTGCATCGGAGAAGCGCTGAGTGATGAAGAGACGTCGGAGGTATATACTTCCGGGGCGACGAACATTTTAAAATATCCGGAACTGAGTGATAAGGAAAAGATGGTTGATCTCCTTTCCACGTTCGAAGAAAAGCAGAGACTGGAAGCCTGGGTCAATGACGAGGCGACCGATCCGGAAGAACATGGAATTCAGGTATATATCGGTGAAGAGTCACCGGTGGCATCCATGCGTGACTGTTCTGTGGTTACGGCAACATACCAGATCAAAGAAGGTGTATATGGAAAGATAGGAATTGTCGGACCAAAACGTATGGATTATGAAAAAGTGGTTGGCACATTGGAAAGCTGCATGCAGCAGCTGGATGATATATTTAAATCCAAGACATAGTGACAAAGCAGAGTTGATGGAGAAAGGCGGTACAAAATGGCAGAAGAGACAAAGAAAGCCGAGCAGGCGGAAACGCCGGAAACCGAAAAAGAAACTGTAGCCAAAGAGACACAGGCGCAGGAACAAACCGTAGAGGAAACGCCGGCAAAGGCGGAAGAAAAAAAAGAAAAGAAAAAATCCAAAAAGAAAGATAAGAAGGATGAAAAGATTGAAGAGTTAAATGACAGACTTCTCCGTAATATGGCAGAGTTTGAAAACTTCAGAAATCGTTCCGAAAAAGAAAAAGCAGCAAAATTTGACATGGGTGCCAAAAATGTTGTGGAAAAAGTTCTTCCTATCGTAGATAATTTTGAACGAGGCTTGGCAGCAGTTCCGGAAGAGGAAAAAGACAATGCCTTCGTAAAAGGAATGGAAGCAGTATACAAACAGTTTACTACGGTACTTGAAGAAATTGGAGTTACTCCGATCGAAGCCGTCGGAAAAGAATTTGATCCAAATCTTCACAATGCGGTAATGCATGACGAAGATGAGACCAAAGAGGCAAACATCATTTCTGAAGAATTTCAGAAAGGCTATATGTATAAAGACAGCGTCGTGAGACACAGTATGGTTAAGGTAGTAAACTAACAGAATTTATTTTGGAGGTAATTATTATGAGTAAAATTATTGGAATTGACTTAGGAACAACAAACAGCTGTGTAGCTGTTATGGAAGGTGGAAAACCAGTCGTTATCGCAAATGCAGAAGGTGCACGTACAACACCATCTGTTGTAGCGTTTACAAAAAATGGAGAGCGTTTGATCGGTGAACCTGCAAAACGCCAGGCAGTAACCAATGCAGATAATACAATTTCTTCCATTAAAAGACATATGGGTACCGATTATCGTGCCGATATCGAAGGAAAGAAATATTCTCCACAGGAAATTTCCGCAATGATCCTTCAGAAATTGAAAGGCGATGCAGAGAATTATCTTGGTGGCGAAAAAGTAACAGAAGCTGTTATCACAGTACCGGCTTACTTCAACGATGCACAGCGTCAGGCAACCAAAGATGCCGGTAAGATCGCAGGTCTTGATGTAAAACGTATCATCAACGAGCCTACCGCAGCCGCACTTGCTTATGGTCTTGACAACGAAGGCGAGCAGAAGATCATGGTATACGACCTTGGCGGTGGTACATTCGATGTATCCATTATCGAGATCGGTGACGGTGTCATCGAAGTATTGTCAACATCCGGAGATAACCGTCTTGGTGGTGATGACTTCGATAACAAACTCTGCGATTACATGGTAAGCGAATTTAAGAAAACAGAAGGCATTGACCTTTCCGGTGATAAGATGGCAATGCAGCGTTTGAAAGAAGCTGCTGAGAAAGCAAAGAAAGAGCTTTCTTCCGCAACAACGACAAATATCAACCTTCCATTTATCACAGCAACACAGGAAGGACCAAAACATTTTGATATGAACCTGGCACGTGCAAAATTCGATGAATTGACAGCAGATTTGGTAGAGAGAACTGCCACTCCTGTAAACAATGCATTGAAAGATGCCGGAATTACTGCTTCTGAACTTAGCAAAGTTCTTTTGGTTGGTGGTTCCACACGTATCCCGGCCGTACAGGACAAAGTAAAACAGTTGACAGGACATGAGCCAAATAAATCTTTGAACCCGGATGAGTGTGTAGCATTGGGTGCTTCCATTCAGGGTGGTAAACTTGCCGGAGATACCGGTGCCGGCGATATCCTTCTTCTGGATGTTACCCCACTTTCTCTTGCTATCGAGACAATGGGCGGTGTAGCTACCAAATTGATCGAAAGAAATACAACAATTCCTACGAAGAAGAGCCAGATCTTCTCTACCGCAGCCGATAATCAGACCGCAGTAGACATCAACGTAGTACAGGGTGAAAGACAGTTTGCCCGCGACAATAAATCTCTTGGACAGTTCCGTCTGGATGGCATTCCACCGGCAATGCGTGGAGTACCTCAGATCGAGGTTACCTTTGATATCGATGCCAATGGTATCGTAAATGTATCTGCAAAAGACCTTGGAACAGGAAAAGAGCAGCACATTACCATCACAGCAGGATCCAACCTGTCCGATGATGATATCGATAAAGCAGTCAAAGAAGCCGCTGAGTTCGAAGCTCAGGATAAGAAACGCAAAGAGGGCATCGATACCCGCAACGAAGCAGACAGCATGGTATTCCAGACAGAGAAAGCACTCAATGAAGTGGGTGACAAAGTAGATGCTTCAGAGAAAGAAAAAGTTCAGGCTGAGATTGACAAAGTAAAAGCAATTCTTGAGAGAACACAGCCAGAGTCTATGACAGATGCTGATATCGAAGAATTGAAAGCAGCAAAAGAATCCTTGATGACAAACTCACAGCAAGTATTTGCTAAGATGTATGAGCAGGCACAGCAGGCAGCTGGCGGCGCTCAGGGTGCAGCTGGTCCGGACATGGGAGCAGCAGGACAGCAGACAGCAGATAACGGCGGAGACGACGTTGTCGATGGAGATTTCAGAGAACTGTAATCAACCTTGATAGATTCCGATGTTACGGCTCGTACTCTGGTGCGGGTCGTACTGTCGGTTATAACGAAGAGTGAGTGAATGGAGGATAAAAATGGCTGATAAGCGTGATTATTATGAGGTATTAGGGGTAGACCGCAATGCCGATGATGCTACCCTGAAACGTGCCTATAGAAAATTGGCAAAAAAATATCACCCTGATACAAATCCCGGCGATAAAGATGCCGAAGCAAAATTTAAAGAAGCATCCGAAGCGTATGCCGTATTGAGCGACCCGGATAAGAGACGTCAGTATGATCAATTTGGTCACTCTGCGTTTGAAAATGGTGCTGGCGGAGCCGGCGGCTTCGACTTTTCCGGTATGGATATGGGCGATATTTTTGGCGACATATTCGGCGACTTCTTTGGCGGCGGAGCCAGAAGACGCGATCCCAATGCACCGACAAGAGGTGCGAACATCCGCGCGCAGGTCCGCATCACATTGGAAGAGGCCTGCTTTGGCGTAGAAAAAGAACTGGAACTGACATTGAAAGACGAATGCCAGACTTGTCACGGAACCGGAGCCAAACCGGGAACTTCACCGGAAACCTGTGCTACCTGCGGTGGTAAAGGTCAGGTGGTGACATCCCAGAAATCCTTATTTGGTATGGTACAGAATGTATCCACATGTCCACATTGTCATGGTACCGGAAAAGTGGTCAAGGACAAATGTTCCGACTGCCACGGAACCGGTTACATTGCAAGCAAAAAGAAGATCCAGGTATCGATCCCGGCAGGAATCGACCATGGACAGAGTGTACGTATCCGTGGAAAGGGCGAGCCGGGAACCAACGGCGGAGCACGCGGCGACCTTCTTGTAGAAGTATACGTACAGCCGCATGAAGAATTTGAACGCCATGACTACGACCTGTATTCCGAAGTGAAGATTTCTTACCCGAAAGCCGTACTCGGTGGCGAAGTAACGGTAAAAACCATCGACGGAGAAGTGGCATGTACGATCAAACCGGGTACCCAGACCGGAACCCGTATGCGTCTGCGCGGCAAAGGTGTGCCTTCCCTGCGTAACAAAAAACTGCGTGGTAACCATTATGTGGACTTCGTTGTCGATGTCCCGACATCTGTTACCAAGGAGCAGAAAAAACTGTTGCAGCAGTTAGAAGAAACCTTTGACGGAAAATCAGGGAAAAAATTCAAAAGAAAATAAAGAGAAAAGAAATGATGCGCCGGTAGAAGTTGTCTGCCGGCGCTTTTTCATACGTTCGGTCTGAAAGGCAACGAAATTCGTTTGGATTTTGCTTTTATGTTGCTTTTTGCAGACAGATTTGAAGGAAAAGGTAACCAGAATTACAGATTTCAAGTTTTAGGCTGCCTATCAAAACTTTCCCCTAAATACTTTCCCAAAAATGTATATTTAAATATTGAAAATATAATTGTCATAAGATATAATCAAAGAAGATAGAGTACTATAAATAATAAGAAGAGGAGCGGTTTAGGATGAAAAAAAGAATGTTGTCAATCTTGTTAATAGTGATATTGTTGGTTAGTGTATTACCACAAAAGAGTTTGGTTATTAAAGCAGAAGGTTATACAATAACTGTAGAAGAAGGAGAAACCTATCGTTTTACTTCGGATGAAGAGGTCTGTATTGAACATTCAGGAGAAGCATTGTGTGATGTGGATAGTATTAAATGGTCAAGTTCATATTGTATGTTAAAAGATGATGCTGTATTGTGTATATCTCCAGATCATCCATTAGAAATACGTGTCAGAAGTGGGAAATTAATATTAAAAATAAATGAGAAGATTAATTCTAAAAAGATTATTTATGACATTGTAACAATTAAGCCTGGGGAGACTTACAAATTTACAAATTATAATGAGGGAACAATAGGTATTGATTATACTGGGAAGGCGATATGTAATATAAGTGATGCGGATTATGGAACACAAGTAGCACAAGAATGGCGCACAGATACTACAAAATATGATGGAGTTAATAAAAAAACTCATTATATTAGGGGTAATCGTTTTTTTGAGATTTCAGTTATAGAAGGAGAATTAAAGTTTGAAATAGATAATAGAATAAAATGCGAAAAGGTAAACTATGAAGCTGTTAAAGTGATTGTGTTGTCAGGTCAGGAAACATGCTCTTTTACAAACATGCTAAGCAATGAGTATACATTGTCCTTTATACATTACAACTCGACTGGAAGGCGCTACGAAATAAATGCTTCTGGAAAGACAACGGCAACATATTTGGATGACAACGAAAATAATTGTGGGTATACTTATGTCGGGAAAACTTTAAAGTTTGACAATTATGAGGGGGTTACTATTTTATATTTAAATCATGATAAATATAGTAATAGTGAGATAGAAGCGAGTCCTAATACATTGGATGAGGAAAAAATGGTATATCATCCATTTTATTTAAATACAGAAAAAATAGAGGTTGGAGTTGGAGATGAATATAGAGTATGTGTTGAGAGTAATATTCCAAATTATCAGTTTGATTTAAAACCTAATATATGGTGTGCCAGAACAAAAGAGGACTCACGCTATATACATATAGAAGATGGGGTAATTTCGGCAGAAAAAGAAGGGGAAGTATGGCTGTCCTATTATGATTCTGAACATCGGTGTGATGTTGGTGAAGGAGCAGATAGAAATTATCCTGTAAAGGCTATAAAGCATACAAATGGTGCTATTACTGTACAAACACCACTTAAAAATTCTATTACCACTAGAGATCTTTTTGAAAAATATCCGGAATATCTCTATGAGAGTCCTCAACAAAAAGTAACGGAGATGATATTGGAAGATTGTGAAGATGTTAACGGAAATAGGACATGGGCGCAGAATATGCAATCTGGTTATAAATATATGCTTTCTGGAAACTCTATAAACAGTATTTTAAAATTGGGAGCAAGTGAATTGGGAGGGACATCTATTCAAGATGAATACTTGGATGAAGCTACTTTGCGTTTTTTAAAAGAAATAATGCAACAATCAGACATAGTCGAAAGTACAATTAAAGAAGTGAAAAAAGATTATAAGTGGGCAAAAGAGTTGGAAACAAAAACTAAAGAATTAAGCAGTATGGAGATACAAAAGTTGCTTGCGAAAAGTGGGCATTATAGTGATAAAGAAATTGGACTATTGATAAAAAAGATTGGTGAAAATTGGAAAGAAATTGATAAGGTGTTTAAAAATGTTGGTTATGCAATAGATATGAGTGAGGCAGCATTGTTGATAGTAACATTAGAGAGTGTCCAAAAAAGTTTAATTAAAAATTTGTTAGAAGAAGTAAAGAGAACGGCACCAGGATCTGATGTGGAGAGAGGGCTTACTAGAGCCCTAGAACAAGCAAGTCATCCATACAAAACAGTAGTTGATAAATATTTGCAAAAGGGTTGCCTTCAAGCGATTGCAAAGACCGTAGAGAAGAAAGGAGAATCGTTAGTAGAGCTTGTAGTAGGGACAGGTTCAGCAGGGTTGGTTTTTTGTGCGGAATCGGCTTGTAAGGTTATTGCCTATATTTTGCCTGAGTCTAGTGCTGATGATGTGATTAATGCACAAAACGATACAAATTTCTTTCGTGTTTTGAATACTTGTGTTTCACGGAAAACAAGAGATTTTATATATAATAAACAAAACGAAGGTGATCTCAATATTGATGAGGAAATTAGTAACTATAAACTTTTATATAAAGCAGAACTTGCAGCGGCAAAAAATGCTTGTAACTCTTGTGAAAAAATAGCCAAAAATCATATGAAGAACATTATAGGAAATGATAGTGTTTTCTTAAATGAGTTTTCTTATGAAAAGCATATTAAAGGATGTAAAGCAAAAGTTAATGCAATGCTAAATGCCAAATATATTTACAAAAGATTCGAAGATGAATTATCTGTAAATGGATTAGTTGAAGAAAATAAAATTTCAGAAACGTCTTTAAGGAATGCTGTTTATAGTGATGAAGATGAACTGATGGAAACAGATGATGTAGTAGATAATGGTATATTAACTATTCCGAACACAACGGAGGGAATGTCAGTAATTTCTATTTCAGATAATGCGTTTAAACATAATACAGAAATTGAATGTGTTATTGTACCAGATGGTGTAAAGAAAATTGGAAAAGCAGCATTTAAAAATTGTTCATCTTTGAAGCGGGTTGTTTTAGGGGATTCTGTTGAAAAAATTGATGAGGAAGCATTTGCGGGATGTTCTTCCTTAGAAATAGTATTTTGTCCAGATTCTTTGCAACAGATTGAAACAAATGCTATTGATAATTCGACAGTTACATTGATGGGGACAGAATCTAGTGTGGCTATTGAATATGCAAAGAAAAACAATATATCTTATGCAATTACGGAAAAACAAGTAAGTAGTATTTCGATTAGTAAAATGCCAGAAAAAACAGAATATTCAGCTGGTGAAAAACTAAATGAAACGGATATGCAGTTATGCGTTACATTTATGGATGGAACAGAAACTATAGTGACAGAGGGATGGTATTCTTTTGCTTATAAAGATGTAAACGGAAATAATAAAGTTCACGTGACTTATGGTGGGGCATCTACAGAATATCAAATTTCGATAGTATCTGAACAGGGTATTTACGAAGTGATATGTGAGGATGAGAATGGAGTAGATGTGGCGGATTCTTTGACTTATACAGCAGTTGTTGGTGAGACGATTGGGGTGAGTGCGCCAAATGTTGACGGGTATGAGGTTATAAGTACCGAAGCAAAGAAAGATATTTGGGTTAAAGAAGATATTACTAAAGTGGTGTTCCAATATCGTCGTTGTGATACAAACAATTTAAAGAATGCTATATTAAAGATGACATCAGATACATTTGAGTATACTGGAACGGAAATTATTCCAGACGTAGTTGTTACTTTGAATGGAAGAGAACTGGTGGATGGAACAGACTACGAAAGAATAGCACTAAATAATGTGGATGTTGGTACTGGTATTATGATTATTTCTGGAATTGGCAATTATGATGGAATTTTCATAAAAGAGTATGAAATTACGAGAAAAAAGGATTCTTTTCCAGAACAAACGATGAAACCTGAATCAAACGAGTCGGTTGTAGAACTGGTTCAAAAACCTTCTAATGTAGCAGAACCTATGGTGGTTAATAAAGATAAAAAGAGAACCATTTCAAAAGTAAAAGGTTTTAGTGCGAAAAACAAAAAGAGGAAACGTATTGTTCTTAAATGGAAGAAAGTTTCTGAAGCTCAGGGATATCAAATTCAATATACAACTAAGAAAAAAGCATCAAAACAAAAAGTAAAAAATACTAAAAAAACAAAATATGTTCTTACCAAGTTAAAAAACAAAGTTTATTATGTTCGTGTTCGAGCATATAGAATGGAAAACGGTAAGAAGATATATAGTCAATGGAGTGTTATTAAAAAAATCAGAGTAAAGAAATAGAGATATTGTTGGCAGATACAATAACAGAAATGGGACGATGAACATTTAAACAACTTCGAATTAGTATTACCAAGAGCAGAGAGTGTCTCAAAAATTGAAGATAAGAACCTATATTTGTTGAGGAATATCGACAAAAGAGATTCAAAATTATTAGTGAATCGACTCCTGATAAAGATTTACGGAAGTCTTATGGGGCGTTTTCAAAAAGTACCATGTGGTTTTCGCAAAGGAGGGGATACATATCATGGTGCAAGATGCCAGATGCGGAAAGAATGGCTTTACGGAAAGACACAACACGGTGATTATGAGTTGAAAAATTTATTTACAAAAGTTGTTATTATAATATGCTGTAAGTATATATGGTAAATTTTGTTTTACAGTGTTTTATTATGCGAGGAGTGATGCAATGAAAGCTCATAAAGTTTCAGCAACCTATTATGATGGATGGGAAATACCAGGGACTAAAAATCATTTTTACGTTTTTTATAAGAGTGATTTAGGAGCAAAAGGAATTGATGTGAAATATCGAGATGTTAAAACTATTACACCAGAACGTTCATTTTTTATGGAAGAAGATTTTTATTACATAGATATATGTAGAATTCCTAGTTTGGTATATAAACTTGAAAAAGAAATAAATGATTATTTTGCTACCGTGAAATACAATATTACTTGTTCAATAAAAAATGAAGATGGTGAAATTGAGGAAAAGAGGGTTTCTGATTATGATAGTTTTATGTGTTGTTATGATGAAATAAATAAATGGACAGTAACAAATTTGAATGGTAATAGTATAAGCGTGGAAGAGTTCAAGTTTGACATAAATTCATACATTTTTCAAGTTGTTGGAAAAATTATAGAAGAGGATTATTTTGCAAATTATCTAGAAAATAATTGGTCGACAACAAGGAATGGTTTGATTCGGGCAGCTGGAAATAACATGGATGATTACTATGTTCCAGATAAAATGTTTTTGTTGGAATTTGTTATAGTTCAGAATCTTAGATTAAATAACGTAATGAAAAAAGATATAATGCCAATATTATCCATATTTGCAAACTGCTTTGGGGCAATGGGATTTAAAGAATCGGAATTAGAAACTATAAAAGAAAACGGCGTATTGGCGTTTGAACCATATTTCTACGGTGTATTACTTGATGCTGCAAGGGGAAATAGGGGAGTAATATCTAAATATGTAAATAATATGAATCAAAGTTATATAGTGGATTTTTTGCGTGTACCAGCTGACATGCAGTTTATTACATCTACTGCTCCCTGTGTTGTTTCCAAGGAAATTGCTGGTTTTAAAGCTGAGATATATTTTCCTATCTCAAGTTTATTCTGTATTAGATTTCTAGCCCGTAATCTTGCACAAAATAGAGATGGAAAAGTGTTTGATATTAGTAATGAAAAGGTAAGACAAATTAATAATATTATTGCTTCTAAAACAGACAATATTGTTGTTAGTCAATCAGAGTATATTTCTAATTTTATTTGATAAAAATTTTTTTGATGAATTGATTAAATAACGCAAATTTAAGGGTAAAAATGAGGATAACAGTAAAAAATGTCTTTTGTAAGGTGTAAAAATCTATGAAAATTAAAAGAAAGCAGGTGCAGTAAATGAACATGCAGGAGGTAAAAGAACTTATTTACAAGGGGGAAAAAGTTGATATAGAGTGCAAAAAAGCAGAAAAAAATATTCCAAAATCTGTATATGAGTCATACTCTGCATTTGCGAATACTAAAGGAGGGCATATCATACTTGGAGTAAAGGAAGATAAAACCAAGACGATACCAGAAGAACGATTTATGATACAAGGGATAGATAATCCGTTAAAACAAAAAGAAGATTTTTGGAATACAATCAATGGAAGTAAGGTAAATGTTAATCTGTTAAAGGACGAAAATGTAGAGATTGTTGAAGAAGATTGTGTTAGTCTGCTGGTGATTTATGTTCCAAGAGCTGATTTTAACATGCGGCCTGTATATGTTGGGGAGAATCCTTATAAGGGAACATATAAAAGAAATCATGAGGGCGACTATCATGCAACAGAGTATGAAATAAGTGGGATGATAAGGGACCGGAGTTTTGAAGGTAATGATAATCAGATAATTGAATATTATAAGATGGATGATATAGACAAAGAAACATTAAGAAAGTATCGTCAGATTTTTGAAATCAGAAATGAGAGCCATGTTTGGAATTCATTGGATGACAAAGGGTTTCTTGAAAAATTAGGCGGTTACAGAAAGGACAGGAAAACTGGCGTTGAAGGTTTGACTTTAGCGGGTCTTTTGATGTTTGGTACAGGACAGGCTATAAGAGAGCGTTTTGATAATGTGTTTATGGATTATCGTAATGAGAGTCAGGTGACTGCGGATATTCGCTGGAATGATAGGATTACTTATGATGGAACATGGGAAAATAATCTATTTAACTTTTTTACAAAAGTAACTCCAAAGTTGACGGAGGATTTGAAAAGGCCTTTTAAGTTAGAGGGCGGAGTACAGCGTATAGATGATACTCCGGTGCATAAGGCTGTTCGGGAAGGGTTTGTAAATATGATCATACATGCGGATTATCTGATGGATTCAGGCGTTTTGAAAGTGATCAAGAGAGAAAATTCGTTTGAGTTTACCAATCCGGGAATATTAAAACTTCCTCTTGAAGACATTTATCGTGGGGGTAATTCGAAATCGAGAAATCCTCATATGCAGACTATGCTGAGATTAGTAGGGTTTGGAGATAATGCCGGGTCAGGATTCCCAACAATTCTTAGCGTGTGGAAATTGGAAGGATGGGGTGAACCGGAATTGATTGAGGATACCAATCTTAATCAGGTGACACTTGTTATGAAGATGGAGAAGACATCAGCAGAAAAATCAGCAGAAAAATCAGCAGATTCAGCGGATTACTTACAAATTAATGGATTCGATTTATCGAAAAGACAAAAACAGATTTTAGCATATATGGATGCTGGGGTGGAATACAGCACAGAGCAGATTGCGGAAGAGCTAGGGTTAAAAGGAGCTAGGACAAGACAATTATTAAATGAATTGGTGGATATGGGGCTATTGGATTATTTTGGCACCACAAAAAGAAGAAGATATATTAAGCATGTAAATCATTAATTTACCTCATCCTTTTTCATATCTCCCCTTTACATCCCCGCCTTAAAGTGTTATGATATATACTATATGTTGTGGCTGGGGAAAAACAAAACACTATATATTTGCAGATATCAGGGGCAAAAGACGTTAGTTCCCCGATATCCTTTATGATAAAAGGAAAATACCAACGTGCAACAGAAAGAAAAGATAGGAGATGACAGGCACAGATGGGTAGTGTATGGGTAATAAAGCGAAATGGTGAAGAAGTTGAGTTTGATGCGGAAAAGATCAGCAATGCGATTCAAAAAGCCAATCATGAGGTGACGGATGATAAAAAACTGACGCTTTTGCAGATTGCGGATGTGACAAGAAAAGTGGTGGAGAGGATTGAGAAGGCATCGCATGCCGTCAATGTAGAGCGGATTCAGGATTTGGTAGAAATTGCCATTATGGAAGAGGGCGGATACGAGATTGCGCAGAAATATGTGCGTTACCGCTATCAGCGTGAGATTGCGAGAAAAGCCAATACGACCGATGCAGAGATTTTGTCGCTCATTGAGTGCAGCAACGAAGAAGTCAATCAGGAAAATTCCAACAAAGATGCAAGCATCAATTCGACGCAGCGCGATTATATGGCAGGTCAGGTCAGCAAGGATCTTACGATGCGTCTGCTGCTGCCGAAAGAAATTGTAGATGCGCACAATGAGGGAATCATTCATTTTCACGACTCCGATTATTATGCACAAAAAGAACATAACTGCGATCTGATCAATCTCGAAGATATGCTTCAAAACGGAACGGTCATCAGCGAGACAATGATTGAAAAACCGCATTCTTTCTATACCGCGTGCAATGTGACGACGCAGATCGTAGCGCAGGTGGCGAGCAACCAGTACGGAGGCCAGTCATTTTCTCTTGCTCATCTGGCGCCGTTTGTGGACATCAGCCGAAAGAAAATATATAAAGAAGTGGAAACCGAATTTGAGGAAAACGAACTGGAAAAAGACGAAGAAAAGATAAAGAAAATTACGGAAAAACGGCTTTTAGATGAGATCAAGCGCGGGATTCAGACCATTCAGTACCAGCTCATTACACTGATGACGTGCAATGGACAGGCGCCGTTTGTCACAATGTTTATGTATCTGGATGAAGTGGAAGGCCAGACGCGGTATGACCTTTCCCTGCTCATCCGCGAAGTGCTGACACAGCGGATTCAGGGGGTGAAAAATGAAAAAGGTGTGTGGATCACACCGGCATTTCCGAAGCTGATCTATGTACTCGACGAGGACAATATTTCGGAAGATTCCCCGTATTATGCGTTGACGGAACTTGCCGCCGAATGCACGGCAAAACGTATGGTTCCGGACTACATTTCGGCGAAAGTCATGCGTGAATTAAAACAGGGGGATGTGTACACCTGCATGGGCTGCCGTTCCTTTCTGACGGTGGAAGACAGCCAGCGGAATCCGGATGGAAGCCATAAATATTATGGAAGATTTAACCAGGGAGTCGTGACAATCAATCTTGTTGATGTGGCGTGCTCATCGTACGGCGACATGGATATGTTTTGGAAAATATTGGATGAAAGACTGGAACTCTGCCACCGTGCCCTGCGCTGCCGTCATGAGCGCCTTCTCGGCACTGTTTCTGATGTGGCACCGATTCTGTGGCAGCATGGAGCGCTTGCGCGCCTGAAAAAGGGAGAGACGATTGATAAACTATTGTATAACGGTTATTCGACCATTTCCCTCGGCTATGCCGGATTGTACGAAATGTGCGTGCGAATGACCGGAGAAAGCCATACGGCAAAAAAAGGACATGATTTTGCATTGGCAGTCATGCAGAAATTAAACGACAAATGTGCCGAATGGAAGGCTGCTGAAAATATCAGCTATTCGGTTTACGGCACACCGATGGAATCAACGACCTACAAATTTGCCAAATGCCTGCAAAAGCGGTTTGGACGGATCAAAGGCGTGACGGATAAAAACTATATTACCAATAGTTACCATATTCACGTGACCGAGCCAATCAACGCGTTTGATAAATTGACATTTGAATCGGAATTTCAGAAACTGTCGCCCGGCGGTGCCATCAGCTATGTGGAAGTGCCGAATATGCAGCACAACATACCGGCGGTACTTGCGGTAATGCGGCATATATACGAAAATATCATGTACGCGGAACTCAATACGAAAAGCGATTTCTGCGAGGCCTGCGGATACGACGGCGAGATTCAGATAAAAACCGATGAAAAAGGAAAACTTGTCTGGGAATGCCCAAATTGCGGTAATCGCGACACCGACACACTGTTCGTTGCCCGCCGCACTTGTGGCTATATCGGAACCCAGTTCTGGAACCAGGGAAGAACCCAGGAAATCAAAGACCGGGTGTTGCATTTGTAAAAAAATCCTTGCGTTATAATCCATAATCCATTATTATAGAAGATATTAACGCACTGACAGGAGGACTTTATGGAAAAGAAAAAACGAGGGAGTTTTACAGGGACACTGGGATTTGTACTGGCGGCAGCAGGGAGTGCCGTTGGGCTTGGAAATATTTGGAGATTTCCGTATCTTGCAGCGAAAAATCACGGCGGCGTGTTTATTATCTGCTACATCATATTGGCATTGACATTTGGATTTGCGCTTCTTACAACCGAGATCGCGATAGGGCGAAAGACCAAGCAGAGCCCGCTTACCGCGTATGCAGCCATTCATCCAAAATGGGGAAAATTAGGCGTACTTGCCTGCCTGGTACCGACGATCATTTTGCCGTATTATTGTGTGATCGGTGGATGGGTTGTCAAATATTTCACTGTATTTGCGACAGCCAAAGCGCATAATGCGGCGCAGGATAGTTTCTTTAACAACTTTATTACATCGCAGTATGCACCGATTTTCTTTATGATGATATTCTTAGGAGCGACAGCGGCAGTCGTGCTTTGCGGCGTGGATAAAGGAATTGAAAAAGCCAGCAAATTTATCATGCCGATCTTATTGGTACTTATCATTGGAATTTCCGTCTATTCGCTGACGATAAAATTCACGGATGCGAATGGGGTTACCCGAACCGGACTTGACGGTTTAAAAGTATATCTCGTTCCGGATGTCAGCGGAATGACGCTCAAAGACTGGGTTGTAATCATTATGGATGCGATGGGACAGCTGTTCTTCTCCATCAGTGTAGCGATGGGAATTATGGTAGCCTATGGTTCTTATGTGCCAAAAGATGTAAATTTGATGAAATCCATCAACCAGATTGAGATTTTTGATACCGTGGTGGCACTTCTTGCGGGCCTTATGATCGTACCGGCAATCTATGTATTTATGGGAATTGAAGGAATGTCCGGCGGACCGGGATTGATGTTTGTTTCCCTTCCGAAAGTATTTGACCAGATGGGCGGTGTCGGCATCGCCATCGGTGTCGCATTTTTCCTGATGGTGCTCTTTGCGGCAGTGACATCTTCCGTGTCAGTCATGGAAGCTATCGTGTCAAGTATGATGGATAAGTTCCATTGGTCGAGAAAGAAAGGTGGAATCATTGTAACCATTTATGCATTTATCGGCGGAATCATTGTCTGCCTCGGTTACAACTTGTTTTACTTTGAACTGCCGCTGCCAAACGGTTCCACCGGACAGCTGCTCGATGTGATGGACTATATCAGCAACAGCTTTTTGATGCCGTTTATTTCATTGCTGACGAGCATTCTGATCGGCTGGGTGATTGGCCCGGACTGGATCGTTGGTGAGGTGGAGAAAAACGGTGAGCGCTTTACAAGGGCGAAGCTGTATCGTTTTATGATTAAATACGTCGTGCCGGTTGTGATGCTGATTCTGTTTTTGACCTCAACGGGACTGTTGAATAGGATTGCGTAAGAAGTTTGTGCTGTAATAGGGGTCCAGGGAGCGCTGCCACTGTTTGTTGGCTGCAGGCAAGCTGCTTGCAGGAAGAAAGGCACTTTTGGTCACAGGGGCAAGGCAGATAGGAAAGACATGGCTTATTAGAAATGAGAACGAGGCTATCCCATCAGTTTATGACTGCAGGATAGCCTCGTTTTTTAGTTGTCAGCCTCCGTCGTAACGAGAACTTCTTCAGCCGGAGGCGCGTTCGTTTCAGGTCTCAGTTTTCAGTTGCAGCTGTTTATTCTGCCGCCGGAGTATCGGATTCGGAAGCGGTTTCCTCAGTCTTTACATCGCCGGAGGTTTCCTCAGCTTTTGGAGCATCGGTCGCCGGAGCAGCCTCCGCTTCTTTTGCAGCCTCTTCCTTTGCGAGTGCCTCTGCAGCCTCCTTTGCCTCTGC
>ERZ780149.2551-NODE-2551-length-16757-cov-2.547719_pt1 | contig 16757 bp, 15 predicted proteins | sample MGYA00511367_ERZ780149 | MGnify/ENA primary metagenome ERZ780149 (study PRJEB29588, sample SAMEA2153852) | human gut metagenome | biome: human gut; feature: human-associated habitat; material: faeces | place: Denmark | collected 2008/2010 ... | reverse complement strand
CTGCCCCTGCCGCTGCTGCACACCCACAGTGCGCTGGCGCTCGTGCTGCTCTGCCTCGTCGGCGGCATCTACACACTGGCGCAGGGCCCGCGGCGAAAGACGCTGCTGCCCTGGCTGGGGCTGGCGGCGGTCTGCGGCGCGGCGTGGCTGTGCCAGATGCTTCCGACGGTGCTGGCGCAGAGCCTCGACGGCCAGCACATGCTGCGGCTGCACTTCAACTGGATCAACGGCCAGGACGACGGCACGCTGCGGGACAATTATTTCTGGTTCTACATCAAAAACATCGGCCTTGTGTATCTTTTGCTGCTCCCTGCGTTTCTCCGCGCCAGGCCAAAGCAGCGGTGGCTGTACGGCGGCGGGCTGGCGATCCTGGCGCTGGCGGAGTTCGTCGTGTTCCAGCCGAACAATTACGACAACATCAAGCTGCTCTATGTCTGGCATATTCTGGGCTGTATTATGGCTGCACAGCTGCTTGTGGATATTTTTGCAAAGGTGCGCGCCCTGCCCTGGCGGGCGCTGGGGCTGGCGGTATGCTGCTTTGCGGGCATGTTCGGCAGTGTGCTGACCGTAGGCCGCGAGGCGCTCAGCGACTACCGGCAGTGGAGCACGGACGATATGGCGCTGGCGGATTACATCGACGAAAACGCCGGGAGCGACGCGCTGTTTTTGACGAGTGACAGCCATTTAACACCGGTGTTTGCGCTGGCCGGGCGGCGGATACTCTGCGGGTCGGGCAGCTATGTCTACTACCACGGCATGGACTATTCTGCCGAGTACAACGCCATGCGGGCGCTGTATGAGACGCCGGACGAGGACACGCTGGCCGCGTGGAACATCGGGTACGCCGTGTTTGACAGCAGTGTGTACGCGAAATTTGCAGCGGATGAGAGCTGGTATGCGGCAAGATATGACGTATGGTATGAAAATGCGGCGTGCCGCGTGTATAAGATAAAGTAGCATACTCACGCCCTCCTTCACATAGGATTTGACAGGAAATTCTATGCGAGGAGGTCAGGCTATGAAGGGCGACCCTGAGGAGCGCGCCGCGGCGGTGGGACGGTATATTGTGGAAAGCGGTGCTACCGTGCGCGCGGCGGCTGCCGTATTCGGCGTGAGCAAATCCACGATCTGGAAGGACCAGCACCGCCTGCGCCGCCAGAACCCGGGCCTTTGGGCCGAGGTGCAGGCCGTCGTACAGAGGAACAAGGCCGAGCGTCATCTGCGCGGCGGCGAGGCCACACGGCGCAAATATTTGCATACAGCATCTTGCGCGGCGCACGGCGGCACAGTATAATAGAGTAAAAAAATAAAGGACGGTGTACCTATGAAACGTCAGGATTACATCAGCTGGGATGAATACTTTATGGGCATTGCCCTGCTCTCGGCCATGCGGTCCAAAGACAACAACAGCCAGGTCGGTGCCTGCATCGTCAGCCCGGAAAACAAAATTCTGTCCCTGGGCTACAACGGCATGCCCATCGGCTGCAATGACGACGATATGCCCTGGGAGCGCGAAGGCAGCGACCTTGACACAAAATATATGTATGTCTGCCACTCGGAGCTGAACGCTATCCTGAACAGCCCGAACCATGATCTGCGTGGTTCCCGGATGTATGTGACTCTTTTCCCCTGCAATGAATGTGCCAAGGCCATCATCCAGAGCGGCATCAAAGAACTGATTTATCTATCAGACAAATACCACGACACCCATGCCAGCATCGCCAGCCGCCGCATGTTCAACATGACCGGCGTCAAATACCGCGCGTATCAGCCGACGGGGCGCGAGATCAAATTGGATGTATAAGGAGCTATGAACATGAAAACCATCATTATCGGCATCGCGGGCGGCACCGGCAGCGGCAAGACCACCCTGACCGAAAAGCTGCGGGACCATTTTGGTGCGAACGAGGTCAGCGTTCTCAACCACGACAGCTACTACAAGCGCCACGACGAGCTGCCCTACGAGGAGCGCTGCAAGCTCAACTACGACCACCCGGACAGCTTTGACACGCCGCTGATGGTCGCCCACCTGCGGGAGCTGCGCGCAGGTCACCCCGTACAGGTGCCGGTCTACGACTATACCACCCACAACCGCAGCGACAAGACCGTGACCGTGCAGCCCGCGCCGGTCATTATCGTGGAGGGAATCCTGATTTTTGACTCCCCCGAGCTGTGCGACTTGATGGACATGAAGGTCTTTGTGGACACCGACGCCGATGTGCGCATCCTGCGCCGCATCGTCCGCGACGTCAAGGAACGCGGGCGCACGCTGGACAGTGTTGTCAACCAGTACCTGACCACTGTCAAACCGATGCACGAGCAGTTCGTCGAGCCGAGCAAGCGCAAGGCCGACCTGATCGTCCCCGAGGGCGGGCATAACCTGGTGGCGCTGGAGCTGCTGATCAAATGGGTGGATAATCACCTTCACGCAGTGGAGGCGGAATAAAAACAAATCCGGCGGACGCCTTTAAAAACGTCTGCCGGATTTTTTGTTATAGCTGGCTGGTTGTAGGGGCGGATGCAAGCATCGACCCCTACAAAGCATTTCACACGTGATTTTACGCTTTCGTTTGGCTCGGATGCGGCACGGGCGGCATTTTCGTGAACAGAGCCTTCAGCGCCAGCGGCGTCGCAACGGACGAGACCACGATGAGCAGGATGACCGCCGTGAAATACACGGGGTCCACAACGCCGACCTCCAGGCCCTTCTGGGCAACGATCAGCGCGACCTCGCCGCGGGTCATCATGCCGACGCCGACCTTGAGGGAATCGCCCCAGTTGAAGCGGCAGATTTTCGCGGCCAGACCGCAGCCGATGATCTTGGTCAGCAGCGCAACGATGACGAAGCAGATGCAGAACAGCAAAATCTCCGGCGTCAGGCCGCTGATGTCGGTCTTTAAGCCGATGGAGGCGAAGAACACCGGTGCAAAGATGACGTAGTTGCTGATGTCAACGCGGCGCTCCACATAGGGGGCGTCGTCCATCGCACAGAGCACGATGCCTGCAATGTACGCGCCGGTGATGTCGGCAATGCCGAAGTACTGCTCGGCAATGTAGGCCATGGCAAAGCAGAACGCCATGCTGACGATGGTGATGCGCTGGGTGTGGGGGTTGCGCTTGTCAAGCCATTTCATGGCAAAGTGGATGACGACGCCGACGCCGATGGCGACGAGGAAGAACAGCACGGTCTGGATGAGCACGCCGCCAATGCCGGTACCCTCACCCGAGCTGGCGCCCAGCACGCAGGTCAGCACGATGATGCCGATGACGTCATCAATGACTGCCGCGCTGACGATGGTCGTACCAAGGAAGCTTTTCAGATGGCCCAGCTCCTGCAGCGTCGCCACCGTGATGGAGACACTCGTCGCCGTCATGATGCTGCCGATGAACAGCGCGCGGTAGAACTCCGAGCTGCCCACCGCCGCAAAGCCGTAGAATGCGCTATACAGCAGCGTACCGCCTACCAGCGGCACAAAGACGCCGACGCAGGCGATCAGCGTCGCAATGGGGCCTGCGCGCATCAGCTCCTTCAGGTTCGTGCCAAGACCGGTGGAGAACATCAGCAGCACCACACCGATTTCCGCAAAAATCGAGATGGCGTCGCTGGTCTGCACCAGGTTCAACAGGCACGGTCCGATGATCAGGCCGGCAATGATTTCGCCCACGACCTGCGGGGCCTTGCATTTGCGGGCGACCAGCGCAAAGAACTTTGCGCTCAAAATGATGATCGCCAGGTCACGGAACACGGAATACATGAAATATCCTCTCCTTACCTCTTGTTAGATGTTTCACACCCCTATAGTTTTAGCACCTTGCGCCGCCGTTTGCAAGAGGATAAAACGTGCAAAATATGCAGTTTGCACACATGTTTTGCATACACTTTGCCCATCGCAGATTTTTTTGCAAAAAAATGCAAAATAAGGCTTGACATTTGAAGTTTGTATTGCTATAATAGCTCATGCAGTCAGGCGCTGCGCAACTGAATATGTGGAAAGATGGCTGAGCTGGTCTAAGGCGCACGACTGGAAATCGTGTAGGGCCCCTAAAGCCCTCAAGGGTTCGAATCCCTTTCTTTCCGCTTATGAACCGCCCTCGTGAGTTTTCATGAGGGCGGTTTTGCTGTTGCCCCTATGCCCCAAGTTCCCTGCCTCCTATCTGCGGCGGGGGAATTTTATTGACATTTTTGGTCTATTGTAGTAGACTATAAGCAAGGACAGGTCTATTGCAATAAACCAGGAAGGAGCTTTTCCTATGCCAAACCATGAACCGCTGCGCCTTGCCGAGGGTGAATACCGTTTTGCCTGCCTTGTGTGGGACCATGAGCCGCTGCCCAGCGGGCAGTTGGTCGCGCTGGCCGCCGAGGGGCTGGGCTGGAAAAAAAGCACGACCTACACCGTTTTGAAAAAGCTCTGTGAGCGCGGCGTGCTGCAAAACGCCGATGGCCGCGTGACGAGCCTTATTAAAAAGGAGGACGTCCAGCAGGCCGAGAGCGCCGCTGTGGTGGACAAGACCTTTGACGGCAGTCTGCCGCGGTTCGTGGCCGCGTTTTTGAACTCAAAGCCCATCAGCGACGCCGAGGCCGCCGAGATCCGCGCGCTGCTCGACGCCGCCCGCTATAAGGAGGAATAGCCATGCGCAGTACCGTTCTTGCCTTTTTGCTGTTGAGCGCCCGCGGCGGTGTGGCCGCGCTGGCGGCGTGGCTGGTCTGCAGGGCCCTGCGCCGCGCCCATGCGCCCAGTCGGCTCCTGTGCTGGCTGTGGCTGGCCGTAGGGCTGCGGTTTGTGCTGCCGTGGGGCATTCCGCTGAAGCTGCCCCGCCCGGAGAGCGCCCCGCTGGCCGCTGCCGCCGACACCGTGCAGGAGTTGGGCGAACTGCCGCTGGTCGCGCCCCCGCCCGCTGTCTCCGCGCCCGCCGCGGCGGCGCGTTTATCGATCTCGGCGGCGAGCCGTTCGCTGTCGAGCGACTGGATCAGGTCAGTCTTGCCGACGACCGTCTTCACCTTGTTGGTCTGCAAAGACCCAATGAGATGAAAGCGTGGCGTATGACCGAGCGCCGCGGCGAGTGCACGGCGGGCAAGGAAACGGTCGGTGCGGTTTTCACCGATCTCACAAATCAGCCCCGTCGCCAGCAGTTCCGCGACTTCTTCATCGGTGCCGCTCTTCGTCACGGCGACGAGCCGCGGCATCGGTTGCCCCGCTTCCGCGGCGAGAGACGCCACTTCATCGAGGATTCGCTCCGCGTTACGGCGCACATACGATACATCCACTTGCGAAAATTCCTCCGGCGCGCGTAATTTGATATAAAACAGTATATCATAAGTAAAACCGCATTTCAACACCTATTTTTCTCGCCGTCTTCCCGTCTGTCCGTGCGCAAGGATTGACAATATTACTAAAATTATTGCTATTTTTCCGATTTTTTTGTAAAGTCTTTTTTCGTTCATCTATTTTTGCTATGCTAAAAGCGGACGAACGAGGTGGCAAGCATCGTACTGTACAGCATTGGCAGTTCGTCACATTTGCAAAAAGCAAGGAAAGTTCACATGAAATTACTGCTGAAATTACTGCGCGCCACCCTGTGTCTCTGCATTGCGGCGGTTCTGATCCTCACCAGCCTTTCCTGCGGTGGGGAGCCGGAAGAACCGGGCACCACGCCGACACCGAGCAACTCTGACAAGACGGAGCCCACGCCAAAGCCGACGCCCGCTGAACCCACGCCCGATCCGGAACCCGAACCGGAGCCGGAGCCCACACCGAAACCGGAGCCTATCGTGAAACAAGAAAAATTAACCTCTGATTTTTATTTCTCCTCCTATGAGGGCGACAACGAGCTTGACAACTTTCTGAAGGTCGGTGCTGCCGGAGAAGCTGCGCTGACAAAATACATTCTTGCATGGCTGAGCGGCAAACCCACCGCGTCGACGGACAGCGACCCGGAGAGCGACGGTATCGGCTTTGCCTGCAGCACGATTACCGCGAAGAACGCCGACGGCGAAGCGCTGTTCGGGCGCAATCTCGACTGGGCAAAATCCGACGGGATGATTCTGGTCAACAAGCCGACGGACGGCGGGGACTACTGCTCGATTTCCACCATCAACACCGCCATTGTTGCGGCGTGCGGACTCGGATTCTACTCCATGTCACTGGAAAACCGACTCAAAGCGGCTCTTTACTTCCCGCTCGACGGCATGAACGAAAAAGGCTTTACAATCGCTGTCAACATGATTAAGGATCCCAGCGTCTCGGCACATCAGACGGCGCCCGGCAAACCCCCCATCAACTTCACATCCGCCATCCGACTGTTGCTGAACCGCGCCGCCACCGTTGATGAAGCGATTGCCCTCCTCGGCAACTACAGCATGTCAATCCCCGCCGGCGGACAGCTCTTCCATTTTGCCATGGCCGACCGGACCGGAAAGAGCGTTGTGGTGGAGTATATCAACGGACAGATGTATGTAACGGACACCCCGGCTGTCACGAACTTCTATCTCACGCCGAATAAGGTCAGCGGCACAGAAAAATACGGTATCGGCACCAATCAGTCGATGGAGCGTTATCAAACCCTCCTGACAAAACTGAAGGCTGCCAAGAACGAAAAAGGAGAAGCCATCCTTGATGCGGAGGGCGTCCGCGAAGCGCTTTCTTCCGTCGCCAAATCCAACTTCAATGTTCCCGGCTCCTCCACCGAGTGGAGCGTCGTCTTTAACCTCGCGACCTGCGAAGTCACTTACTACCGCCGCGAGAACTGGTCTGCCCCCTTCTCCTACCGCGTCCCCGGCACCGGGCAAGACGCGTAAACGGATCTTTTGCGGGAACCCTATTTAATCTAAAGGGGGCGCGTTGATCTAAAGAGAATCCCGCCCCCCTCCCCGAAAACTCTGAAGTATTTTGGGGCTCCCGCAGACGGTCATCACCTCGCGAAATCGAACCCGAAAGAACAAACGATTGCGTTCTGTGGGGGCGCCCCCCGTCGCCCGCACCTCTTAAAGCTAAGGCAACCGACACGGCTTTTCGTTTCCCTTTGAAAAGTCAATATCGGTTGCCTATTCTATTTATTTTGGGGGCTTGGTCTCCGCCCTTATCTCTTGCCTTACAGGAGAATCGGGAGAATGAGGGGAGACCTCTTCGTCAGGCGGTAGCAGTATTTCTGCAACTCGTCCTTCAGCGCCGTCTTGATGGTGTTCTCATCCACCTTCGTGCGGCGGCGACCGAGATAGCGCTCCAGTACCTTTTCCGCAAGGGCGCGGGCGCCCTCAATCATCTGGTTAGCGTCCTTCTCGTAGACAAAGCCCTTCGTCTGCACCTCGGGGCGCGAGAGGAGCGTCCCCTCCTCAAAGTCGACTGCCACGGCGACGACGATAACGCCCTCTTCACCGAGGGTCTTGCGCTCCCGGAGCACGACGGCGCCCACGTCGCCGACGCCCGCGCCGTCGATGAAGACGGAACCGGACGGCACCGTGCCGTTGAAGTGGAAGCCGTCGCGCGTCACCTCGAGCACGCGCCCGATGTCGCTGATGGCAATATTCTTCGCGGGGATCCCCATGCCGAGCGCGAGCGATTTATGCGCCGCGAGGTGGCGGCTCTCGCCGTGGACGGGCATGAAATACTTCGGGCGGACAAGCGCCAGCATGAGTTTGAGTTCTTCCTGGCAGGCGTGCCCCGAAACGTGCACTTCGAGTGTCCCCGTGTTGTGTACCTCGATCCCGTTCTTCGTCAGGGTATTGATAACCTTACCCACCAGTTTCTCGTTCCCGGGAATGGGGTGGGAGGACAGCACAACAATGTCCTGCGTCGTCAGTTTGACGCGGTCGCTCTCGCCGAACGCCATACGGTAGAGCGCAGACATCGGCTCGCCCTGGCTCCCCGTCGTGATGAGGCAAAGCTGGTTCGGGCGGTAGCGCTTCATCTCGCTCGTGTCGATGAGCGTCCCCTCCGGCACGTGCATATAGCCGAGTTCATTCGCGGCGCCGACGATGTTCACCATACTGCGCCCCATGATCGCTACTTTCCGCTTATGCCGCACGGCGGCATCGATAATCTGCTGGACGCGATGGACATTCGAGGAGAACGTCGCGATGACGACGCGCTTATCCGCGTGCCGCATGAAGATGGTCTCAAAAGAGGTGCCGACCGTACTCTCGGACGGCGTATAACCCGGTCGCTCCGCATTTGTGGATTCGCCCATCATCAGCAGGACGCCGGCGTTCCCGATCTCGCCGATCCGCGTGAGATCCATCATGCGGCCGTCGATCGGAGATGTATCCAGTTTGAAGTCGCCGGTATGGAACACCATACCCACCGGGGTCGAAATGGCAAGCGCGCAGGCGTCGGGGATCGAGTGGTTCACATGAATAAATTCCACCGAGAACGCGCCGAGCCGCACGGTATCCCCCGCCTCGACGACGCGGACATCCGCGCGGATTGGGGGTCTTGCCTCCTTCACCTTATTGGCGAGGATCCCCGCCGTCAGACGGGTGCAGTACACGGGCACATTCAACTGCCCGAGAATATACGGAATGGAGCCGATATGATCCTCGTGACCGTGCGTCACGACGATGCCCTTGACCTTCTCGCGGTTCTTGAGCAGATACGTAATATCGGGAATCACAAGGTCGATCCCGAGCATATCCTCATCGGGGAATGCCACGCCGCAGTCGATGATGACGATGGTGTCCTTCCACTCCAGCACGGTCATATTCTTCCCGATCTCGCCGAGCCCGCCGAGGGAAATGACGCGGAGCGGCGCGTCGGCGCCTCCGCCCTCGCGAGAACGACGGCGTTTCTCGGATTTCCGCCCGTCGGAGACTTTGCCGCCGACAGATGCTGCCGGAGTAATATTCGCACGTTCCGCCACGGTGTCGGGGCGCTGTGTGTTGCCGTCCCGGCGAGGGGAGTTACCCGTCCTCGTACCCTGACGTCTGCTGCGTCTCTGCCCGGGGTCGCCGGTCTTCTTCCCGTTTTCCTGTGCGCCGGCATTCTGCGTGTTTCCGCCGTTCTGCGCATTTCTGCCGTCCTGCGCGCCCTCACGGGTGTAACGGCGGGCGCCGGGGCGGGCGTTATTCTGTTTTTTCATCGGCGTTGTGCCTTGTTTTTCGGGCGCCGCGCCGTGATTTTGCATGTTTGTTTCTTCAGTCATTCGTAGCCTTTCTTTAGAAAGCCTTGTCACATGAGAAGTAACGTGAGCGCGGCACCAAGGCAAATGCCGCCCAAAAGGAAGAGTACCGCCACGCTCCACCGCCGCCAGAGTCCCGGCGACGTCTTTTCATACGTTTCCCGCGTGTTTCTCGTCCCGTCGAGCATCCGCTCGACCTCCTCTGCCATCGTGACCCCGCTCTCCGGCGCAAACGCCCCCGCGCGCACGACGAGAAATGCCTCCTCGCACCACGAGTTCTCCGGATTTTTGACGTGAATCACCTGTTTCTGTATCCCGCGCACCATGATTTTTCCTCCCCTTGTCAATGCAAGGAGTTTGCACCTATGCGCGCGGATTTATACACGCGCGCGTAAAATTTGCAAAGCGAAACTGCCGCCGGGGAAAATTCTCTCACGGCGGCATTTTCCTTGCCGTGTGAAGCGGTTTTTCTCCGGGAGTTGGCACTTTGTTGACGCTTTTCATCACGATTGCGCGCGGTATGTACTCGGGCGCGCGGGCGCCCGGGCTCGGGGTATCGGGTTCGACGTTTTGACGTCCCGGGGGTCTGACGTCGGGGCTAACCCGTCTCTTTTAACGGTTGAAGAGGCGGGAGAAGAGCCCCTTCTTCTTTTTCTCGGGCTCTGCCGTCGCACGGGGTGCCTCCGTCGCCGTTTCCTCTTTCACGGGAGCGGGCGCGGCTTCCGCCGTCGGCGCCGGATTTTCTTCCTGTTTTGCCGCCGCCGTGCCGGGGACAGCATTGCACTCCGTCGGGACCGTCTCGCTCTCGAGACTCTCTTTGTATTTCGCGAGCGTCACGGTGTTGTCGAGCAGAATATCTGTCGGGACATTGAACAGATTCCGCATGGCGAACAGCGTCATCGCTTCGGGATACGACTGCCCGGTCTCCCACTTATAGACCGTCTGCCGCGTCACGCCGAGCGCGGAGGCAAGTCCCGCCTGGGTCATGTGGTTCCCGCGCCTGAGTTCGACCAGTTTTTCGTGAAATTCCATTTTCATTCTCCTTATGAATCACACCCCGTGGCGGGTGTGTCAAGAACATTTTGGGTTTTCTGTTGCCGACAGGTTTTCTATCGGCACACGGCGGTTTGACCGCCGCCGTCCGGCTTTTTGTCATGTTGCTGTCTTACGTCTTCGGTGTTTTGCGGTAGCGGTTATACGTCCCGCCGTCGAGGCGCCACACGCCGTCCGACGAGAGCGCCATATCAATCTCGCGTGCGCTGCTGCGTCTCGCCCGCCGCCGACGTGACCGTCACCGTGACCGAAAGAGTTGCTTTTTTCTTGGTACCGCCGACGTATGCGAGCGTCGCCGTATCGTACACCGACGCGTCCATGTGCAACACCTCGTCGCGCGGGACGCGCACACGCACACCGAGAAACTCGCCCTTTTCATAGACGTCCGTCACGTAGGCGTACGCCGCCATCTGCCCTTCCGCCGTGACGGAAGAGAAAATCGCAGACTTCTCCACCCCGCTGACATAGCGCTCCGTCCAGATTTCGCGCATCTTCGCTTTGATTTCCGCGACGCTCGCATAGCCGAGCGCGGCGAGTGCTTCCATGTCCGCGTCCGCGTAACCGACCTCGGTCGTATCACCCGGTTTCACCGGCACGCCCGTGACATAGAGCAGGTCGTCGATTTTCTCCGCCAGAGGCAAGAGTTCCCGCGCGCGGTCGATGATTGCCGCCCGGCGTGCCTCCTCCTCCCCGCCGCAGGCGGCGAGAGAGAGGAGAGAAACCGACAGAAGCAGGAGTACCAAAACGAGTGACAGCCACCGGGCGGTGCCCGGAAAACGGGAGGTTTTACGCATTTTCGTCGTCGCTGTCACCGTCGTCAAAGGAACCCGTCTCGCTCGCCGCGGCTTCCTTCGCCGCTTCGGCGTCCGCCTCGAGCGCTACTTCCGCCTCTGCCTCGATCTCGTCCTCGCTCGGCAGGCAGGTGAAGTTATAGATGACGGAGCCGTCCTTCAGACGCATGACAATGACGCCCGTCGCCGTACGGCTGTACACGTTGATATCCTTCGCCGGGGTACGGATGATCGTACCGTCGGAGGTGATGACCATGATGTCATCATCGTCCGAGACAGTCGCGACCGACGCGAGTTTCCCGGTCTTATCGTTCAGGTTCTGGCAGGTGACGCCCGAACCGCCGCGGTGCAGCATGACGCGGAAGTCGTCGAAGTCGGTGCGCTTCCCGAAGCCCTTTTCGGTGAGCGTCAGGAGCATCTTACCCGGCGTCACGACAGCGACGCCGACCACAAAATCGCCTTCGGCGAGCCGGATACCGCGCACGCCGCGCGCCGTTCTGCCCATGGCTCTCGCACTGTCCTCCGCGAAGCGTACCGCCTGTCCCTCGTGGGTGGCGATGAGCAACTGGCAGGAGCCTGTGGTGTGCCGGACGTAGAGGAGTTCGTCACCCTCGTCGAGCGTGAGCGCGATTTTCCCGCTCTTGCGCTGGTATTCGTATTCTTTGAGGAGCGTGCGCTTGATGACGCCCTGCTTCGTGACCATGGTGAGGTATTCGCCCTCGGCAAACTCGGTAATCGGAATGACCGCCGTCAGTTTCTCGCCCTCTTCGAGGTCGAGGATATTGACGATGTTCGTCCCCTTGGCGTTTCTGCCTGCCTCGGGAATGCGGTAGACCTTCTTGGTATAGACCTTGCCGCGGCTCGTGAACATGAGCAGGTAGGCATGGGAGTTCGCGACGATCATGTTCTCGACGAAGTCCTCTTCCTTGGTCGTCATGCCGATGATGCCCTTACCGCCGCGGTGCTGTGCCGTGTAGGTATCGGCGCGCTGGCGCTTGATGTACCCGCTGTGCGTCATGGTGATGACGCAGGTGTGCTTCTCGATCAGATCCTCGATGTCGATGTCCTCGGCGCTCTCCACGATCTCGGTGCGGCGCTCGTCGCCGAAGCGGTCGCGGATTGCCGTCATCTCCTCGCGGATGACCTGTTTGACGCGCTCGGGGTCGCCAAGAATCTCCTCCAGCATCTTCACCGTCTCGCGGAGTTTCGCGAGGCGTTCCTCCACCTTCTGCCGTTCGAGCCCGGAGAGTTTACCGAGCGTCATCTCGACGATCGCCTGCGCCTGTGCGTCGGACAGCCCGAAGCGCTCCATGAGTGCCGTCTTTGCAGACGGAATGGAGTCGGATGCCTTGATGAGCGCGATTACCTCGTCGATGTCGTCGATGGCAATCTGATAGCCCTCGTAAATGTGCATTTCGCGCAGCGCCTTATCGAGGTCGAAGCGCGTACGGTTGACAATGACCGACTTTTGATGGGCGATATAGTGGTCGAGAATGTCCGGGAGGGACAGAATCTTCGGCTCGCCGTTCACGAGTGCCAGCATGTTGATGGCGCAGGTGTCCTGCAACTGCGTGTATTTATACAGTTGGTTGAGAATAATCTCGCCCGCGACGTCGCGCCGGTACTCGACGACGATCCGCATGCCGCCTCGCCCCGATTCGTCACGGAGCCCGGTGATGCCCTCAATCTTCTTATCCTTGACGAGATCCGCCATGGAGCTGATGAGCATGCTCTTGTTCACCATATACGGAATCTCGGTGATGATGATGCGGTGATGCTCCTCCTCAATGCGCGCACGCGCCCGTACATAGATACGCCCGCGACCCGTGCTGTATGCCTGATGGAGCCCTGCCGTACCGTAAATAATTCCGTACGTCGGAAAATCCGGCCCCTTGATGAACATCATCAGGTCCTCTGCCGTGCAGTCGGGGTTGTCCATGCGGTAGAGCGTGCCGTCGATGACCTCGCACAGGTTGTGCGGCGGGATATTCGTCGCCATACCGACGGCGATACCGACCGACCCGTTTACAAGAATGTTCGGGAAGCGCGAGGGGAGGACGACCGGCTCGTCCCGCGTGTTATCGAAGTTGCGCGTCATGGGGACGACGTTCTTCTCGATGTCCCGCATCATCTCCTCGGACAGGCGGGAGAGACGCGCCTCGGTATAACGGTAGGCAGCGGCGCCGTCGCCGTCGACGTTACCGAAGTTACCGTGCCCCTCGACGAGAATGTAACGGAGCGAGAAGGTCTGTGCCATACGGACCATACTCTGATAGACCGAAGAGTCGCCGTGCGGGTGATAACGACCCAGCACGTTACCGACCGTGGTCGCGGATTTACGGAACGGCTTATCGTACGTCAGATGATCCTCGTACATGGCGTAGAGAATACGGCGCTGACCCGGCTTCATACCGTCGCGGACGTCCGGCAGAGCGCGGGAGGTGATGACCGACATGGAATACTCAATGAAGGCGTTCTTCACCTCGCGCTCCATGACGCGGTCTTCAATCTTCTGCTTGGCAATCAGCTCTTCGAGCGAGAGTTTCTTATCGTCTTGTTCTGTCATGGCTCTTTTCCTTTATCCGTATCAAATATCCAGGTTCTGCGCGAACTTCGCGTTCTGTTCGATGAAGGCGCGGCGCGGCTCCACCTGGTCGCCCATGAGGAGCGAGAACACCTCGTCGCACACCATCGCGTCGCCGATATCGACCTTCAGCAGGGTGCGGTACGCCGGATCCATGGTCGTCTCCCAGAGTTGTTCCGGGTCCATTTCACCAAGACCTTTATAGCGCTCTGCCTCGGCGCTGCCGCCGAACTCGTCGCGGATGATCTGTTCTTTCTGCTCGTCGTTGAATGCGTAGCGGACGTTCTTTCCCTTGCGGTGAATCTTATAGAGCGGCGGCTGTGCAAGGAACACATGGCCGTCCTCGATGAGTTTCCTCATATGGCGGAAGAAGAACGTCAGAATGAGAATCCTAATGTGCGAGCCGTCGACATCGGCATCCGCCATGATGATGATCTTCCCGTACCGCAGTTTGCTGATGTCAAATTCATCGCCGATGCCGCAGCCGAGTGCCTGAATGATCGGAATCAGCGACTGGTTGCCGTACACCTTATCGACGCGGCTCTTCTCGACGTTGAGGACTTTACCGCGGAGGGGCAGGATTGCCTGGAAGCGGGGGGCGCGCCCGTCCTTTGCGGAACCGCCTGCGGAATCACCCTCGACAAGATAAAGTTCCGTGAGTTCGGTGCGTCTCTCCTGGCAATCGGCGAGCTTGCCCGGCAGGGTAGATCCCTCGAGGACGTTCTTGCGGCGCGTCAATTCGCGCGCTTTTCTCGCCGCCTCGCGGGCGCGGTTGGCGGTCATCGCCTTATCGAGAATGATTTTACCGACCGCGGGATTCTCTTCGAGAAATTCCGTGAGTTTCTTCGTGACGGTGGATTCCACCAGCGTGCGGATCTCGGAGTTACCGAGTTTTGCCTTGGTCTGGCTCTCGAACTGTGCGTCCTCGAGCTTGACGCTGATGATAACGGTCAGCCCCTCGCGGCAGTCCTCTCCGGAGAGCGCCTTGTCGGAATCTTTGAGGATTCCCATACGCTTGCCGTAGTCGTTCAGCACCTTGGTGAGCGCGCTCTTAAAGCCCGTCTCGTGCGTACCGCCCTCAATCGTCGTCATGTTGTTGGCGAACGAAATGATCGTCTCGTTATAGGTATCGTTGTACTGCATGGCGACCTCGGCAATCGAGCCGTTGAGTTCGCCCTTCATATAGATGACCTGCGGGTGCAGGAGGTTACAATGTTTTAAGGAGTTGACATACTCGACGAAGCTGACGATACCGCCCTCATAGTGAAGGATTTCTTCCCGCTCCTGCCCCGGACGCTTATCGGTGAGGACAATCTTCACCCCGGCGTTGAGGAAGGACTGCTCGCGCATACGGGTGAGGAGCGTGTCATAGTCGAACACCGTCTCCTCGAAAATGGTGGGGTCGGGCTTGAACGTCACGGTGACACCGTGCTTGTCCGTCGTGCCCTCACAGGCAAACGGTCTTGCCACGTTACCTCTCTCGAAGCGCTCGGAATAGATATGGCCGTCACGGTGGTTTTTGACCTCCAGCCACTCGGAGAGCGCGTTTGTGACCGACGCACCGACGCCGTGCAGACCCCCCGCCATCTTATACCCGCCGCCGCCGAATTTACCGCCGGCGTGGAGTTTCGTATAGATGACCTCAAGCGTAGGCTTGCCCGTCTTCTCGTTGAAACCGGAAGGAATACCGCGCCCGTTATCCTCGACGGTCACGGAGTTATCCGGGTTGATGGTCACGAGAATATGCGTACAGCCGCCGTTCATCACCTCGTCGATCGAGTTGTCCACGATCTCATACACAAGGTGGTGCAGACCGCGGATTGAGGTCGTACCGATGTACATACCCGGGCGTTTTCTGACCGCCTCCAGCCCTTCCAGCACCTGAATCTGGCTGTCGCCGTAGGTCGCGTCGACATTCGTCATCTCTTGTGTTTCCTTGATTTCTTCCATGTTTACTCCTCTGCGCCGTCCGGCGGCGCGTTTAATCTTGTATTGAGTCCGACGGGTGAGATGCGGGAAAGCATCACCCGTGTATTTTTCCCGTGTTTGTCCGAAAGGACGAGGAAGGATCTGGGCAGGTCGCTGTCCGCATAGGTGACGCCGCCCGTCTCCTGCTTTTTTGCGAGAAAGGCACGCGTGACGCCGCTGACCGACGCCGTATCGAGGTCGAACACCCCGACAATATCACGGACGCGCACCGTCTCGCCGTTACCGATATGCAGAAACATAATTGCCTCCCGAGACGCGGATGATATTCTCCGCCGCCCCGCACATTGTCTCTTCGCAGGACGTGACGATGAGCTGTCGCTCTTCTCCGGCGCCGAGCAGGTATGCCCGCCGCGACGCGTCGAGTTCACTCAGAACATCATCGAGCAGAAACACGGGGTAATCCCCCGTTTTTTCACGGTTATATTCCCCTTCCGCGAGTTTGAGCGCCAGGACAATCGAGCGCTGCTGTCCCTGTGACGCGTACACGCGCGCGTCAAGCCCGGAGAGGAGAATCCCGATGTCGTCCCGGTGGGGGCCGAACAGCGTACACCCGGCGGCACACTCCCGCTCAAGATGCGAGAGAAAGCACGCGCGATAGTCGTCCGCGACCGCCTCCGGCGTTTCCTTGTCCGTATCCGCCTCGAGCGTGAGCAGGAGCGTTTCCTTTTCGTCGGAGATGGCGCTCATCTGCTCCTTCGTCACGGGCTGCTTGGTCGCGGGATGCAGCGGGGGCAGCGGTTTGTTGGGCATGTCGGCCACGATGTTGTACCATTGCGCGGGCATCTGATTCTCGGTCAGGCAGAATTTTTTCGTTTTCATAGTCTTTTTTATTTTTCCGTTTGTTTCGTGAAAGTGCAAAAGAAAAAGCCCGCTGTTTACTCTCTCGTAAACAACGGGCTTGTGTGTTCGTTATGCTTTCAACTATACACGCACTGAGCCGCACTCATTGTCCACGAGAGTCAACGAGCGCCACCACCATGCCTGTATGTTAAAGTTCCGGATCATAAATTCCTGTTTCGTTTTGGCAAATATAACGGGTCGCAACCGTAAAACCAAATTTTTCGCCATAAATTTTCGACACCTAAATATATGAGTTATTCCGCATTCGGGCGTGTCCTGCGGGAAACCGGGGCGGGGCAGTCCTCCCTGCAGTCCCCTGCCCTGCCCCGCCGCTGCGGCTCCCGTGCCCTTGCCCGGCGACGCTCAGGGAAGCCCCGCGGCCGAGCGCC
>ERZ780149.2546-NODE-2546-length-16775-cov-3.920873_pt1 | contig 16775 bp, 22 predicted proteins | sample MGYA00511367_ERZ780149 | MGnify/ENA primary metagenome ERZ780149 (study PRJEB29588, sample SAMEA2153852) | human gut metagenome | biome: human gut; feature: human-associated habitat; material: faeces | place: Denmark | collected 2008/2010 ... | reverse complement strand
CGGTCGCTCCAACCGCGTATCCCTTTCCGCGGTCACCTAAGAGAATATGCCGTTAAGCTTGCCGCTTCGTTGGGTGGCTCTTACGCTTTGTCTGTTCCGGCGGCTTTCCTTTCGCCTTTTCGGGGTCGGACAGTGTCTCCATGTCCCCGATGAAATAGCTGTGCTGTTCGTGCAGCTCCTTCATGGTTGCGCGGGTGGTCTCGTAGGATTTGAGATCATCCAGACCCACCTTGCACCCTCGGCTTCGCTTCTCAAAGTACCCTCGGAAGCAGTCCGTGGCAAAGCGCTCGCTGTAGATCTTCTTGCTTGACAGATAATACTGGTGCTCGGTTTTCTCGCCGTCCATCGTGCCGTCCTCGGTCTCCACGGTCAGGATGCAAGTGCCGTAGAGGTTATAGATCCGGTTGCGGTAGCGATGCCACGCTGTCACAAAGTGCGAAACGATGTAAAACGGCAGGGTCACATCCGAGCGGTTGTGTCGGTACTCCACCACCCAGCGTTTGAAATGCGGGTACAGCAGATCATGAAGCAGATCCTCCGCAAAGAACAGCGGCATCATGCAGGCGGTCTCTCCCGATTCCTTGATGTGCAGGATCGAGCAGAGGTCGCGCGCGTCAGCTCCCCAACTCTCGGGGCGCTGTTCATCGGTCAGAATGCGCACGAACGGGAAGTTGCAGACCGTTGCGGGGTGGCGGCACATTTTCAGGTAGGTATTGAACAGATCGTTCTTCTGGTTGGTTTCCTCGGTGTTGCGCTTCATCTCCTGCAGGACGAGGTTATTTCCTCTTTCCTTTCCGACCTCCGAGACGGTGACCACGCCGAACTCAAACGCGCCCGCGTTCGGGTTGGCTTCGAGGACGGTTCATCCCAGACGGAGGATGTCATAATCGAGGATGTGCGCGTGCTTGGAGAGGGTTTCGGCAAGCTCGGGCTTGCGGCGGAACAGCTCGCTGTCCCAGACGGGGAAATGATTCTCTCCCATCAGGATCGCATCGGTGCGGACGGAGTAGTTGGAGACGATCAGCGAGGACTGGATCGTATAGATGAAAAACAGGCAAACATAATCGGCGACCATATCGGTCACGGGGCGGACGGAGAGGTTATCGTTGTATGCAAGGCGATAGCGGTCGATTTCGTAGCCGTAGAGCCTTGCGGCGGTGGGTTCGAGGCGGAAACGCTCTGCCTTCTTCTCCGCCCAAGCGCGGGCGGTGGTCAGGCTGTAGACCTGCCGATAGCGAACGGCGCGGCGGAATTCGCGTTCCAGTTCCACAAACGGAAAGTCGGGGTACTTTGCAAACTGCTCGAGCATCAGCTCCAGCGCCTTGTCACGGAAGCGGATTTCCTCCGAGAGTGCGATATCCGTCAGCGCGGTCGTTTTCTTCTTGCCCATTGTGCCGGTGACCATCAGCACGAGCGGTTGGGCTTCCATAAACTCGCGGTTCTTCCGTTCGAAGCGGTCGAGGCGGGCGAACCCCTCTTTCTTCCGCCAACGGTCGAGGAGGACAGCGGCAAGGGTCAGCCAGAACACGAGCGGCGCGCCGGAGAACATCACCACGGCGTCAATCAGCAGCTTGACGGGCTGGACTGTGACGAGATGCCAGAAGTCCAGAGACATCACGAAGTAGAAATAGAACGCGAGGGCTTCCACGGCGATGGTTGCCATGTTGAGGTTGACAGCCCAAACGAGGAAAACGGGAACGCGCCACGGCGTGGAGAAGAGGAAGGACAGGAAGCCGCGAACCCAACGCAGGACAGCGCCGACAGGGCGTTCGATCACGCGCTGAAAGACGCGGACGGAGCGGCGAACCTCTCCGACATGGGTGTCCGTTGGCTTGACGAGCCATGCGCGCAGGACAGGAATCAGGAACGCCAGCGGCAGGATGCAGAGCAGGAAAACGGTCAAACGGTGGAGACCGCCCGAAAGCGACGCAAGATAGGAAAGAAAGTTGTCCCCGTCAAGGATCAGCGCCCACATCCCGCGAAACTTACGCGCCATATCCTCCACGGAGAACGGGACGAACTGCTCCAAGCGGAACGCGGGAAGATCGTTGACGGTAACGGTCATCTTCTCATCGGTAAAGAGGTAGACGAAATAGTAGCGGAACGAGAGCGCAAGGTCACGGAACGCCTGACCCGTGCGAAGGACGGAGTAGCGGTAACGCAGGGCGGTCAGCGCGCCCGAGCCGAGGAGCAGGACAAGCCAGAGCCAGTGGCGGTAATCGACCTTGCGGAGACGGCGGAACAAGAGACGGTGTTTCCTTTTCATGGTATCACCTCACGCCTGCCGGAAGCAAAAAACGAGGTAGCCCACGAGGAACACGCCGAGCAGGACGAGCAGAATTTTCCCGATGTTTTTCAGTGTTTTCATGTGTTTGGTATCCTTGTAAATGATTTTTTGTTGTGTTGCGGATGTTTTTTCGGTTTTTCTATTGACTTTTTCGGGAGTTTGGTATATACTATAGACGAGGTAGCGAACCAGTCAGCTTTTGCTGAATGGATGTCGGCAATGTATTTGCATTGGTTAACCGACCCGCATTTGCTTGGAGGATGACTTGAACCGAATTTGTTTCGGGTGCGACAGCATAAAGTCAAAACTCACGGCGCCGAAGTGAGAAATCATGTTCGGATTTTGCCGAGGTGAGAAATCACCTCGGTTTTTATTTTTTCTTCGTATGTACAACAGCTTTGTGCGCGTCATAGTTGCTTAACCTGAACCTTTCTTTTTCTTCAGGGAAAACATCCTTGTCGAACAAAGAAAGTTTCTTTTTGGACATACGGTTTCTTGAAAAGCGTTGGTAATCAACACCTGTACGCTTTTCAAGCCCGTATTTATCCTTATTGATTTCATACAATGCGCGGTCTTTCTCCTTCTTGACGGATTTCAGCTTTGCAACCTCCACATACGGTTGCTTTTCCTTCACAACAACATAATTGCGCTCCGGTTTTGTTTCCGGATCGATGTACTTTGTCCGTCCGCGATAAACCTTTCCGACATTGCTTCCTCGGTGTACTTCCGCAGTCGGGGTGAGATACCGCGATTTCCGGTTCTTTGTTTTTTGCTGATTCTTCATAAAAACCTTTCTCCGCCGATTGGCGGGCTTTTTATTTTCCGCGTTTATCCATGCCGAGGTACAGCGAACGGTCAACATCAAACAGATCGTCCTGATACCGCTTGTATTCGGCTTTCTTCATCCGTTCGGTTGCGCGGATCTGTTCGGACTTCGACAGCTGATTGAACGGCTTCGTCTTTGCGGCGGGTGTGCTTGCTGTCTGTTTCGTGCCATAGGAACGGTTGACCGCAGTCTGGAAGAAGTCCTCCCAGTCCGCGTCGGTCTGTCCCTTGTTGCGGTAAGGGGTGTTGCGCTTGTCCCGCTTCGGGTAGGACTTCGGCGCAGTCCTCGGCGCACCCTTTGCAAAGGGTTTCTTTCCGCGCGCACCTGCGCGGAGTCCCTGCACATACGCGTATTTTTCTTTTTTCGTGTCAAACATGGTTTGACCTCCTTTTTTTCGATTTTCTATTGACAATTGCGAAACTTTGGTGTATACTATTCTTGTGGAGATGTTCAGTCCTGCGAGCAATCGCGGTTGACGGGGACGAGATACGAATTCGGTTTCGGTAGTCGCATCTTCACTTTTTTATTTTGCGAATCTTTTCTTTGTCCTCATCAGAGAAAAACCACCCGTTCAGCTTTTTCCCAAAAGTTGAGCGGTTCTTTTTATCAGCAGTCGGTCTTACATACGATTGGCAGGAATCCTTCGGATTCGGATTTTTCGCCAGCGGAATATTCTTTATTCCGTCCGTTACCTTCGCGTGTGTAATGCCGATATACTTGTAGTCGTCACCCGATTTGGCATAAATGTATGTAGGATGTCCCGTTACGCGATTTTTCCGGAATTCGTTTTTCCGTTCGTTCTTCTTAGCCATAAAAGCCTCCTTTCCCGCCGATTGGCGGGCTTTTTCAATCATGGGCAGTCCATCCGAAAGGAACGGACTGCCCGTTGTCAGTGTGTCGGTTGTCGGGTTACTTGTAGATGTAGAAGTCACCCGGTTCAGTGCCTTCGACCAGACAGGGATAGACCACTTCATCGATCACCGCGCCGGCATAGGGGAAGGTGACATTCAACTGATAGGTCACACCGCTCTTTGCCTGAAAGGCTCCGTAAATGCGGTTGGAAGGTGCGCCGGGATATTCCGGCTCCAGATTCCCTAAATAGTGTATTTTGTTGCTGTCAGTCAGTTCAATAAAATAACTCTTGACCCCATCGTTTTTCATTCCGGAAGAAAGCATATAGGTTTTTCCGGCTTCCAGAGGAATATTGTTGTACATCAGATATACCCCGGTCGGAGTTATCGTTTTTCCGTGGATATGCCATGAGCCGTCCGGTTTGCGCTCATAGGTAATGCCGTCTTTGGCAACATAATCCACCCAAATGATGCTGTCATCATTCAGCACATTCTCCGGATTCGGCACTTTCTTCTGCGTCAGCGGTTTTGCGATATTCGATGCGTTGATTGCAAACGCGACCAACAGCGATACTGCAAGCACACAGGCAAGCAGTTTTACAAATTTTTTCATGATTTTTTCTCCTTTTCGGTTTTAGTTTCAGATTCAGGTTTGCTTCCGGATTTGCTTTCGGTTTTCTTTTCGGTCAGTTCGTCCGCGCGATCCTCCCGCTTGCGGCGGCGGTCACGGTCGATTTTTGCCTCTGCGCGATCTTCGTCATGTTCTTTCTGCGCTTTGCGTTCCCGCCGTTCGGCGCGGAGCGACTGTCCGGCACGGACACCCGAGGAAATGCCTTTCCCGAGCAATCGGAACGGCGCGGTCACGATTCGGTGGGGTGTCCGCCCTGAACCGAATTATAAATTTATATTTTTGCTTGACAAAAGCAAGAAAGTATGCTATACTGTTATTGTACAAATCCGAAGGCAGGCAGATACCCGCGTAACCGGATTTCGTTCAACAAATAGAAATTCGGAAACGCATAAAAGCTGTTAGAGGGCTTCTATGCGTTTTCTGTATTATGGGAGGGATGCTTAATGAAAGCAATCAGTCAGTAAATAATCGCACGCCTGCTTTTTGCAACCCATATTCCGTATTAGTAATTATCTTAAAACATATCGAATTAAAGAAAGGATTGCATATGAAAAGACGTAAAATTCAACTGATTGCTATTTGTTTGTTTTTCTCTCTTCTATTAAGTACATTTTCAATAAACCTACACGCTTTGAATTACGAATCTGTTTCTGATTCAACCAACACGTCCCCAACAGATACATCTACCCCTTCCACAACAGATATTATAGAAAAAATAGAGGAGGATGACACGCGGCTCGCAACCGAAATTCTCTCCAGACGAGAACGAACTATTAAGCATTTTAATCTTGGAAACGGAATCTATCAGGCGGTATCCTATGGTATGCCTGTACATCGTAGAGATGCAAACGGAGAGTGGATAGATATTGATAACCGTTTGTATCCTACAGAAGAAAACGCTCGGCACTATGCTACCGCAGATGGCAGAATCAGCATCTCCCAATCTACTCCTACACTGATTCTTAATGAAAATGGGTATCGAATTGGAACACAGCTTGAAACCGGCACGGTAGAATTATCACGAATTGTAGAAATTCAAAATCATAATGCGCTTCCAGATACTCTAACACGGAATGTTACGGATTTAGGACCACTTCCGAATAAAACCGTGGTACGCTATCGAAATATTTTTCCATCAGTGGATATTGAATACATTTTGGTTGGAGACGATATTAAGGAAAATATCATCATCACCGCCCCTTCAAAATCCCATAGATACCAATTTACTTTGATCCTTGATGGGTTGATTCCGATTTTGATTGAATCCGGTGAGATTCTACTTTGTGACGAAAAAACAAATGAGGAAAAATATCAAATTCCCGCACCATATATGTACGATGCCAACGGAAATCAATCCACAGCAGTCCACTATGAACTTACTGGGCAAAACGGGATTTACCAACTCCAAATTGTAGCAAATGAAAATTGGATAAACTCCAAAGATCGAGCGTTTCCTGTAACAATTGACCCAACAATTAAACAAAAAATAACCTATGACACATACATTTCTTCTGCAAATCCGGATGAGACTTACGGCAGTTCAACAGAGCTTTGGGTCAGTTCATCCAGAATTACTTTTTTGCGACTGAGTACACTTCCAACACTTCCTGCGGGATGCCAGTTTTATTCCGCTAATCTGCATACATACTATTACTATCATAATACCGTAACAAGCGGTAATCTTTATGTAGGTGCATATCAAGTTAACCATTCTTGGAGTGAAAGCACATTAACTTGGAATCTTGCTAAACCAAGCACAACAGAATATATTTCTTCAACGAAATTATCCACTGCAAATTTGTCCGGCGCACGAAAAGCATATGTTGATTCACCCAAGAATGCAACTTTTAATGTAACCGCAGCGGCAAGATCGTGGTATAACGGAACTGCCGGACACTATGGGATCGCCTTAAAATATGAATCTGGGCAAAATTACTCAGTTATTCTGAAATCATGGGAAGCAGAAACACAATACCGTGCATACTTTTCGGTAGCATACACTGAACCGAATGTTGTCAGCAAAGTATATCGCATTAAAAACGTAGCAAATGGTCTGTATTTGACCGTAAGTAATGGTAGCCGTAACAATGGTACAGCGGTTGTTCAAGCCCCTCTCACAAGTGTTGATAACCGACAATTGTTCAAAATTACGTATGTCGGAACATATGGAGAAGATCTACAATTTAATTATTACACCATACGAACCATGCTTGATTCCAGAAAAGGATTGAGTACCGGATTATCCGACTCCAACCGAAATGCAAGTATCGAAACAGTCAGTTACAATGATACATGGGCAGACCAGTTGTACAACGAATTGTGGGCTATTATAAAGAACGGAAGCAATTATGTTCTCAAAAACGGTGCGCTTTTGGATGCAAGCTACCTGAGTGCGCCATCAAACTCCACAACAAATGCACAGGTTTTTTCCAGTACGACCACATCGGGTTATTCAAGATGGGTTCTTGAAGAATACACCGGGGATGAAATAGACAGCATTCGTTATTCCAATTCAACAAATATTATGGCGGTTGGGGAAAGATTTTCCTTTGAGGCATATATGTATTGCTCCAAAATCGGAGTAAACGGACCAGTACAATATAGTGTTGTTAATGCTGACGGAACAGCAACTGACAAAGCAACCGTTAATGCATTTGGGCGGGTTGAAGCTCTGAAACCCGGTGTAATTACCGTGCGGGCAACACATACTGGAGCAAAATTTTATTGGCTAAAAACTGTAACAATTGAGGAATCCCTTGAGGGTACCTTCCTCATAAAAAACCGTCATTATGAAAAATTCATACAGGTAGATAACAATGATGCACCAAATTATGCAAATAACGGAGGAATCATTGAACAGTGGACATATGATGGCGGAAACTACCAGAAATGGACATTTAAGTATATAAGTGCAGGATATTATAAAATACTTTCTGCGGTTAGTGACTATGCAATCACTGTTCCAAGTGGAAAAGAAGAAAGCGCAGATGTAAGTTTGATTCTAACACCATATACTGGAAGCATAAATCAGCACTGGCGAATAACCCAAACTTCGCATGGTTTTTATAAAATCAAAGCCAAGTCCTCTATGAATTCATCAAAAGATTTAGCGATGCGAGTTAACACTAAGGGGTTTCACAGCGAAGACGGGTTAAACATCATGCAGATGCCATATACAGACGATATAGACTTTAAGGACGAATGGTGGCTAATGACAAGGGAAGATTCGGCACAGCGTTATTCGGGACATTATGTTCCTAGCAGTTCTTTCACAATTCAATGTATCGGAAGCAATGCGCAATCTAGCGCATGGTATCCCTTGATTCTTCAAAGTTCTGAAGCATGGAACAACACAACAGGAACGGTAATTTCAGTATCCACAACAGAAGAATCCCCTTATACATGTGAAGTTGATGCATACAGTGCAAAGTGGTATGGTATTACAAATTCTACTTACATTGGAAAAAACATTCTTTCTGGAAAAATTTGCATAAACACTGCCACCTGCACCAATAATTCCATCTTCAGAAAAAGCACCATAACTCATGAAATCGGTCATTTATTAGGCTTAAATGACAATCCACCGGTTAGCGCTCCGAACGAGTCGTTGATGAGCCACATGCGCGATAGAACTAAAATATACATACCACAGCCCTACGATATCACTAATGTTAAGTATACTTATGGTTTACGATAAGGAGAAGAAGATGAAAAAAATTATATATTGGATTATAGCTATGTGCTTATTATTGAATTTAACTGGGTGTGCTCACAAAGATTCTAAGAACAAAATTGTACCATACCTGACTATTCAATCCAACGAATCTTATCTCCAAATTCATGCAGATTGGCCCGTATATGATTCAACAGAAAAGCTGATAGAAGCATCCACAAATATTTTTTCGGGAGAATTGACAGACATTTCTTTTGATATGATCAATATTAAAACCGGAAAATCCTATAGCATCGATGACCAAAATCGTGAAAACTGTATGCTTCACACAATATATACGGTAAATGTATCACAGGTTTATAAAGGTGAATCAGACAGAATTAGAAAAATATGCATTATCGGTGGTCTTCCGGGAATAAAGGAGCAGGAACAGCTACAAGTAATAAAGAACTTTGATCCCTCCGATCAATCGCCCATAATTTCGACATTGGACAGTAACAGAGAATTGAAAATTGGCGAATCCTACTTGTTCTGTACAAGTCATACAGACAGTGATTATGACAACATAGTCAATATAACGCAATTCGTCTTTTATACAACCTCCGATATGGCTGTCCAAATCCAAAATCAATGCACTGTAACGGAACGCTAAATTACCTTATCGGAATTCCTTTCAGAAACATTACCTTTGGTATTGATTCACTTGATTTTCAAAGCATGACGGGAACAATATTCCGAATCGTATGGAATCAGAATCAACAAGTTGTAGAAATTGATAATATATCATAGGTAGTGCCCCCAGTCCCTCGCCCCATGAGGCTTTTGTCTCATGGGGCTTTTGTGATAACCCCTCGGTACTGCCGCGCTTTCCGGCGTTGGATTGTATCGTAGCCGTGCGAGACCAACCGAACGGGCGTTCCGTCCTTGTCCGTTGCGAAGCCGTAAAAATCGTTGTCGTTGAGCGAGCAGAGAACATCGCTCACATCCTCGGCGAACGAACGGGAATCCAACGACTGCCGCGAAATGATGCTATACCGCGCAATCGCCGACTGCAACAGGGAGCGTGACCGTACAATGTCGGTCTTGCGGTCATACTCCCGCCAGAGGTCAAGCGTGACCTTGTCCGTAAACGGAATCCGGCAGGAATGAATCCGCCGCCACCAATCGCACATCACCCGATCCTTGCCCTTGCCGTCCTCGTCATTCCGGTCGGCAACAAAGCAGATCGTCTCGCGCGTGAGGTACTCCAGAAACTCGGGCGAGAGACTGACCAGTTTCATCAGCTTCTCCAATGCGGGATCGCCGTCATAGCGGTAAACCATTCCCCGGAGGAACTGCTCGCCCACCGAGGCGTAAAACCGCCGCTTGGTCTGAAACTCGACATTCATAATCAGCGTGACGGGCGGCAGAACCGAGGACAGCTCCTTTTCCAGAAATTCGTTGTTGTCGCTGTTGACATACCCGGTATCCAGATCCTGTTGAAACCGTTCCCGCAATTCTCCGTCCTTCCCGTGCTCGATGTACCACCGCATCCGACCGACCAGAAGCCCCGTGCGGTAGGAGTGCAGCTCATACGCGCAACGGTACACATACGCGTCATACTGCGAGATCAGACCGTTCTCGAGCCAGCGCTCGATGAAGAACGGCTTGTAATTCTTTTCTACCACCTCCTGCGACTTGTTGTAGCACCGAAAGAAGATCGCGTTGGACTTCTTCTGCCCGAGCGCGAAGTAGTCCAAGCGGATGTCCTTCCCGAACCGAAAGACCTTTTGCCCGATTCCGAAATTCGTCCGCAGGTGGCGGAGCAATCGGTCATCGGCAAAGAAGCGGTACGGGTTTTGAATCAGGTTCGTATGGTAGGCGTAATCGATACGGTTTTCCCGCACCTCGCCGACCGTCAAGCCGAAGGTGTCGAACAATATCTTCACCGCCGCATAGGAGCGCAGGATCGCGCCGCTGACACCGTCCAGAACCAGAGAGCGCGAGCGCAACTGCACCACCACGCGCGGGGTGGACGGGTTCGGCAGATACCGCCCGATGAAGATGTCGAAGGTCTCGTTCAGCCGCAGTTGAAACTCGTAAATGGAGAAGCCCGTCGGCATAACCTCCAGATCGCAGAACACCACATTCTCCGCAGGATTGGTCATCTTCTGCTTTTTCAGGCGGGACAACTCGGAAATCAGTTCCTTCAGCCCCTGCGAATCGTTCTCGTTGCTGTCTCCCGAAATCGACACCGTGTAATACAGCGTGTCAATGTGCGGGAGAACGGCGTGTGCTTTCATGGAAAACCAATGCTTCCGTTCTTCTGCCGAGAAATCCCGAAGTGCCGAATACCTTGTGTCGCTCAAAATCTGCATAAACCACCATCCGTTTCTGTGAAAATGGTCTCATAACAGCCCGTGAGACCATTTGTTATATAATAAGACGAAGCAATTTCCGAAAAATGCCATTATGTCGGGGGCGTATTACAGTACCGCCCCCTTGGCGGAATCCGCGCGATTTTTCGCAGAATCCGCCGCAAGGGATAGGTAATTCTATCATACCACATTTTTCGGCGCTTGGTTCTACACCGTGTAGAATCAGGCATTTTTTATTGTGAAGAATCTGTAAATCTTGAAAAGGCGGGGAGATCAGACCTCCTCCTTCGGTATCTCCACATGGTATTCGATCACGCAGTCCCGCTCCGAAATTGACACCACGCGCACGGCGGAAACCTTGTCCTGACGGCACAAACCGCGCAACTGCTCGTTGATGTACTGCCGGAAGCCGTAGTGCGTCCCGCGGCAGTCATTCGCCGACAATGTGACAATCTGCGGAACTTTCATCTCTGTATTCTCCTCTCAATATGGAATCCACCGGAACGCTCAGGGCTTGGGCAATGACATAAAGGTCATAGACCAAAACCTGTTGCTTCGCGGCACGCTCAATCTTGCTGATGACGCAACGGGAGAGCGGAAACCCGACCACCTGCGTCCGCGCGGCAAGCTCGGCTTGCGACAGACCAACATGCAGACGCGCAGAACGGATGTTGTGCCCAATGAGGACGGACAAATCACTCACACTTTGCAGCACCGCCACGGTAACCCTCCAATCTGTCGGCAAAGTCGGCAAGACGCGACAAAAGCGAAATCTTGCGGCGAAGCCACCACAGAACCGTCCCACGGCGCGCAGCATCGAAGCGGGACTGCTTCCACTGCGCGACCTGTTGTTCCAGATTAACCGTCAGGCAAAGAAGCGCAAAGCGGAGGCATTCCAACCGTTCGGCAGAAAGGAAGGAAAGCCGACCGTCGCCGGTTAACTCGTCGCGCATCCGCGTGAGAATGCGATCCTGCCGACCGAGAACCGCAATCGCACCCGAGACCAATTCCTCGTCCTCAATGACCTTGTAGAAGTTCAGGGACAGCATGGAAGAGCCGACCCGAAACGCATCACGGAGTAGGTCGACCGCCTCCGCATCCGGCAAAGAACCGACCTCGGCGGGAAGGAGCGAAAGCTCCGTCTCACAGACCTCCAAGTTGATGTATGCCATCTCCAATTCGTACCGTTCGGATTCGGTCATGAAGCTACCTCCATCCATGCGCGGATCGCGCGAAATACAAGGTAAAAGCATTGCGGCACTACGGCGTTTCCGAGCGCTTTGTTTCTGTCCATCGCGCCGGAAAACCCATCATCTTCTCGAGTAATAAGGGGTTTAATAAATTGGTCGTTCCCTTCCGATACCAAGGGAGAAAAGCGGGGCAGGTGTCCAATGTCTGCGATACTCTGACCCCCGAGGGACGGGAAACCGTCATTTTCCCGCAAAAGTGCGATGCCGTCCTGCCGTCGTAACCGATACATAGGTTTGCGGTTGGCGTAGGCAACAATCGCAACGCGTTCCCGTCTGTGCAAAGCACCGACGGCGGCAGCCGAAAGCACACACCATCCGACAGTATACCCCAAGTCGGAAAGGTCTCGGAGAACTCCTGCAAAGAACCGTCCATGCTCGCTTGAAAGCAGTCCGAGGACATTTTCAGCAACGACCCATCGGGGGCGAAGCTCGCAAATGATTCGCCGCATCTCTCCCCAGAGGTCACGCTCATCACGAGACGCCAAACGCTTTCCTGCAAGGCTGTGCGGTTGGCAGGGGAAGCCGCCCGATAGTATGTCAACGGTGGAATAACCGGTTCGCTGTCGAAAATCGTCAACTGTAAATTGTCTGACATCGCGCCACCTCTCAACATCCGGAAAATTCTTTTCCAACACTTTGCGCGGAAAATCCGCATATTCGATCTGACCGACGGTCACAAATCCGGCGGCTTCGGCGGCTAAATCCAGACCGCCGATGCCGGAAAATAAGGACAAATGGGTGTAACTCATGGCGCTACCTCCAACGGCAGGACATAGCACCACGATTGCGGCGGGCGGGTCAAACCTTCACGGTAAGAACATCCGGAAGGCGGCGTCATGAAGTCGGAAAGCGAGCGCGTAACCAGATAGCGTTTCACTTCCGAGATGTGCCACAAGCACAGCCTGTCCGCATCTGCGGCATAGTCCCACACCTGCGAATTGGTCAGGCTCGTCCCGTCCGGAACAGGAAACCCGTCCCATTTAGAAATCCGGCGGACAGAATCGCAGATAAACTCTCCGACCACACGCCCCGCGCCACGATGGGGCAGTCCAAAGGAGATATACGGGGATTTCGTTTCGTAGAGGTACACGGTAAACGGCGGCGTAAGATACGGCGCTGTTTTGCGTACCTCCCACCACTTATCTCCTGAAAAAATCGGCTCGGTGTACTTTCCCGACACCGACAGCATAACAGCCCTTTTCAATCCTTTCATGGCTACCTCCCAATCGACTTGAAGTAAAGCGCGCAGACCTGCTTTTCCGGCATGATCTCCACCTTTGCGCGCCATGCGGGAGACCACGGGTAAAGTTCCATCAGGTGGGCGCGCATCTGTGCAATCGACATCCCGCGTCACCTCCCCTGCCCCGAACGGTCGAGGATTCCCGCGTCCTCCGCTTCGGCGGCAACCGAGCCAACGCCGAAGAGCAGGAAAACCAACCAGTCAAGCAGTTTTCGCATGTTTCACACCTCCCGTCAGAGCGCGCTTCAGATCGGACAGCGCGCTGTCCATGCCGTCCCATGCGTCCTCCATGCAGTTGATGGCAAATTCGCATTCCGCGAGGTATTCCCAATTGGCAGAAGCGATCTCCAGATTGTCGACCTCCTTGTCGGTCAGCGCCGACAGCTCGTCCCGCAGGAGCAGAAGCCGCGCGACCAGAGATTCAATGGCTTTGTTTCGTTCGGTGTTCATGCGTTTGCACTTCCTTTCTGTTCCATTCGTCGGTAATCGGGCAACCGTAGGGGCGAACCCCGGGATACATGGCAACGGGGACGGGAACAGCGCAAAGCGGATTCTGGCATGTCCAGTGGTTCCAATATGCGCAGTGACTGTAGTCCTCGTGCGTGCAGGAGACCTGCAGCTTCTTCGGAGTGTTCATGACTTGTCCTCCCATCGTTTGTTGAAGGCTTTGACAGCCTCGTCTGTATAAGCGTTGTAATAATCGTTGTCAAAGGACACGACCGCGCCGCATCCTTCGCGCAGGCACTTGAAGAAATTCAGGTTGTTCCACCCGCGCACGCGGATGACATACCCGCCGCAGAACGGGCAGGGGCGGATGTTTGTCGGGATCATTTCAGCACCTCCCTGATACAGTCCCTGCAATAGCACGGCGCGGCATCCTCGGGGGTCAGCTTATACAGCATACCCATCCACGAACGATTCCACTTTCCGTTGTCCTCGCACCTTTGGCACGATCCCTGACCGTTTCCGGTACATCTATAAACGATCTTGCCGTCTATTTTGCCTTTCAGGTATTCCATCTTTACACCTCCCGTTTCTTGTCAAAGTCCGAGAGAATCCGTTCGGTTTCCTCGGGGGTTAGGGTTTGCTGTTTCATGTTTTTCCTCCTTTTCGGGTAGCAAATTGTAGTAGTACCGAGGGTCAACGCCATAGTAATCGAAATAATCCTGCACATGGATTTTTCCGCGGCGGTGGAGTCGGTCACGCGTACACCGTTTTATCTCCTGAATAAAAACGGATGCTTCGCAGGGGCTGACACCAATCAACTTTCCGAGGTCGAATCGGTCAAGGTAATCTTTGGCAAACATCTTTTGCCGCTCTGCCATTGTCATGGGCTGTTGTTCCATTTTCATGCTCTCCTTTCTGTATCATCGGTCAGCAGTTCGTCAATTGTGCAGCCGAAGTATGCCGCCAGTTTCTTCAGCGTTCCGGCTCGCGGGACGCTCATACCCGTTTCCCACTTCGCTACGGTCGATCGGTCGACTGAAAGAAACAGCGCTAAATCCTCTTGCGTTACCTTTCTTTTTACTCTTTCACACTGAATACCGTTCACAATATCACCTCCGTATTCTGAATTCTATTCACATTATAGCACACAAAATCCGTCTTGTCAAGTAGTTTTGTGAAATTCTTTCAGAATATATTGACAATGTGAATTGCATTCACTATAATGAATGCAGAGACAGAAAGGAAGTGATTGAAAAATGACCTTAGCCCAAAGAATGAAACAACTCAGAAAAGAAAAAAAGGTCACGCAAGAGAAATTAGCGCAAGTGATTGGAATGGAGCGATCTTCGGTCGGAAAATATGAAACAGGAACCATTCCAAGCCCCGATGTATTGTCGGCAATGTCGGATTACTTCAATGTATCAATCGATTATCTTCTCGGAAAATCAGATGTTCGACACACCGCAAAGGATTTCGCAACGGCAAAGCGCCACGGCACAAAGATTCCGGTTCTCGGAAATGTTGCGGCAGGGTCTCCCATCACGGCAATCGAAAATATCGACTATGATGACCCCGACGCATGGGAAGAGATTCCGGCAGATATGGCGGAAAGCGGAGAATACTTCGCACTCCGACTCAAAGGGGACAGCATGGAGCCTCGGATGCTGAACGGGGATGTTGTAATCGTCCATCAGCAATCCGATGTCAACAACGGAGACACGGCAATCGTCAAAGTCAATGGGGACGATGCAACCTGCAAGAAAATTAAGAAAACCCCGCAGGGCATGATGCTGATTCCGCTGAATCCGGAATATGAGCCGATGTTTTTCACCCATAAAGAAATCCAGACCATTCCGGTTGAAATCATCGGAAAGGTTGTGGAACTTCGGGGGAAATTCAGATAAGGAGGATTCAATGACCGAGTATTACATCACATCCAACAAATATTCCGTTCAGGAACGAATCAACAAAAACGGGAAATCAGTATTTGAAGTAGTTTTCCGTGTGGTTACACTGAACGGAATCGTCAAGCAGAAGCGGCTCGGCGGTTTCAAGAGTAAGAAAGAAGCAGGGCGCGGGTATATGGAATTTATCACAAAATATTGTGAACTGATGCCGCCGAACCTTTACCGAGCAAAGCAGGCGGCGGCACAGCAATCCATTACCCTGCATGAATACACGGTGGAGGAGATGTTCCCACTGTACTTGGAAGCCGCAAGCAGTGACAACAAAGCCTCCACTATTTGGGACAAAAAGCAAATATATGATTTGTACATCAAACCGACCCTCGGGAAAGAACGGCTTTGCGACCTTACCACAGAACGCCTGTTCCGTTGGCAAGACCAGATTCTTGCCATGCGAAAGCCTAACGGCGAGCCATATTCGCAAGCATACTTTTCCAGAATCCGAAACACCCTGATGCCGATGCTGACCTATGCAGAAACACGGTATAACATTCCGAACCAACTGCGAAAAGTCAAGCGTCCCAAAAAGCGGGCACAAAAAACGGAAATGAAATTCTGGACAAAGGAACAATTTGAACAATTCCTATCGGTTGCGGATGACCCGAGATACCGCGCATACTTCGCGGTTCTGTTCTATACAGGGAGACGAAAAGGGGAAGTCTTGGCATTGCGGGCAGAGGATGTCAAACCGGACAGAATCAGTTTTACAAAAACCTACTCCAGAAAGACACATGACGGGTCAGCCTATTCCATCACGAACACAAAAAACGAGAAAAAAGCGGCTACGCCGATTTGCGAGCCGCTGAAAAAAATATTAACAGACTATCAAGGAGAAACGCCGTACTACTTCGGCGGAGAACGACCGTTCAGTGAAAATGCCGTTCGGAACAAATTTCTAAAATACTGTAAAGAGGCGGGATTAGAACCGATTCGGATACATGATTTGCGGCACTCGTTCGTTTCAATGCTGATACACCTTGGTGCAAACATGATGATTGTTGCAGACCTAATCGGTGACACTGTAGAACAAGTTATGAAAACCTACGGACACCTTTACGAAGAAGATAAACTCGACATCATCAGCCGAATCTGACCCACAAAATGTGACATAACAAACCCGTGATGGCACAAATATTCAATATATAGTGCCTAAAATCAGCGTTTATACACAATATATTGCTTATTTGCAAAAAAGCAAAGTTTCCCGTCATCTGCTCCAAAGAAGCCGCGCATCCCCTTTTTGGGGATG
>ERZ780149.2544-NODE-2544-length-16777-cov-6.981761_pt1 | contig 16777 bp, 17 predicted proteins | sample MGYA00511367_ERZ780149 | MGnify/ENA primary metagenome ERZ780149 (study PRJEB29588, sample SAMEA2153852) | human gut metagenome | biome: human gut; feature: human-associated habitat; material: faeces | place: Denmark | collected 2008/2010 ... | reverse complement strand
GGGCAAAGTATTTTTTATACGCCCGCTGGTGGACCTTCCAGATATCGTTGTTGTCAACTTTCTCTTTGAAGCTTTTTGCCGCTCCTATTTCACGGCAGGTCTTTCCTTCTTGCCCCGGTGCCGGTTCATTGCAATATGAATATGTCGCACCCGGAGTCTGCAAAAACCAGCGGCGGCAGTTCGCGCAGCGCTTCGGCACAAATTCCTTTTGCAAGCCCTTCATCAGCTCGACATAGACGAAATCCAGCAGTCCGTTGAAGTACATCTTCTCGACGATCTCGCACTCGCCCTGAACTTCCCCTCGCATACGATATTGAGTTTTCACCTGCGGTGCGTCTACCTTGGAGTCAGCGCCGAGACTCACTCCACTAACAAACGCGCCGAGGTTATGCAGATATACTTGCTTCGCCAGAGATTCTTTTCTCTGGCCTTTTTTCTTTTCAAAGCTGACTCCCTTGAACATGGAGTCAAGAAACCATGCGCAACGTTCTTGGATGAACCGGATATCGTCCAACTGCTTTTGAACAAAGACTAGGGTATCAGACTTTTGCTCTATAACATGCTCTTCATATCCCGCCAAGTCACAAGCCGTGAATGATACCATTACTTCTACATTCTATTCAGTTCCTCCGCACAAGCTGCGCAGATGCCTAAGAAAAACAAACTATGCTTTATAGAGTGTGTCAAAGAACATGTATACAGTAGAAGTTACGGGAAGGAAGATACGGTGAAAGAAACCAGGAAAGGATGTCCTTCACACGATCGTCACGCGCGCCGCGCCGGTATTCAGCTCATCCGGCAGTTTGGCATTCGTGATGATGTGATCCGCCTCGCACAACGGCATCAGCATATACGCGCCAGACTTCAGAAACTTCGACTTGTCGCAGAGGAACACCTTCATGTCCGCCTGCTGTAAAGCGCGGCGGCGCAGGGCGTTTGCCCGCGCGCTGTAATCGGCGATCCACGCCCCCGGCGTTATCGCCGAGGAGGAGTAGAACATTATGTCGATGCCGAAGTGCGTGATGAGTTCCTCCGCCTCGTACCCGTAAAAGCTCATCGTGTCATAGCACGTCTCTCCGCCGAGGCAGATGGTGGGGACGCGGTACTTCGCCGCGAGCTGCAAAACGGAGATATTGTTGGTGACAACAGTGATGTTCTTGTAAGCGCTCATTTGGTCGATGATGTGCAGCGTCGTAGTGGATTCGTCCATAAACACCATGCAGTTGTCGCGCAGCAGCTTCGCTGCCGCCTTGTCGAGCTTGAGCTTTTCCTGCGGATTGACGCCCATGCGGAAAACCGCGGGGCCGCCGTCCATATCGCTCAAGCGCGGCATCACGCCGCCGTGGCTGCGCACCACGAGTCCAAGATCCTGCATTGTGTTCAGGTCGCGCCGCACCGTCGGCATGCTGACAAAGAGCTCTTTACTGAGTCTGTCCACGCTTGCATAGCCGCGCTCTGCCAATATATTCATTATTTTCTCATACCGTTCGTTTTTCACTGCTGTCCCCGCCTTAACATTGATCGTTTTTTGATCGTTTCTCAATATTAGCGCCAAATCTTGCAGAAGTCAAGTATTGTGAGTATAATACGGTTTAGCTATTTTGATGAAAAATGCCGCCGCAAGGCGCGTGAAATATATATTTTTGATGCAAATTTATCAAAGTGTTGGAAACCGCACGTTAAACCCACGTGCGCCGGAAAAGTTCATATACGAAAGGCAAAAGAGAATATGGATAATGTAAGACTGATCGCGTTTGACCTTGACGGCACGCTCACTCAGCACAAGACGAAGCTTGCCCAGCCCAATCTCGGTGTGCTGAACGCACTGCGCGCAAAGTACAAGCTTCTGATGGTCGGCGCGGGGATGTGCAGCCGCATATTCAGTCAGATGAACGGCTACCCCATAGATATTATCGGCAATTACGGAATGCAGTTCTGCACATATAACGCCGCGACAGGTGAGCTTGACCATGTTTTTGATGAGCACGCCCCCTGTGACCGCGCCAGCGTCGAGGCTCGCGTGACCGCGCTGAGGGAGCGCTTCGGGTATACGGTGTTCAAGGGCAATAATGTAGAGTATCACGACTCCGGCTGCGTCACGTTCCCGCTGCTCGGCACCGCGGCGGACATTACCGACAAGCTTGCCTTCGACCCGGATCGCGCAAAGCGCAAGCCGATGTATCCCGTCGTGCGCGATGCTTTCCCCGATTATACGGTGTTCATCGGTGGGTCGTCGTCGTTCGACCTTGCGCCTTTCCCGTACAACAAATATTACGCGCTCGACCGGTACTGCGCCGAGTATGGCTATGACCATTCCGAGGTCGTCTATGTCGGCGATGATTACGGTCCGGGCGGCAACGACGAGGCAGTCTACCGCTCCGACTTTCGCTTTATCCGCGTGGATGATTACACCCGCTTTGGTGACTATATGAAAGAGTTTCTGTGAAGAGGAGCGTTGAAAGATGTTTATAGATTGCAGCAAGTACGCCGGAAAATGCGCCTGCGGACGCGTGCACACCATGGAGACCCGCGCCGCGGTGATAGAGCCGGGCTGCCTTTTTGAGTTTGAGAAGTACATGGCGCAGTTCGGTGTCACGGGTAAGCGCTGCGCGCTCTACGGTGAAAACTCCTATGCCGCCACGGCGGACAGGCATCCGCGCGCCGAGCAGAAGATCGTGCTTGACCCGACTGGGCTGCACGCGAACGAGATATCCACGGCGGAGGTGCTCGCGAAGCTTGAGGGCGATGTGGAAGTAATTGTCGCCGTCGGCAGCGGCACCATTCACGACATCGCGCGCTTCTGCGCGCACGAGCGCGGCATACGCTTTGTCTCCTGCCCGACAGGTGCGAGCGTGGACGGCTTCTGCAGCACCGTCGCTGCAATGACGTGGTACGGCTTCAAAAAGACGCTGCCCGCCGTCGCGCCGGAGATAGTGCTGGCAGACACGGAGATCATCAAGAACGCTCCCATGGAGCTCGTGCGCAGCGGCGTGGGAGACATTATGGCGAAATACACCGCCCTTGCCGACTGGAAAATGGCGCACGTCCTCACTAACGAGTTGCTTTGTGAAAAAATTTATAGTATAATGCAGGATGCCGCGGACACAGTCATGCAGAGCGTCCCCGGCATTGCCCGCGGCGAGGAGAGCGCCTACGCCGATGTGACCTATGCGCTCATCATGAGCGGCATCGCAATGCAGATGATGGGCAACTCCCGCCCCGCCTCCGGCGCGGAGCATCATATATCCCACATGATAGAGATGGAGCCCGAAGCATTCCCGGTAAAGTTTCCCGCCATGCACGGAGAGAAGACCGGCGTCGGCTCGCTCATTGCGGTGCGCGAATATAAGCGCCTTGCAAAGATAGAGGACATCACCCCGTACATAACCGACTACGCCCCCATACCGGAAGAGCATTTTCGCAAGTTCTTCGGCGAGCGGCTGGCGGATTCGCTGATAAAAGAAAACGAAAATGACTGCCTTGCAAAGGTGAGCCGCGAAAAGCTCAGCGCGAGCTGGGGTGAGCTGCAGCATATAATTGACGAGCTCCCGACTGAGGAGTACCTTTACGGGCTTTTGGAGATGCTGGACGCGAAGCGCGACCTTGCTTCCATCGGTGTGGAGGAGAGCGAGCTTCCCGTACTGCTGAAAAATTCACCCCTTGTGCGCAATCGTCTGACGCTTATGAGAACGCGCCGGATGATGAAGATATACGAAATCGAATAATATACAACAAATGTAAAGGAGAGAGCACAAGTGAGTGAAGAGATCATCATAAAACACGCTCTTAAAAAGTACGGTGACAATGTCATCATTCCCGATTTGAGCCTTGACATTAGAGAGGGCGAGTTTTTCACGCTGCTTGGTCCCTCCGGCTGCGGCAAGACCACACTTCTGAGAATGATCGCGGGCTTCAACAGCATCGAGGGCGGCGACTTCTTCTTCGGTGAGAAGCGCATAAACGACCTTGACCCTGCCAAGCGCAACATTGGCATGGTCTTCCAGAACTACGCCATTTTCCCGCACTACACCGTCAGAAAAAACGTTGAGTTCGGCCTGAAAAACAAGAAGTTCCCCAAGGGCAAGATAAAGACCCAGTCCGAGAAGTTCATGAAGCTCATGCAGATCGACCAGTACGCCGACCGTATGCCTGAGCGCCTTTCCGGCGGTCAGCAGCAGCGCGTCGCGCTCGCTCGTGCACTGTGCATCGAGCCGGACGTTCTGCTGATGGATGAGCCTTTGTCCAACCTTGACGCGAAGCTGCGCGTTGAGATGCGCACGGTCATCAAGAACATCCAGCACAATGTCGGCATCACCACCGTGTATGTCACGCACGACCAGGAGGAAGCCATGGCGGTCTCCGACCGTATCGCTGTCATGAATGCCGGCGTCATCCAGCATGTCGGCACGCCCAAGAGCATCTACCAGCGCCCGGCAAACCTCTTCGTCGCCACGTTTATCGGCCGCTCCAACGTGATAAAGGGCAAGCTCGTCGTCGACGGCGGCAAGACCTATCTTGAAACGCTCTCCGGCTACCGCGCCGAGATACATACCGTCCGCCCCGAGCAGCAGAAGGAGCAGGAGATCACCTTGTCCGTGCGTCCGGAAGAGTTTTTGCTCGACCGTGACAGCACAGAGGGTATCTCCGCCATCGTGGATGACTGCGTGTTCCTCGGGCTGAACACCCATTACTTTGTGCACCTGTCCTCCGGCGAGGAGGTCGAGATAATCCAGGAGTCCTCCATCGACAGCATTATCGAACCGGGGAGCGAGATAAAGCTGAAAATAAACACGGATAAAGTCAACCTCTTCACTGCCGACGGCGAGGAGAACATACTCACCGGCGTGTGTAATGACTGTGCGAAGGCATAACGGAGGAGCAGGCTATGGTCAAAAAACGTTTTGACGGCTGGCTGATCGTCTCTGTGCTGCTGCTGGTGCTATTCATCGCGGTGCTCATTTACCCGATGTTCGGCGTCATCAAGCAGGCAGTCATCATGCCTGACGGCAGCTTCTCATGGGAGCAGTTCCACAAGTTTTTCAGCAACAGCTACTATGTGGACACCATCTATAATTCTTTCAAGATCACCATTTTTGTCACGGTGCTCACGCTCGTGATCGGTATTCCGTTTGCTTACTTTTATGCGTTCTACCGCCTCAAGGGCGCAAAAATTCTCTTCGTCGTCAGCATACTTTGCTGCATGTCCGCCCCGTTTTTGGGCGCGTACTCGTGGGTCATGCTGCTCGGACGCAGCGGTGTCATCACAAAGTTTTTCAAAACCGCCCTCGGCATCACCCTGCCCAGCATCTACGGCTTCGGCGGCATCGCCCTGTCGCAGACGCTCAAGTTCTTCCCGCTCGTGTTCATCTACATGAACGGTGCTTTCAAGAGCATTGACAATACCCTCATGGAGGCCTCGGCAAATATGGGCTGCACCGGTGTGAAGCGTCTTTTCAACATCGTGCTGCATCTCACTATGCCCACCATCCTCGCCGCTACACTCATGGTGTTCATGCAGGCGTTTGCCGACTTCGGTACGCCCACCATCCTCGGCGAGGGCTTCAAGACCTTCCCGGTGCTGCTTTATAATGAGTATCTCGGTGAAAACGGTGCAAACTACAACTTTGCTGCCGCACTCGCCATTATCGCGGTCATCGTCACCGCCGTGATATTCTTCCTCCAGAAGTGGGCAACAGGGCGCTTCAAATTCTCTATCAACACCCTGCACCCCGTGGAGAAGAAGGATGCAAAGGGTCTCGGCGGCTTTCTCATGCATCTGTACTGCTATCTTCTCTGCGCCATTGCGATCCTCCCGCAAATATATATCATTTATCTCAGCTTCCGCAACAGTAAAGGCTCGCTCTTCGGCGTGGGGTACTCCCTTATCAACTACCAGAGCGCGCTGAAGAAAAAGCTCGTGCTCGCCTCGCGCAACACGCTCGTCATGGGCATCATCGCCCTTGCGGTCATCATCGTCATCGCGGTCGTGCTCGCATACCTCGTTGTGCGCCGCAACAACGCGCTCAACCACTCGCTTGACACTATCGCTATGCTCCCCTACATCATGCCCGGCGCCGTCATCGGCATCGCACTGCTCATCGCCTACGGCTCCAAGCCTATTGCCCTCACCGGCACAATGGCCATCATGATCATGTCCTTTGCGATACGCCGTATGCCGTACACGATACGCTCGGCAACAGCGACATTAATGCAGATCCCGATAAGCATAGAAGAGGCGGCGATAAGCCTCGGCGCGTCGAAGCTGAAAACTTTCGTGAAGATAACCGTGCCCATGATGTCAAACGGTATCCTCTCCGGCGCGATCCTCAGCTGGGTCGCCATCGTGACAGAGCTGTCGAGCTCCGTCATACTTTACAGCAACAAGACCACCACCCTCACCATGCAGGCGTATATTTACATCGGACGCGGCGAATACGGCACGGCAGCAGCATTTGCGGCCATCCTCACCGTCATCACCGCGCTGAGCCTCTTCCTCTACATGGCGATAAGCAAGTCCGAGGACGATATACAGCTCTGATCCTCCGGCACACGACCGCCCAATAGATGCAAATGCATCCGGGAATATATCAAAAAAAGGAGAACCAAAATGAAGAAAATCCTAGCACTCGTACTGGCGCTTTGCATGATCTTTGCACTGTGCGCCTGCGGACAGTCCGCAGCACCTGCCGAACAGCCCGCTAAGAATGAAGCCCCCGCTGCTGACGGAGCGGCCCCCGCCGAAGACGCGGCAGTCGAGGAAGACCTAGGCGACACCCTCGTCCTCTACTCCTCCATGACCGAAGCCGACCTTGATGCTCTCAAGACCTGCTTCAACGAAGTGTACCCCGACATCGAGATCGAGGTCATCTCCGGTTCCGCCGGTGAGTTCACCGCGAAGATTCAGGCCGAAGCCGGCAACCCCCAGGGCGACGTTACTTGGGGCGGCCTTGCTGACTCCGACGGCGACAAGTACGCCGAGATATTCGAAGCATGGGTCTCTGACAACGACGACGAGCAGATGGAAGGCTACAGCACCCCCAACGGCTTTTACAGCATGGATCACCTCTCCACTGTTTGCTTCTGCGTCAACACCGAGCTTGAGAAGGAACTCGGTCTGAACATCCAGTCCTACGAAGACCTCCTCGACCCCAAACTCAAGGGCAAGATAGTCTTCTCCGATCCTAACAGCTCCTCCGCTGCATGGAACAACCTCTGCAACATCTTCTCCGTTTACGGCATTGACACTCAGGAGTCTTGGGACTACATAGACGCTCTCCTTGAGAACATGGTCGTTGTTGAGAAGTCTTCCGTCTGCTTCAACTCCGTCTCTGACGGTGAGTACGTTGTCGGCCTGACCTACGAGGACGGTGCGATCAAGCTCAACCAGAGCGCAGCCGAGCTCGGCACTGAGGCTGTCACCGAGGTTCGCTACCCCTCCAACGGCACTTCCGCCTCTGCTTTCGGTGTTGCGATCGTCAAGGGTGCTCCCCACATGGCAGCTGCAAAGGCTTTCGTCAACTGGGTCACCTCCGCTGAGGGTCAGAGCGCCATGGCAGAGTACATGCAGGGCACTCTCCGCTTCACCAACGCCAACTACACCTCTCCCGAGAACGCATGGCTCAAGGCGTCCAGCGACATCACCTGGGTCACCCGTGACGTCCCCACTCTGACCGCGCAGAAGGCTGACCTTCTTGCCAAGTGGAACGAGCACCTCGCCGCCGTTCAGGGCTGATAGGCAGAGCTGTAATATCTAACCGACATAAGCCCGCTTTATGCGGGCTTATGTTTTAAGGACCGCCGCGGTGACTTCCGCCGGCGCTCACCGTGAGCGTGAACGCCGGCGGAAATCACCTGAAAGGGGAGAATATATGAAAATGTACGATACGCCGCAGGAGCTTTCAAAATACCTCAACATAAAGTTAGAGTGCGACTGCGGCAGGACGCATTATGTGCCCATAAAGGGCGTGGAAATAGGTGCGGACGCGATCGAGCGCCTGCCGCACTATGTGAAGAGTCTGGGCTATGCCCATCCGCTCGTCCTTTGCGATGAGATAACCTACAAGATCGCGGGCGCGCGCTGCATGGAGCTTATTCAGACGGCTGGCATCGCTGCGGCAGAGCATACGTTAACGCACCTTGGCTTTGACGAGGCGACACTCGGCGAGATCGTGATAAATAAGCCGGACGACTGCGACCTCATTATCGGCGTCGGCACAGGATCGATAACCGACATGACGCGCTATTCCAGCTTCAAGCTCAAGCTGCCGTGCTTCACTGTCGCCACCGGCGCACCGATGGACGGCTTTGCCGCTTCCATCGGTATCATGAATGTCAACAACCTCAAGGCCACCATGCCCGCCCACTGCACCGAGGTCATCATCGGTGACACGGATATCCTCAAGACCGCGCCTTACCGCATGACCGTCGCGGGCTTCGGCGACCTCATCGGCAAGCTCACCTGCCTCAATGACTGGGAGCTTGCGCGGATAATAAACGGGGAGCATTACTGCCATAATATCGTCACGCTCGTGCGCGAATGTGTGGCGGATGTGATGAAGGAAGCCCCGAAGATAAAGCAGCGCGACCCGGAGACACTCGGCAGCGTCATGCGCGGTCTCGTCCTCTCGGGCGCCGCCATCAGCCTTTACGGCGATTCCCGCCCCGCTTCCGGTGCGGAGCACCATATGTCCCACTATTGGGAGACGATACTTGAGCAGCGCGGTATCCGCCCCGCGATGCACGGCGAGCAGGTCGCCGTGGGGACGGTGCTGGTTCTGATGCTCATTGAGGAGCTGCTCAAGGAAAATATAGACTTCGACGCGGCGCGCGAGAGTGCGCGCGCTTACAACTCCGCGGCATGGGAGCTGGAGATACGCGCCCACTACGGTGCAGCGGCAGACGAGGTCATTGCCTTGGAGCAGAAAGCAGGCAAAAACAATATTGAAGGCCGTCTCGCGCGTATCGACAGCATGCAGCGCAGCTGGGATGCGGTGCGCGTTCAGCTTGAGACCCTGCCGGAGAGTTCCTCCGTGCGCGCGCTTCTGCGGGACATCGGCTGTCCCTGCACCCCGGCAGACATCGGCGTGGACGATGAACTGCTTATGGACACGTTCCGTTACTGCAAGGAGATACGCGCACGCTACACCGTCTTCCAGACCGTGTACGACCTCGGGCTCACCGATAAGCTCGCTGCGCGGGTGATAGAGAAGGCGAACAGCACCGATTGAGAAGAAAAGGAGAGGCAATATGCTTGAAAAGCTGAAAGAGGAAGTTCTTCGGGCAAATCTTCTGCTGCCGAAGTATGGCCTTGTGACATTCACATGGGGCAACGTCTCCGGTATCGACCGGGAGAGCGGGCTTGTCGTGATAAAGCCGTCGGGCGTGCCGTATGACGGCATGACGACGGAGGACATGGTCGTGGTCGACCTTGACGGTACGCGCGTTGAGGGCAAATGGAAGCCGTCAAGCGACACCCCCACGCATGTGGAGCTTTACAAGGCGTTCCCCAAGTGCGGCGGCATCGTTCATACGCACTCTCGCTGGGCGACTACGTTCGCTCAGGCTGGGCGCAATATTCCCGCCATGGGCACGACGCACGGGGATTATTTCTATGGTGACATCCCCTGCACCCGCTTCATGACGCCCGATGAGATCGCGGGCGAATACGAAAAGGAGACCGGCAAGGTCATCATCGAAACCTTTGCCTGCACTGACCCCGCCGCTGTTCCCGGCGTCGTGGTGCATTCGCACGGTCCGTTCGCCTGGGGCAAGGGTGCCTTGGAGGCGGTGCACAACGCCGTTGTGATGGAGGAGGTCGCCTTCATGGACTGGCACACCATGATGCTCAACCCCGACAGCGGACACATGCAGCAGGAACTTCTGGACAAGCACTATCTCCGCAAGCACGGCAAAAACGCCTACTACGGCCAGAACTGAAAGGTAAAGCTAAAAAGCATCAAGGCGTGAGCGGCATACCGCCCACGCCTTGATTGCCTATCAAAACGGCCGCTTGAGATTTTATAGTTTCCTGTAAGAAAATGAAGCAGAAGTAAAAATGATAAGTTACAACAAGCTGTGTGAAAAGTATAATCGTATTCTGTATACTACTATACTTTTTACACTCTATTCAGCTACTCCGTCAGCCTACGCACGATCTGCTCATGCGCGGCTTTGTCCCGCGCCATTTCGTCCTCCGCAAGCGCCTCATCGCGCATGCGCTCTGCCTCGCGCGCCCATACTTCAAAATCCGGCTTGGACATTTTCCCTTTGCTCACACGGGCAAAGTATTTTTTATACGCCCGCTGATGGACTTTCCAAATATCGTTGTTGTCAACTTTCTCTTTGAAGCTTTTTGCTGCGCCTATTTCGCGGCAGGTCTTTCCGCCCTGCACTTTGCCGCGCATACGGTACTGGGTCTTTACCTGCGGTGCGTCTACCTTGGGATGCTGCTGCCGTCAAGAACATCAAGCCTCTCTACACGGAAGACCCCACAATGTTCAACTCCTGCATATTAGCGGAGTTTTTATCGTTTCTCAGCGTGTATATGCTCGTCCCGTCCGCATGGGCAAGCTGCCCCGCGAGTGCTTTGTCATGCTCAGCCTCACTTTTCCGTTTGTCTTGGAGCTGATGAAGATGCAGTTTCTGCTGCTCTGTCACAGAACACTATCACTCGCGTCCTTCCGCCCTTGGTGCAGGTATAGAGAACAAGGTCATAGCCGCTGTTCAGGACGGTATCAATCGCATCCGGGCTCAGCGTTTCGAGCTTCTCAACGCAATAGGTGCTGACGATGCCCTCCATGTCTGTAAAAATGACTGTTTCTCCTTTGGACAGCTCCCTCAGCTTGCTGAAGTGCGTGTCATAAGCTGATCTGCGCGCTGGAGAAAGAAAGCATCAAGTACGAGACTTACTTCAAGCTCATCATCGCAACAGGGATATGGCGCGGCGAGTGTTGCGGCATAAAGTGGAGCGACATTGACTACGCCGGGCGCAGCATACATATCTGCCGCAATGTAGTCAAGGTCAGCGGTGAGGATCTCTGCATCAAGGAGTCGAAAACCAAAGCCGGCAATCGCTATGTGTACTTCTCGCCGGAGATGGGGACGCTGCTGAAAGAGTACCGCCGCTACTGCGAGACTGAGGCACTGCACTATGAGGGGCGGACTATAACCGACAACGACTTCCTGTTCAGAAAGCATGAGCTTGGTGAGCCAATGACACCGACAACATTCACATGGCGCTTCAAACTTATCCTCAAGAAAAACGATCTGCCGTATAACCTGAATGTGCATTCGCTCCGTCATACGAACGCAAGCTTGCTGATTGCAAACGGCACGGACGTTGCGACAGTCTCAAGTCTCCTCGGGCACGCGCAGGTCTCGACAACGCTGGACATCTATACTCACGCATTCGACAAAAAAAAGAAAGCCGCCAGCGACAAGCTCCATAATGCGCTGGAGATATAAATGTACCCGCCACGGCTCACCTGAGCCGTGGCGGTGTGGCAGGGTCAGCCAATTTTGATGACGCAGAGAGAGCAGAAGTTAATAATATGTTCTATCCAAAACCTGAAATAAATTTGAATGTTCGAACACTATAATGCCCGTTAATTACTAATATCATTTATCACGGCATTTTTAACGACTACTGCAACAAACCGATTGGCACGGCTTTTTGCAGCAGCTCTTGACACGAAGAACATCGCAACAAGGTATACAAGCGGAATGGCTAACATTTTGAGCGGCTCCAATTTGTTTGTGGCGACAATTTCCAAAATGCCAAGTGCGATAAGCGTCATAATAAACAACGAAATTGTTGACATGCATATGTCTCTTGTCATAAGTTGTAACCGTTCAGCCTCGATTACATTTCCATATCCAGCATTCCTACTTTTGCTAAGTAACTTGTTCCATTCCGCAGTCTGTTGGCTTGCTGCAGCATCAGATAGGTGAGCATACATACTTTGAGCTTTTACAAAATCGAAGCCGGTTGCATCAATGTTTCCTGATGCAATATCAGAGAAAACAGAGTCGCTTGGCATTTCTCGATATATAATTCTTGTTTTGGCTTTATCTGACCACAACTCGTTGAGAACAAATACTAATGTGCAAATAGCTCCAGCAAGCACATCAACTGCCGCCATATTAATTAGAGAAGATAGTAGATTTGAATCATCAATGCTTCCCCTCGCGCAAAGCCCCACGGAGGCAACGACAATTAGAAAATATGATAGAATGTAGTGCTTTAACTCTTTATACTTGTAGTCCTTAATGTACTCTGTGTTCATTTTAGTATCACCTTGTCGTAAACAGTGCGAATTGCTTTTGCTAAACCTAGTTGCCTTTGCTGAAAAAGTTCTCTTTCCGACAATGTCGTTTGAAAGCCGAATGCGCCGACATTATCCATATAGTTGAATAGGTATCCAGAGTCTGACATTTCTTGCTTGGCGAAATACAATTCAGATTGAGGATTTTTGGATGTTACAATACGAAAACACTCATCTTTTACACTTTTTTTAATTTCACATGAGTTTATGACTACTAAAGCCTTTTTCGTGGATAGTACTTGCTGCAGAAGTGGTTGAACTTCAATGTTCATGTGTGCAGTAACTATAAGTCCATATTCGCCTTTTGGGGAGTAGCACTGATAAAATTCAAAAGGGGTATATGGCCAACGAGCACCACTGCAACAGTGCTCGGACCATTTGGAGACCTTTGCTTGTGTTATTTCTTGAATGACTTGATGACGGTTATCCAGTTCTTCTTTTGAAGCCACTAAGCGTTTAGATATTACCCAAATCACCTAAACACACTCTCCCTTGTGAGATGGAATATGTAGATTGGGGATATATTGGTAAGTTAACAATATTATCCTTAGTATTATAAGCAGGATTATATCTTTCGCTTTTCATATATTTAACTGTATCATCCGAACCACCGCTGTTTTTTGCAGACCCGGTATTATCAGAAATAAGATAAGCTATGGAGTAAGCGTTGCCACCAAGTTTTTCAAAAACCGCCTTAGCATTATCCTCTTGCCCGTGATGAGGCAATTGTATGACATTGAAAGACGTCAAGTCCTTCAGATAATCTGGTGAAGCGTCCCCACAAAGTAATACGCTGTCCCCATTATCCAAGATGCACTTTAACTGCACACTTGCAGCATTCATCACAGTTTCTTCAGCATGCCCCTCGCCGATTTTGTCATTTTCTCGGTTATCCACTGCTTTTGCAGCTACATCAGTAAATTCATCAACTGTGGGACCTACTATTACACAAGGCCCCACGCCTGTTCCTTTAAGGGCTTCTACGGAGAAATAATTGAGTTCTTCGGTTTTTTCAATAACCTTTTTGATATTATCGAACTCTGCCAGTAGAGCTTTTTTTAAACTCTCTCTATTGCGTCGGCCATCATCAACTTTGTCAATGATAGCGTCGACATGTTTCAGATATTGGTGTGTATAGACTCTAACGGTATACTTGTGCCACAAAGACAACCATTCTAGTAATTCGCATACGCCATTTGTGTGATCGCTGTCATTGTGTGAAACTACAATATGAACTGAAACTATGCTCGAGTTCTCCAGAAGGAAGGATTCTACATACTCTGCATGCTTCTTATGGCCACAATCGTATACGATCAGCGATGAATTGTCATATACCATGATGCAGTCTCCAAACCTTGTGTCTTTATCTCCGTCATAATGGCTTAATGCTCTGAGCTTCATAGAAATACTCCCTTCTCTATATGAAATAACAACTCTAATTTACAGCCTATATAAGTACTATTGACTTGAGTGGGTTATCTTTTCGGTTATCTCACTAATTAATACATGTACTGTAGTACAAGGGCACATTTCAGATGGTTTATCTGTACAATTTCGAATGTGTTCGGCTAACTTCTTCTGTGCAATACCAATGGCTTGCTGTTCGTTGCCATAGCGACACAGCTTTTGATAAATTTCTGTATCAGCTTTGTCATATTTTTGTCCGGTAACTCGTGCAAACTGTTGTGCAAATCCATTACAACAGGAAACCGAATTCTGATATGTAGGCATAGCTCCGAAATGTGTACTAAACCATATTTCTATACATGGATTAGACCAGCCAACATGGATATTTTCTTCAAGTGCAGTCGCGATAATCTTATCAAAGTCTTTTACTTGATCACGGTCAAAGACAATCCACGGTTCACCGTATTGAGGTTGTAGCGAAGCCATATTGAGGGCTTCGCTAACAAGTTCAACTGTTTTTGCTTTGCAAACTTTTATCACGAGTTTTCCCTGTAGTTCTTTTGGAATGGCGTCACGCAAACCGATCATATAGTTTTGCTCAGTTTCTTTGGTGTCTGTTACTATAAAGTAATATCCTAATTCTGGGACACGGCGTTTGGATAATTGTTCTCTAGTTTTTCGCTGTCCACTTCTATCCGGCATATTCACTCCCCCTTAAACAAATCAAAATTTTGCATTATGGGAATAGCTCCGTATTTTCCGAGGAGATAATTCTTCTCGTAATTTTCGTCTTTACGGATTTTCACACCATCTTCATCAACAAAATCCACAAGTGAATAGAGTGTTGAAATACCATTAGGGGCTTTCTCAGTGAACCACACTTCATCGCGCCGAAGAATATTACTGTTAAGCTGCCAAGAATCATGGGAAGTAAATACAAGTTGAGCATGATTTGGATTTGTTTCTTTATTTAGGAAAGTGATAACAAATGTCCTAACAAGTAATGGATGGAGTCGAGCATTTAATTCATCAACAAAAAGTACTCCTCCAGTTTCTAATACCTCCTGCAGCAAAGGATATAGTGCAAACATTTTAAGAGTACCTGCAGATTCCAGTTTTAATGGAATAGTAGCAGTCTTCTCAGAATCAATCATTTTGTGTACTGCATCAATTCTCACTCTAGAGGATTTCTTGTCATCATCACTTTCAATTGGTTCGACTTCAAATCCAATAATTGAGGGGTCAAACGATGAGAAGTATTTGATGACTCTATTCTGAACATCTTTGTTTTCCACAAAATCATCTGGGAGTTGCTCTGATAAGAAGAAATTTTCAACTGGACGGCCAAAATCAGCAAGCTCGTTGTCCATAAACCAATCTCGAATCAATTTGAGCTTTGCAATCTTTAGCTTTGAACCTAGAGATACGATTAGTGTTTCTTTTTCAAGCGCAATCTTTAAATTCTCTTGACTCTTGGGTGAAATACCAGAGAGGTCAAGCTCAGAGCCATTACGATAAAAAATACGCTTATAGTTGCCGCGAGAGGTTTTTGATTTATAGTTAAGCCATTCTTCTTTTATTCCAACACTATTAACTGTAAATCCATAGTTATATGATTTTGCTCCATTCTCTTCTGAAGAAATAAAATAGACCTCAAAAGAGGATTCAGCATCCTTACTATCCGCATCAAGCAGAAATGGTGTTGGGCTTAAAAACTCGGACTTGCCCTTTTTCTTTGATTCATCTCCGCCGTAGTTGAGTGAATTGGCGACATAAGTAGCCATATATCTGAAGGCTTCTAAAACATTGGATTTACCGCTGGCATTAGCACCCAAAATAGCAGCAATCGGAAGAACTTTCTCGTTACCAATAGTAATAACATGGTTACTGTATTCAGAAATTTTTGTTGCGGTTAAATCCAATGTAGTGTCATCACGAAACGACTTGAAATTCTTGAAGTTAAATTGCAATAGCATAATTAACACGCTCCTTTACACCGTTTCATTTCCTATTATACTCAACAATTCGCAAAAATCAACATGCGTATGAGTTTTTTTCTCATTTTAGTGTAAATATTTTGTGAATACAGTTTAAAACGGGTTAATTTCAAAAGCAACTTATCGGAAAACTACAGAGCGTATTCGGTGTGAGGATTGGTCAAATGGCACAGACGGCCTCGACTTTGAAGATGAGTTAGCACAAATAATTCCTGAATAAATTTAGAGGCTTAAGATTATGGAAATTTTTGTTCAATACGATTCCTCCTTTTGATCAAGCATCCGAAAGACATGGTGTTTGAGGGACGCATTTTGCAGGTCATTGAGAAAGCGTTGGAGTTCGTGCGTAGCCAAATCAAGGAACGCACCTACCTCGGCGCAGATACTCGCTTTGTCACCGAGCCGGAATACCCGGAGTTTGCCTGGAAAGAGCTGATTGTCAACGCCGTTGAACACCGCGATTACAGCATCAAAGGGACGGATATCCAGATCAAGATGTTCGACGACCGGCTGACAATAGAAAGCCCCGGTACGCTGCCCGGTATCGTGCGGCTGAACAATGCAGTGTGCGTACTGGTCATGTGGGATAGGGAACGGAATGGTTACCACGCCGTATTCCGGGTGGTTTGGATTGCCGAGTACGGCATGAATAATCATTTTTTCACCTCCTGCATTTCAGTTCTCAGGCATTTGCCGTCGCCGTGCCAACAGATGAAACCGTGCGCAGGATAATTGCACCCATCGCACTGATCATATTCACAGCATGTCACCGGCTCATTATCCGGTAAGCTAGCGTCTGGCAGATTCTTGAACGCCTGTTTGATTTCGTAGCTCTTCAATTCTATACCCCCTTAGAATGCAAAAAGGCCGGAACCTTTGATTTCTCAAAAGTTCCGCCTCACCGATTTAATGTTTTGTTGTTTATGCTCGATTGCAGTTTCCTCAGCAACATTCTTCTTTTCAGGATAATGTACAATAAGTTGCGCAAATTGAAAAGAGCAAAAAAGAAGACATAGCTTGCAGGCTCTGGTAGAATGAAGTTACCACACA
>ERZ780149.2530-NODE-2530-length-16821-cov-2.804187_pt1 | contig 16821 bp, 20 predicted proteins | sample MGYA00511367_ERZ780149 | MGnify/ENA primary metagenome ERZ780149 (study PRJEB29588, sample SAMEA2153852) | human gut metagenome | biome: human gut; feature: human-associated habitat; material: faeces | place: Denmark | collected 2008/2010 ... | reverse complement strand
GGAAGAGACCCCTCCGAAAGGGGTCTCTTCCCCCTCCAAGGTCTTCCTCTCCCTTACACGAGCCTCTCCGCCGCGACGAGGGTGTTGCGGAGAAGCATCGTGATGGTCATCGGACCGACGCCGCCCGGGACGGGCGTGATGAAGGAGCAGAGAGGGGAAACCGAGGGAAAGTCCACGTCACCCACTAACTTGCCGGAAGCGTCTCGGTTCATCCCAACGTCAATCACAACAGCGCCGGGCTTTACCATGTCAGCCGTTACAAAATTCGCGCGACCTACCGCAGAAACCAGAATGTCCGCCTCGCGCGTGATGTCCGCTAGCCCGACCGTCCGGCTGTGGCAGACCGTCACTGTCCCGTTCGCCGCAAGCAGAAGCATCGCCATTGGCTTGCCCACAATGTTCGACCGACCGATCACCACGCAACGCTTGCCCGAAGGGTCAATTCCCGACCGCCGTAACAGCTCCATCACCCCGGCAGGCGTGCAGGGAAGAAAGATCGGGTCGCCGAGCAGAATTCTGCCTACGTTGAACGGGTGGAACGCGTCCACATCCTTGCGCGGGTCAATCCGCAACGTGACCTCTTCCGCATCCAGATGCGCGGGAAGCGGAAGCTGAACCAGGATTCCGTGAATCCGGCTGTCCGCATTCAGACGGTCGATCAGCGCGTTCAGAGCCGCCTGCTCCGTCCCGGCGGGGAGACGGTGTACCTCGCTGCAGAACCCGACCTCCTCGCAGGCGCGCGCCTTGTTGCGCACGTAAATCTGCGAGGCGGGATCTTCGCCCACAATGACGACCGCAAGCCCGGGGGCATAGCCGTGCTTCGCAACAAACGTCGCGCAGTCCGCTTTCAGCTCCGCCCGAACCGCGGCGGCAATCTCTTTTCCGTTAATCAGTTTCATTGTACCGCACTGTCTCCTCTCACGATGACCAGAAGTCCCGCCTCCAACCGACGTTTGGCACGACGGTAGGCAACGCCCAGAATAACCAGACGTACCGCGGCAAGAATCGCCGCAATTGCCGCAACCCACTGCACCTCAACCGCAAGCTGTGAGGTCGAAAGTCCGCAGATAAAGACCGCGCCGAGGCAGAACCAGATCAGCGACAAAAGGGCGATCTGCCCGTCAAACGCCTTGTGACGGTGGAAGAGATTGACAAGAACAAACCCGAGCAGACACCAAACCGAAAGGTAGAGGAACAGCGGGTGCACGAAAATCATGTAATCCGCGAATTCGTTGTTCGGGTAAAGCCCCATGCGGAAGAAGTGCCAGAACGTTCCTTCTCCCGTGGGAAGCGCGAGGGTTTTGCCGAACAGCTTCAGCGCGGAAGTCTCGCGCATCCACACACTGTCGGCGTTTCCGTCCGCAAAGACCGCGAAAAGACCGATGCAGAACCCGAGCAGAAGCGCGGGCGCCAGAATGTCCGCCGCCTTGTCCGCCCGTACCCGCAAAAGGCGGGAAACGAGAAACGGGAGCAATGCCGCGAGCAACAGACTGCCGAAGAAGCAGAGCTCTGCCGACCACGAAAGCCTGCGGAACGCGCCGAAGCTTTCGGCAAGGTAGAGCACACGAGAGCCGAGCAGACCGCAGAGGATCAGCTCAAACAGATCCTCGCCCGCAATGCCCTCCCGACGGCGGCTGTGAAGGAGCGCAAAGACCGCCCCTGCGATCAGCGCGACAAGCACAATGACGGTCGACCACGTGATGTCGGCTTTGCCGAACAGCGTGAACGCCGTTTTGTTGAAGGAGAAGCGGGGAAGCCCCAACCCCTCGAAAAATACGGTTACCTGATCTGCCATTTCAGTTTATCTCCTTATTGATTTCTTCCTGCGGGCGGATGACCGACAGACACCGCAGATCCGCACGCGTGAGCGTGGGAAGCAATGCGTTTACTTCGTCCGCCGTGATGTCCTCAATCAGCGCGGGCTGACCGAACAGGTCTGCGCCGTCAAAGAGGTAGGACAGCAGTTCGTTTGCAATTTCCTCGGTGGAATCGTAGCTTTGCAGTTCGTCGGCATACAGCACCCGCCGCGCCCGCTCGATCTCGTCTGCGGCAATGCCGGTTTCGGTCAGCCGTTCCAGATAAGCGGCAATCCGCGCTTCCACCGCGTCGGGGTCATCCGTCTCGCCCGAAACCGTGTGGAACGCGCAACGGTCGGTGTTGGAATAACTGTAGGAATAGGACGTGGTGAGCAGTCCTTCCTCAAACAGCGTGCTGTAGAGTTCTCCCGCGCGGGAGAAAACCGCCTCGTCCAACAGATTCATCGCAACGTAGCGCCGCGAACGCGCCAACGGGTCGGCGGGAAGAACCGGATCTTTGAAGCCGAGCGTGAAGATCGGTTTTGCAACTTGCATTTTCGCTTCAATCCGGCGGTTGGAAACCCCGTCCGGCTCTGTAAACGGCGCGCGCTCGATCGGAAGCTGTACCGCGCCTTTCGGAAGAACCCTGTCGCAGACCGCCAGAACCTCCTCGGGGGTCACATCACCGCAGACCACCAACGCCATGTTGCAGGGCTGATAGAAAACGCGGTAGCAGTCGTAGAGCAGACGGTCGGTAATTTCTCCGATGGAACGTTCTGTTCCGCAGATGTTTTTGCGGATGCCGCATTCCGCATACATCGCTTCCATCAGCTGTTGGAAGCAACGGTCCCAAGGACTGTCGTCGTACATCCGGATTTCCTCGGCAATGATGCCCTGCTCCTTTTTCACGGTTTCGGGCGTGAAATAGGGCGTGGTGACAAAGGTCAGAAGTTCCTCCAGAGACTCGGAAAAATGCTCGGTACAGCTGAACAGATATGCCGTGCGGTTGGCGGTCGTGTAGGCGTTCGCGTCCGCACCCCAGACCGAAAATTTTGCAAAGGAATCGCTGCCGTCCGGATTTTCAAACAGCTTGTGCTCCAGAAAATGCGCAACGCCGTCGGGAACGGTGATGAAGTTTCCGTCAGGTGCGCGAAAACTTGCGTCCATCGCGCCGTAGCGGGTGGAAAGAATCGCGTAGGTCGAGGTCAGCTTTTTCGGAAACACATACACGGGCAGACCGCTCGGGTGTCGGATTTCAAAGTAATGCTCCCGCAAAAGCGCCGATTTATATTCCTTCGTCTTCGTTGCCATCGTCGCCAACCTCCTCTCCCGCAAGCGTTCCCTCCAGAAAATAGGTGACCTCCACCGTGACTCTGCGCGCCACGGAAAGCAGATCCTCCCGCGTGACTGCGCCGATGCGGGCAATGCTTTCGTCAATCGGAAGCTGCGCCGAACGCCCCATCAGCAGTCTGCCGAGCAGATAGCTTTCCGTTCCGCCCGCAGAGTCCTCCAGTTGGCGGTAGGCGTTGACGAGCGACTTTTTTGCCGCCTGCAGTTCCCCGTCGGTAAAGTCCCCCGCGCGCAGCAGATCCAACTGGCGCAGAATTTCTTCCTCTGCGGCGGCGCGGTTCTCCTTCTTCAGCCCGCAGGAGATCAGGAGACTGCCGAGCATCCCGTTGTAGGAGGACGAGCAGGAATAGCAAAGGCTCTTCTTCTCGCGCACATAGACGAACAGGCGGGAGACGGGTGAAATGCCGAGCAACTCGTTGTAGACCGCGCAGGCGAAGAAATCGGGATCGCCGAGCAGAATGCCCGAACGCAGACCGAGCACCAACTGACTTTGCGCAACCGCCAGCGCTTCGTTGACCCGCACGGGTTCGGCACGCGCCGCCAAACGGTGTCCTGCCACGGGAAGCGCGGCGGGAGCGGTCATGAGACCTTCCAACCGGGCGGCGAGCGCGCGCGCCTGAAGTTGCGGGTCGGCAGACCCGACCGAGAATGCAAGGGGATGGAAATCGGCAAGGAAACGGTCGTAATAAGCGGTCAGTGCCTCGCGCGTGACAGCCGTCGTTTCCTCTTCACTGCCCCAGAGCGGAATGCCGCACGGCTCGGTATCGTAAAGGATTGTGCGGCAACGATCCGCCGCATAGGCGCGCGGATTGTTCTTCTGCGCGCGGATGGCGTCGCACTGCAACCCCTTTTCGCTTTCGGTGTAAGCCGCCGAAAGCAGACCGTCCGCATCCCGCACGGGAGCGAACAGAATTTCCCGCATCAGGTCGAGAATCCCGCCCATGAGGTCGCCGCTGTCCTGCGGGAGGTAGGAGGAATCCAGAAGATTTGCGGTAAAGCCGACGACCAGAAGATTGCCGCGATAGGACGCGCGTACGGAAAAGCCCGCGCCCCAGAGCCAGTCCAGACGGCGGCTGATGTCGGAAAGGGTTGGATATTGCTGTGTGCCGCGCCGCAGAACCGAGAGCAGCAGAGGCGCGAAAACAGCGTTTTCGCGTGTGATCGGCAAGGTGGACAGGACAGAAAACAGCCCTGTTTTGAAGCGGTCGGTTTCCGCCGTATACAGGGTTGCCGCACGTCCTGCGGGGTAAATGTTCGGTATCATAAATTCTCCGTTCCGAAATTGGACTCTATAGATATCATACATCTTATATCATACACCATTTTTTCTTTTTTTGCAACCCTTTTTTGAAAAAAGAAGCGGAAAGCGCGCGCGGGTAGTTGACAGACGGGGATTTTTGGGGTATAATATAGGCAGACAGCGGGAAGCATGGCTGTCAAGTTAAGAAAGGAGACCATACACATGACGATTACGAAGGAATCCGTGATCGGGGATATCCTCGATTACGAGCCGGAAACGGCGCAGTTCTTCTTTGCTATCGGGATGCACTGCCTCGGATGTCCCGCATCAAGAGGGGAATCGGTCGCAGACGCGTGCGCAGTTCACGGAACGGACGCGGACGCACTGATTAAGCAGATCAACGACTTCCTTGCCGCGAAAGCGAAATAAGACAAACTCTCCGGCGGGACACGAAATGCCCCGCCGGAGCATTTCCGCGGACTGTAGACGAACCCTCCGACTTTCGTTGCAGGTAAAGTTTTCGCCCGCCTTTTTGGGGAGGCGGCGCGGTCGAAACTTTTGCACTTTTTAAGATCGTGCTTTTTCCGTCTACAGTATCAAATCAATAATAAGATTTAATCTAATTATTATAAAAGAACGGAGGTCTTTCCGATGCCATCACCCAAAACCCCGGATAACCGCCTGCTGTCGGCGATCCCGTACCTGCGGGCAGACGGCGTGGTCGCGGATATCGGAACAGACCATGCCTATCTGCCGATCGAACTCTGCCGCAGGGGAATCTGCCGCCGCGCAGTCGCCTGCGATATCAACGAAGGACCTATCCGCGCCGCGCGGGCAAATATCCGCGCCGCAGGGCTTTCCGATCGGATCGATACCCTCTGTACCGACGGTCTGCACGGCGTAGAACCCTACGCCCCAGACGATATCCTGATCTTCGGCATGGGCGGGGAACTGATCGTCCGGATTCTGTGCGAAGCGCCATGGGTGCGGAACGACCGGATCGGTCTGATCCTCCAACCGATGAGCCGCGCGGAAATTCTGCGGCGATATCTGTGGGAGAACGGATTTGAAATCCGGGGGGAAACGCTCTCGCGAGCCGACCGCCTGTATCAGACCCTCTATGCCCGCTACACGGGAAAAGCGGAGACCTTTGACGAAGCGGAACTGCTTGTCGGACGGGACGAATTTCTGCTCGCCTCACCGCTTGCGGGGGATTTTCTGCGGCAGAAAATCGCGGTGCTGGAGAACGTTGCGGCAGGAAAACGCGCTGGCGGCGCGGATACCGCCTATGAGGACAGGCTGATTGCAAGCCTGTGGAATCGGTTGGATCAATTCCAATTACAACCTGCGGAGGAAACCATATGACGGTTGGAGAACTGTATGCCGAACTGGAAAAACGCGTCCCGCGCGCGCTGTCCTGCGATTGGGACAACGACGGTCTGATGTGTTGCCCCGATCCCGGCGCGGAGGTGCGGCGGGTTCTGGTTGCACTGGACGTGACGGGGGACACCGTGCGGCGCGCGATCGACGGCGGCTATGACCTGATCGTCTCGCATCACCCCATGATCTTCCGCCCTCTGCGGGCGTTGGAGCCTGGAAACTATGTGGCGAAACGGGCGATTGATCTGGCGCGCGCAGGCGTGTCGGTCATGAGCTTTCACACGCGGCTTGACGCCGTGGAGGGTGGGGTCAACGATACTCTTGCAAACCTGCTCGGACTGCGCGACGTGACCCCGTTCGGGGACGGTATCGGGCGGGTCGGAATCCTCGATTACGCATATACGCTGTGCGAATTCGCGGAAAAGGTGAAGTCCGCAACGGGCGCTCCCGCCGTGCTTTGCGCCGACGCGGGACGGACGGTCAGACGGGTCGCGCTCCTTGGCGGGAGCGGCTCGGATGACGTTCCCGAGGCAATCGCGGCGGGGGCGGACACCTACCTCACGGGCGAGCTTGCCTACCATTGGCTGGCGGACGCGCGCGAGGCGGGGATCAACCTGTTGGCGGCGGGTCATTTCCACACCGAAAACCCGGTGTGCGCAACCCTGCGGGGGATGCTGACCGAAATCGAGCCGACCCTTACGGTCGACCTCTTCGACAGCAACCGCGCGGAACTGATAAGCGGATCTTGATTGGGAGGACTTACCATGACGTATGTAATGTCGGATATTCACGGAGCGTATGAGCAATTCCTGTCGCTCCTGTCGCAGATCAATCTCGGAGAGGACGACATTCTCTATATCGCGGGGGATCTGGTGGACTACGGCGAAAAGGGAATGGAGTTGGTTGGAGACCTGAGCGTGAGGTTGAACGTCTACCCCGTTGCGGGCGACCACGATTACACCGCCGCGCGGATGCTGCACGGCTTTGACAAGCTGCTCCGTGCGGCTGAAGCGGGCGAGAATGCCGATCCCGACCCGGACTATATCGCCGAGGTGTCCGCATGGGTCAGGGACGGCGGACAGCCCACGCTGGACGGCTTCCGCACACTGAACAGCGACGAGCGCGAGGGCGTGTTGGATTATCTCGGCGATCTGCCGCTGTTTGAAGAGTTTACGGTGAACGGCACCGATTATCTGATGGTGCACGCGGGCATTGCGGGCTACCGCAAGGGGACTGATCCCGACGACTACAGCCCCGAGGACTTCTTCTCGGAAGTGCCCGACGCGGAATACCCGTTGGTGGAGGGAAAGACCCTGCTTGTGGGACACGTCCGAACCAAAAGCGGAAAGATCGAGCGCGGCGTGGGCAGTATCTTCCTTGACTGCGGCGCGGAGACGGGCGGAAAGCTCGGCTGCCTGCGGTTGGAGGACGGAAAGGAATTCTACGCCTGATGCGCAAGAACGAAACGGTGCGTGTGACGGTGGAGGATATCAACAACCTCGGCTACGGCGTGGGGCATCTGGACGGGCTGACCGTTTTCGTGCGCGGCGGCGTGACGGGGGAAACGGTCACGGCAAAGGTCATCAAGGTGACCAAAAGCTATCTGGTCGCGCTTGCGCAGGAAATCCCGGAGTCGTCCCCGAACCGTTGCGCACCGGATTGCGATTCCTATCCCGCCTGCGGGGGGTGTGTTTATCGGCATATCACCTATGCGCATGAGCTGGAACTGAAGCGGGCGTATGTCGCAAATGCGTTCCGTAAAGCGGGGGTGAACGCGGAGGTGGCGGAAGTCCGCACAACCGGCAAAACCGAGGGCTACCGCAACAAGGCGCAGTACCCGATTATGAAAAATTCCAAAACCGGCGCGCTTGAAATCGGCTTTTACGCAGGCGCTTCGCATCGGTTGATTCCCGCCGGAAACTGCCGCCTGCAACCCGCCGTTTTCGGGCGTATTTCGCATGACGTGGTGCGTTTCCTCACGGAACACGGCATTCCCGCTTACGACGAAGAGACCCACAGCGGACTGGTTCGGCATCTCTATCTGCGGCGCGGGGAGGAGACGGGCGAGATTCTGCTCTGTCTGGTTCTGAACGGGAGCGGCTTTTCCGACGAGGCGGCATTTGCGGCGGAGATGACCGCACGCTACCCGGAGATCGTCGGGATTCTGGTCAACGAAAACAGCGCGCGGACGAATGTGGTTCTGGGCGAGCGCTACCGCCTGCTTGCGGGAAAGGATTACCTGACCGACCGCCTTTGCGGGCTGACCTATCGCATCTCGCCCGAGTCCTTCTATCAGGTCAATCACGACGCGTGCGAACTGCTCTACGGACTGGCAAAGGAGCGCGCGGGGCTGACGGGGCACGAGCGCCTGATCGACCTCTATTGCGGCATCGGCACGATCGGGCTGACGATGGCGGATCGCGCAGCCGAGGTACTGGGCCTTGAGATCGTGCCGCAGGCGGTGGAATGCGCAAGGGAGAACGCCATGCGCAACGGGATCGTCAACGCGCGGTTTGTCTGCGGAGACGCGGGAGATCCCGGGACGATGCTCGGAAAAGCCGCGCGGCTTTCGGGCGGAGATCTGTCGGACGCGGTGGTCGTGCTCGACCCGCCGCGCAAAGGAACGACGCGGGAACTGATCGCCGCATTGGATGCGTACCGCGTTCCGCGCGTGGTCTATATCTCCTGCAACCCCGATACTTTGGCAAGGGACTGCGCGGTCTTTGCCGCTCACGGCTACCGCCTGGGGATCGTGACCCCCGTGGATCTTTTTCCGAAAACAGGCCATGTGGAATCGGTTGTCCTGCTGTCGCGGTAATGCCGACGGCGCGGAGACCGAAAGCCGGATGCATCCGAACTGGAAAAAAGCCATCTATCCGATGGCTTTTTTTGATGTTCTCTATTTAATATCGAGAATTAAACCGAATCGTATTCCTGCTTTCGGAGAGAATTCCCTTGATATGGAAGAAAATGGGGTTTGAAATGCTTTTTTGTCAACTAATCCCATAAAGAAGCGCATTCTACATAAAAATCACTAAAAAACACGTTTCTGGTATATTTTCCTTTTTTTTCCTTGAAACTATGACGGTTTTTGTCATGGTTTTGTGTTAAACTGTCTGTATCAACCGGGGACATATCGGCAGAATTTCCGCATGGTTTCCCAAAACAAAAAAGAGGAAAGGAATGGTACGGTGAAGATGAAGAGAAATCCGAAAGAACCCTTTTGCCCGAAGCGGAGTCCCTCGGGTACGGAAAAGCGGAATGCGGAGGAGGTGACAGACCTTGGCGGGTGCACTTCAGCTTCCTTATAAGACCCCACGCCTCACTTTTTCGCTTGAGAGTGCCGCCGCCTGCCTTGCCATGTCCGGCAGTCCGTCGGCATACAATGCGATTCTGAATCAGTGCGTTTCGCTTTCGTGCGGCAGTCGGGGGGTGGACGGTTTCAGGGGACTCCATGTGGAAATTCCGCGCTCCCGCATCGGAGATTTTTCCTGTCTGGAGCAATATACCGTCAGAATCCGGTCATGGCTTTCGCACTGCCGTCGGATTGTTCGGGATCTGTTGCGCATGGGTTTCTATCTTTACTGTCGCGGCGCGGATGGCTCCGATCTGTCCCGCAAAAGGGAGGAGGGCATTCTGTGCGGGTACGATGACAACGACGGCACTTACCGCGTTGTCGTCCGCGACAGTGGGCGAAGCCTTCGTCTGACATGGATTCCGCAGGAATGCCTGATGCAGACGCTTCGGGCGGGGCTTGCGGGCGGACGATCCGCCACACTGACCGCGTATCGGATGCGGGATGCGGAGGTCACGCTGAATGAGCCGCTACTTCTGCGCGCGCTTCGGGAATACATCGGGGCAGATACGGGAATCGCTTTGCCGTTCGGTTCGGACACCACGGAGGGAATCGCGGCGCAGGACGCATTGGCGCGAGGTCTGGGATTGCTTGCCTGCGGGGAGATTCCGCTTTCCCGCGCCGACCGACAGGCGTTTTGTGCGGTTTTTGAGCACAGAAAATGTATGTTGGATCGTCTGGTTGCGCTGGAATATCGGAACGGTTGGGGAACGTCGTTCAGTTCGCGTTACCGTCCGCTTGTGGATCGGGCATACCGGAATCGGATTCTGTACGAGGTCTGTTGCCGCAGCCGTCGTCCCGACCTGCTCAAAAGAATGCAGGGGAGTATCCGCGCGGAAAGAGCGGAGGAGTATGCGATTCTGTCCGATCTGCTAAGCGTCGCCGACGGGGGAAGCGAAAGCCCCCGGGCTTTGCCCTGACCCGCAGAAAGGCTGAAGCGCGCCGATCGGAATTGCGCGTCAGTGCCTCATGATTTCCCGCAGTAGGCGATGATTTCACACAGGATCTGCAGTTCTGCCGGAGTTGGCGGAGCGGGATCGCCGACGCCGGGGGAAAACTCGCCGGCGTGCGCGACCAGAAACGCGACGGTATGCTTCAGCGCTGCGGTTTCCCGCGCGGTCAGCGTTGGGCGGGAAAGGCTTTTGCGCTCGATCAGGTATACGCCGCCGCGCCTGCCTGTATCCACGCAGATCGGCTTGGAGAGACTGAGCGCGCCGATATCCCGTATCACCGTTCGTTCCGCCACGCCGAGTTCCTGCGCCAGCTCCCGCATGGTCCACTTTTCCCTCAGCATCAGCAATCGGAGAATTCTCTCTCTGCGTTCCTGTGCGTTCCCCATTCGTTCCTCCTTTCACGCGCGTAAAATCGCGCCGAGCCGAAAACCGATTGACCCGCACGGCGATTCCTGCGGGTCTTTTTGTCTGTTCTGTCCGATAATAGGTTGACGGAGCGCCCGAAAAGTAACGGCACGGATTCGGAAACCGGAAAATTCGCGCCGTTTTTCTCTTTTTTGACATTTTTCGACACAAAACATAACACGGGAGGTAATCGGTTGGACTGTTGGTGGATTTACATTTGATTACCTTTCGTGTAAAATAATAACATCAAAGAACGGGAGGTTCCGAAAATGGCAGAGAGAAACTTCAACCGAAACACGGACCCGGAAATGCGCCGCCGACTGGGGCGCTTTTTTCAGTCGGGGAGGGTCAGAAAGAAGCTGACGCAGGAGCAGTTGGCGGAAGCAATGGGAATGACCAAGAAGTCGGTCAGCTTTATCGAAAACGGAAAGACCTATCCAAGCCCCGAAAATATTTTCCGCCTGACCAAGCTGTTGGATCTCTCGTTGGATGAATTCGTGTTCGGCTGTACGCGGGCGGGGCAGAATTCGGTTCTGCCGGAGCTGAACGAAGCGATCGGAAAGCTGAATCCGGCGGAGCAGGAATGTCTGGTTCGGGTCATGTTTGAAATCTGTCACATGGTCGAGGCGTGATGCGCAATGGATGTGACATATGAGGAAGCGTTCCGCGCCTATTATTGGGGGATTGTCCGGTATTGTCTGTCCGAAATTCCGAACGACCCGTACTGCGCGGAGGATCTTGCCAGCGAATGCTTCCTGTTGCTCTATCGGAAATGGGACGACCTGCAAAGTTACGCGCCGATGACGGTGCAGGTCTGGCTTTTCCGCACGGCGCGCAATAAGGTTCTGGATTGCAAAAAGAAGAAGCGCCTGCATACGGTTTCGCTCGACGACGAAAGCGAGCGAAATCGGCTGGAGTCGGAAGCGCAACGCCTGCTCCGGCATCACGACGAGCGGGCGGAGTCCGAGCGGTATCGGCATTATCTGCTCGAGATACGGGGCGCGCTGACCGAGGTCGAGTGGCGGCTGTTCGATCTGGTTGTGAACCGGGACGAACCGTTTCGTCTGGTTTCCGAGCGGTTGGGAACAACCGAGGCGGCGGCGAAAATGCGGTGGCACCGTCTGCGGACGAAGCTGAAAGGGGTTCTTCCCGCGCTGTTTGCGCAAACGGGATCGTGATCGGGCGGGACGTGGGCTGTCGGAGGACGGCAGAGATCGGAAGCGCGCGTCCGAAATGCATCCGTTTCTGTGACTGAATGATCTGAAAGGTTCGTTTCGACGAACCTTTTTTGCTTTGCCTGCTTTCGGACTGCAAAAAAAATCCGTTTCTTTGGCTCGTACCGTTGAAAAAAGCGAAAAAGTGTGTTATAATGTAGGCAGAGAAAACCGATACGGAACGGAGGATGCCGTATGCGCAGAGCAATTTTATATGTGCACGGAAAGGGCGGTAGCCCGGACGAAGCCGCGCGGTTCGGTCAGTTGTTTCCGAGTCGGGTGGTGATGGGGCTGAACTATCGGTCCGATACGCCGTGGGAAACGAGGGAGGAAATCCGCGTGGCGGTTGGCGCATTGGCGCGGGAATGCGACAGGATATCGCTGATTGCGAACAGCATCGGCGCTTATTACGCAATGAACGCGGGAATCGGCGACCGACTGGAGCACGCGTATCTGATCTCGCCCGTTCTGGACATGGAACGTCTGATTCTTGACCGGATGCGCCGGGCGGGCGTGGACGAGGAGACCCTGCGCAGGATGGGAACGGTTCCGACCGATTCCGGCGAGGCGCTGTCGTGGACGTACCTGACCTATGTGCGGGAACATCCCGTGGAATGGGGAGTGCCAACCGATATTCTGATCGGCGGCGCGGACGCATTGCTCCCGCGCGAGGCGGCGGAGACGTTTGCCGCAACGCATTCCGCCACGCTGACCGTGATGGAGAACGGGGAGCATTGGTTTCACACGCAGGAACAGCTGCGGTTTCTGGACCGTTGGCTGGAAAAATGCAGGAAATCCCCGCGCAAACGTTCCGAAAAGAATGATTCGGGCTTGAAATATGAGAATAAAAACAAAACAAATTCTTGATTTGAAAGGAAAACAGCATGATTCAACACATTGTTTGCTTCAAACTGAAGGACTGCACTCCGCAAAAAGCGCAGGAAGCGAGAGACCTGCTTCTGACAATGAAAGGAAGAGTTCCCGAGGTCATCGACCTGTTTGCAGGCGTGGATTTTCTGCACAGCGAGCGGAGTTACGACGTGATTCTCGAAGTTACGGTCAAGGATCGCGACGCTTTGGATCGCTATCAGAAGGATTCCTACCATTGCGGAATCATCAAACCGCATATGCACGCCGTGCGGGAAGCCAGCGTTGCCGTTGACGTGGAAATTCCAGATTAACGATTCAACTGTAAAAGACTAAAGGAAGAAGGAAGTATCAACTCTTATGTCTCTCATCCGGAAATTCGGGAACACGCGCGTGTCCCGCTATCTTGCAATCGCACTGTTTGCGATTGCGTTCGCTATGGTGTACGAAATTTTCGTGTTCCCGAATAACTTTGCTCCTGCGGGAATCAACGGCATCGTCACCATGATTCAGTATCTTTTCCACTTCAAGGTCGGGTATCTGTCACTGATTGTCAATATCCCGATGCTGATTGTGGCGTGTTTCGTCCTCAATCGCGCCTATGCCTTCCGAACGCTGACCTTCATTCTCGTCTTTTCCGCGGCGCTTCTGATCAGCGAGCGGCTCGGAATTGCCGAGTCCGACATCGTGTTCCGCGCGACGGACGTCGGCGGCAGACTGCTTGCGGCAATTGCGGCGGGCTTTTTCAACGGGTTTCTTTACAGTATGTCGGTTCGGATGGGCGGCTCTACGGGCGGCAGCGACGTGGTGGGCGAATTTATCCACCATGTACATCCCGAATACAATACGGTGTGGATTATTTTCACCATCAACGCGGTGGTGGCTCTGGGATCGTTCTTTGTTTACGACTTCCGCTATGAGCCGGTGATTCTCTGCGTGGTCTATATTTTCGTCAACGGCAGAACCTCGGACTCCATTTTCAAGGGAAACCGCGCGGCGGCAAAATTCGAGGTCATTACCACACAGCCCGAGCAACTCTCACGCGAGCTGATTACCACCCTGCATCACGGTTGCACCGTCCTGCACGCGGAGGGGATGTATACGCACTCCAACCGTGCCATGCTGGTCTGCGTCATCAACCGCCGTCAGATTGTGGACTTTGAACGCATCATCCGGAAGTATGACAATACCTTCGCCTATATTTCCACGGTGAACGGGATTGTCGGAAACTTCAAAAAAATCAAATAAGCTTGCTCCCGCGCACGATGTGCGCGCAGATAGTATGTAAATTTTGAAAAAAAGCTATTGACAAATAAGGAAATGTGTGCTATAATACAGACGCTGGAATAATAGGGAAAAATCGTTGGATAGATTCGCCAAAGGAGGCATGGTTCATGCGTTGTTCCGGTAACAATCTGTCAAAACCGATCTGTATGGATGATGCGCACCCCGTGTACGGGGCTTTTGGCAGTACCTGCAAAAAGCAGATCGACGCACGTACATAGATCAAAATGCGCGCTTTGCGACATGCTGAAAAAACATGGCGCAAAGCGCGTTTGTACGCGTCGGAGAAAAACGGAATATCGGTAAACCGTCCGAAAGGGCGGGACACAAAGCCAGATGGGTCTGTGGCGCGTTGCGCTATGACAGCCGGTTGTCCGACCGAACGGTTGGAGTGACGCACTGAGGTGCGCCTTTTCGAGCCGGTTGCGCGGACTTTTCTGCCAAGCGGCTTTTGCTTTTGCTGAAAGGAGAGGACGGAATGGAAAAAACACATACGGGAGCGGGAAACGGTTTCCTGCGGTTTCTGAAGGGAATTCTGTATCTGGTCATCGTGGTACTGATGCTCAGCAGCGTACTTCTGATTGCGGAATCCCTGCTGTTCGGAGACCGGATTCCGGGAAACCTCAATTGGAAGCCTGCGGCGGCAGAGACCGAAGCCATGAACCCGACCGTGAAAAAAGGCGATCTGGTCATTCTGCGTTCGGTTCGGGATGACGATCTGACCGTCGGCACGGTGGTTTCTTACTATACCGACGGCGGCTATGTGCTGGGCAGGATTACCGAGCGGCACGGCGAGATCTCGCTGGTCAGGGGTGACGCGGAGACCGAGAGCGTAGCAGTTCAGAACTCCGAAATCCGCGGCGTCTGGAACGGCACGAGAATTCCGCTTCTCGGATATCTTGTTGCGGGCATTCAGGACGCGCCGGGCATTGTGCTGATGATTGTGGCAGTGATTCTGCTGTTCATGATTGTGATGGCAATTGCGCGCAGAAGCGAAGCGGGTGATGGTGACGGCGCGGTGGTGTATATCGCTTCCTCTGAGTCGGAGGGACTGGCGTTTGTGCTGTGCTGTCTGTCATTGCTGGGCGGAGGTCTGTATCTCAGACATATCGTCCGCAAAGGCGACGAGACGGAAAGGAGTTGTAAACGGTGACGCTTCTCAAGAAATATAAAATCATCATTACCGTACTGGCGGCGCTGCTGTCGGTGCAGACGGTCAAGCGGCTGCGGACGGCTTCCGACGAGGTGACGGTGCGCAACAACGGCATCGGGCCTGTGGAGGAAAACTGGGAATTCGGCGGCGCGGGACTGCTCCCCGGAGACAGCGAGAGCAAGACCTACACGGTGCGGCTTTCGCACAAAGAGGATCTGATGCTGGCGTTCTCCGTGCAGGTGTCGGATGACGCAAAGGGACTTGCGGACGCACTGATCATCAAGGTTGAGGATGAGGAAAACGGGCAGGTCATCTGTGAGGAAAAACTGAGCACCGCAACGGAAACCGTCCATTTGGAAAAGATCTTTTTCAACGGAAATAAAGAGCGGAAGATCCCGTACAGGATTACGGTAACGGTGGATGAAACGGCGGACGGTACGGCGCAGGACGCGTCGTTGGGACTCAGCTTCCGCTGGTCGGTTCTTTCCGTTGAATCGAAGGAGGGTGACGCAAAATGACCGAACAAGCGGCAAAAGGCGTAATCAGACGGCTGACGGTCAGCATTGTTGCGATTGTTCTGCTGACGGCGGCGCTTACCGTGACCACCTTTATTCTGGTTGTCTCCACGGTGTCAACTTCCGGGCATCCGTTCTCAACGGGAAGCGTGACGCTGAACCTGAACGACGGGAAACCGATTGTCTCTGCGGGGGAATGTACGTTTGCGCCCGGGCAGAGCATGGAAAGAAGTTTTACGGTGGAAAACCTCAGCACCTGCGCGGTGTGGTATAAAATCTATTTCAGCAATGTCAGCGGAGAGATGGCGGACGCGGTGGATGTGGAAATTCGCGACGGGGACAAAGTGCTCGCAAGCGGGAAACTGAACGATCTGACCGAGGAGAACACGGCGGCGTATGAGGATGCATTGGATATTGACGGAAAGAAGACGTTGACGGTCCGGTTTCACTTTGACGAGAATGCGGGCGATGCGTTGCAGAATGCGCTTCTGAGTTTTGATTTCAGCGCGCGCGCAACGCAAGTCCCGAATAACCCCGACAAGAAGTTTCATTGAGGTGAAGTATGGATGAAGTAAAAACGCAAACGGAGTCGAAGCGGGAAAAGGTACTGAATCTGGTAAAGAATATCGTAACGTGGGTTGTGGTTGCCGTGGCGGTATTCATGATGATCTTTACCGTTATTTCCGCAACCACGCTGAATCGGAACGACCGCAGTCTGTTCGGGCTGAAGATGTACAAGGTTCTGTCAGACTCCATGAAGGCAACCGATTTTGCGGCGGGCGATCTGGTGTTTGTCAAGGAGGTCGATCCTGCAACGCTGAAGGAAGGGGACATTGTTTCCTACATCTCGCAGAATACGGAGAACTTCGGCGAGACCGTAACGCATAAAATCCGCAGACTGACCACCGACGTGGACGGAAACGCGGGTTTCGTTACTTACGGTACGACCACCGACACCGACGACGAAAAGATCGTCACCTATCCGTTTGTGGTTGGAAAATACCAATTCCACATTCCGAAACTCGGGTATTTCTTTGACTTTCTCAGAACCACCCCGGGTTATATTGTCTGCATCCTGATTCCGTTCCTCTTGCTGATTCTTTCGCAGGGGCTGACGAGCGTGCGGCTGTTCCGGCAGTATAAGAAGGAGCAGCTTGCCGAACTGGAGGCCGAGCGCACGGATGCTGCCGATGAGCTTCTCGAACGTGCAACCCAGCTTTTCCTTGTTGGACGTCCAGTCGCCTAGGCCGGAGTGGTCGTTGTCCCGGATGCCGAACCAGCCGTCGTCCAGAACGAACAGGTCCACACC
>ERZ780149.2526-NODE-2526-length-16853-cov-6.368556_pt1 | contig 16853 bp, 15 predicted proteins | sample MGYA00511367_ERZ780149 | MGnify/ENA primary metagenome ERZ780149 (study PRJEB29588, sample SAMEA2153852) | human gut metagenome | biome: human gut; feature: human-associated habitat; material: faeces | place: Denmark | collected 2008/2010 ... | reverse complement strand
TCAGAGACAACAAAATCTAGAAATCACAAAAAACGAAAATGCGGCAAGGCAATTACTATAGTTCACTGCCGGCAGAAATCACTATGTTGTGACTGCAAAATACTTAGTATTCTTTGACATAATAAGCAATATGTGGTTGTGGAGGCTTTGAGGTATGGGAAGTTGGCGTATATAGGCAGCTAACTCATAGATACTACGGTGAGAATGTCATTCTGTACGAAAAAGCGGACAGTAACGCCAGCGAACTCGAATGCATAGATGCGTTCCGGATCGTTTTGGTAAGAAGGGCGAGGATCTTGTGCCAGCACTTTTTCCAGAGAAAGAAGCTTTTCGGCAGGCAATACTTGGCCCGCATTGTCCGGAAGTATTACGCGCAGCAAATGAACTTCTACGCTGTCTGTAAAACCACCCGTAGCCAGCGGTTTACAGTCGGCATACGGAAGATATGGTTTTATATCATAGATCGGGGTGCGGTCCATGAGATCGGCACCCGTTATTTCCAGGATTGGTCCATCTTCTTTTGAAAAAATAATGTCCTGTAATTCTACACAGGAAAGCGCCAGTGAATTTGGTCGAAATGGAGATCTCGTTGCAAATACTCCCATGCGCTTATTGCCGCCAAGTTTGGGCGGACGAACGGTAGGTGACCATTCCCCACGCATTGTTTCTGAAAATTCCCAGATCAGCCATAAATGAGAAAAATCTTCCAAGCCGCGGATCGCATCGCGATTGCGGTATTCCGGTTCAAATATGATACGGCTGCGTAACTCCGGAACCAGACCGCTCTGTCGTGGAATGCCAAACTTTCCCGGAAAATCAGAGTGTATCCGGGCAATCGGATGAATTTCCATGTTTTCCTCCTGTCACTGATATCAATTATTCAAAATGTCGCTGATATCTTTTGTTCAAAATGTCACTGATATCTTTTGCTCAAAATGTCGCTGATATCAATTATTCAAAACGTCACTGATATCTTTTGCTCAAAATGTCGCTGATATCTTTTGCTCAAAATGTCACTAATATCAATTATTCAAAATGTCACTGATATCATTTATCATTTCATCATCTTTCAGGCGGAAAAGAAATTCCACGCGACGAGATGCATTTTGATCTTCTTTGCCATCCTTATCCAATATAGGATTGCTAAAGGACTTGCCGTTTGCCGTCACAATTTTGCGTAGTTTCGTGATCTTGGCAGTCGACAGCACTTTCTTGTTTTCATCCAAGCAGAAAGTTGCGACAGACAAGGCCCTTTTTTGGGACAGCTCCAGATTATATAAATAATCTCCCTGTGTATCTGTATGTCCTTCAATAATAATCTCTGAGATATAATCATTAAATTGCTTGTCTGTTAATACGCCAATATACTTTGGTAAAAACTTTTGCAGCAATTCCTCACCCGACGCTTTCAACGCAAATTGTCCGGAATCAAACAAAATGCTTGAGTCAAGCGCGATGGATCCGGTCTTTTCATCGACTTTCACACTGAGATCCGTACCGTCAAACTCTTTCTTGAGAGCCTCGATCAGTTCCGTTCGAATACCGATCAATTTGTCTAACTGTTCCTGTTGCTCCTGCAGTTGTTCCTGTTGGCTTTGAACCAAAGCCTGCTGCTGCTTTAATTCCTCTTGTTTTTGTTCGTAACGTCTTTGCGATTGCAGCATTGTAAACGAAATGATCAACACAAAGATCAACAAAAGAGCAGCCATCATATCGGAATAGGAAAGCCAATAACTGGTTTCCTCCAAATGTCTTTTCTTTTTTCTGCGCATAATAAACCTCTTTTCTGTACGCGGAACCGAGTGGTGTTACTGTCTGAGTGCCCGAGCAATCTTATCAGCTACTTCATCACTAAATTTCTCCATCATCTTCTCTGTCTGCATCATTTGCAAAGCTTGATAATCCAAGAAAATATTTGCCGCATTATTTTGTGCACGGGGTGCGACATATTTATGGTAACTGTCCAAAAAATCGTCCATGGCATTATAAGCATCTTCTAAGTTTTTCTTGTAAACAAAGTTAAATACCAAAGAAAATACCATACCATAAATAGATGTGTGGAACGCGATCTTGATACCATTCATCAACTGCGGAATGCTGTCCGTAATTGCGGACGCACTGCCGGTATTAAAATTCTGAAGACCAAACGACAGACCGATAAAAGTACCCAAAATACCAAGACCGGTCATTACGCCGGGAACAATGCTGATCAATCCACATTTCATTACGCTGTCAATGTAATATTCATTCAGATAATCATCAATATCGCATTGGGCACTTCGCTCTAACATCGTTAATCTTCTGCGCTCCTCGCAATATTCACGAAAACGTGTATCTGCCAATTTGTTACCAAAGAGCTTTGGATTATCTTTATAATCATCCCACAAATAATCGCCTTTGCGTTTGAAGTCAGTCTGAAAGTTGCGTGCCGCAAGATGCAGGCTAGCCATCATCCGATTAGCAGGCATGAAACAATGTGTCGTAGAATACAAAATAATCCCGCCGACAATTAAAAACATTCCAATATTAATGATAATGTTGGCGATATCAAGACCCGAACCCGTAAACACGTTCAGATATACGGCCAAAGCCAGCATAATAAAATATACAGGGAATAAAATCCCCTCACTACCAAAAGATTTCATAGGTACCCTCCAATGTTTGCTTTGCTGCAAAAGACCAGCGACCATCCCCCTGTTCTAAAGAAACCGGGCGTATATCAAAAGCTGATGCCTTGCAGTCGTATAATGTAACGTGTGCCCGATGGCACAACATATATACTATACAAAGTTTGGGGGAGAAAGTCAAAAGGTGGGCGGGGTGGTGCACTGCATATGAGAGGATTTCGTAAAATAGAAAATGTTATGTTATCTATTACGATAAAAGAAAGGATGAAAAGCAAAGGGCACTAATTAGTTGCCCGGAATGCAACCGGGAAATTTCGGATACCGTAAGAAAATGTCCGAATTGTGGATACAAAATCAAAAATCACCGATCCAAAAAAGAACTTAAATTATTGAAAAATACGATTTAGTACGTTTTATGGGACAATAAATGTGCTATAATAGTGGCATGTCATAAAAGAATGTGTAGAGAATCCACACTAAGACAAGTAATGTTAAATTTTGTACCAAGAAATCTACGATAGGTATGCGTATAAGAGATGGGAGGGTAAATGGCAAAACGACCGAATCAAAGGCTAAAATTGTTGTATTTAGCAAAGATTATGCTTCGACTGACGGATGATGAACATGGTTTACAGGTAGAGCAGATTATCAATGAGTTGGCCAAGTATGACATTGCGGCAGAGAGAAAGAGTATATATTCTGATTTAGAAGCTCTGCAATTGTTTGGAATTGATATTGAAAAAAAGCACATAGGACGATATGTATATTATTGTGTAGGAAATCGAAATTTGGAATTGGCAGAATTGAAACTTTTGGTAGACGCAGTACAGTCTTCTAAATTTATCACAGAGAAGAAATCCAGCCAGCTTATAGAAAAACTGGAACGTTACGTTAGTCAATACGAAGCGAAACAGTTAAATCAACAGGTATATGTTCACGGTCGGATAAAAACCATGAACGAAAGTATCTACTATAATGTAGATGAAATACATAATGCAATTACAGCAGACGTAATGATTTCATTTCAATATTTTCAGTGGAATTTGAAAAAGGAGATGGAGCCAAGACACGAAGGAGAGAGATACATAATATCTCCGTGGGGGCTGATTTGGGATAATGAGAATTATTATATGGTAGGATATGACGCAAAGGCTGAGCTTGTCAAGCATTTTCGAGTCGACAAGATGTTACGTATTCAACCGATGAAATGCAAAAGAAAAGGTCAAAAGTTATTTCCACAGGGAAATATAGCAAACTACGCAGAGAAGCATTTTGGAATGTTTTCGGGAAAAGAGGAATCGGTCACGCTGCTTTGTCAAAATGGGTTTATAGGTGTGATCGTAGATAGATTTGGAAGAGACGTTAAAATTCGCCCGGTGGATGAGGATCACTTTCAAGCAAAAGTTGAAGTGGTTGTCAGTAATAATTTTTTTGGATGGGTGTTAGGATTAGGAGAAGGGGTTAAGATTACTGCACCGCAGGAAGTTGTCAGTGAACTACAAAAGGAAATTCAAAGAATGAGGAGACAATATTTTGCGGATGATCTGGAAATGGAATTGGCTATGAAGGATAACAAGTGCTGATTCTTAGATTGAAGTGATGGGGAGGAGATGATCTGGTATGAACAAGCAACAAAAAAACTCGCCGAGGCGAGTTCCTAAAGTTCAATTAAATCACACACTGTGATGCCCAAAGGCGATTTGAATAAATTTTTATTTGAACTTATGATGTAGTTAATACGTATGGTACTTAACTGACATCAATAATAAAGCATAAACTACGACATGTCAAGAGAAAAAGGAGGATTTTATGAAAAAATTTGAAGAGTACTATATTGGATTGGATATGGGAACCGGTTCTGTAGGATGGGCAGTGACGGATTCAGCGTACAATATTATCAAACGTCATGGTAAGGCATTATGGGGAATTCGCCTGTTTGAGTCTGCTAAGACAGCCGAAGAAAGAAGAATCTTTCGAACGTCCCGAAGAAGAACAGAGCGCCGTAAAAATCGATTACATTTATTGCAGGAAATCTTTGCGGAAGAGATTAGCAAGAAAGACATGGGATTCTATCAGCGGATGAAAGAGAGTAAGTATTGGCATGAGGATAAGAAAGACATCAATGGAAACATGCCGGAGCTGCCGTATGCACTGTTTGCAGATGATGGATTTACAGATAAAGACTATTATAAGAAATATCCGACAATTTTTCACTTGCGCTATGCGTTGGCAACGAATACAACAGATAAGCCCGATATTCGATTGCTTTATTTGGCATTGCATCACATTATTAAGCATAGAGGACATTTTCTGTTTGAGGGCAAGAAATTATCAGAAGTAAAAGAATTTTCAACAGCGATTGAGGCATTAGTGCAGCAGGCTGAAGAACAAGAGATTGATCTGAAATCTTTGACGCAAGAAGAAGTGTTGACTCAATTGGAACACATTATGAGTGATGCTCAATGCACAAAATCAGATAAAAAGACGCAGGTCAGCAAGCTCATAGTAGGAACAGATAAGCAGAAGCAAAAACAGGAGAAAGCGATAGCAGCTTTAATTACGGGTTGCACCGTAAAGCTAAGTGATATTTTTGCTGATCCGGAGTTGGATAAAGAAGAAATCTCGAAAATATGCTTTTCTGATAATGGTTATGAAGAAAAAGAGGTAGAAATAGAGTCTGTATTGGCGGATCGATTTTTGCTTATAGCAGCAGCAAAGGGTGTGTATGATTGGACGGTATTGCATGATATACTGGGGGATGCGCGCTTTTTGTCGGAAGCAAAAGTTAAAACCTATGAGAAACACCGTGATGATCTGCGGAAAGTGAAGCAGCTTCTTCGGATGGATAAAGAAGTTTACGAGGCTGTTTTTGGTGTGTCTGAGAAAAATGAGGCAAATTATAGTGCTTATATTGGCATGGCAAAGAAAAATGGAAAAAAACAGCCGATTGAGAAAAAATGTTCACAGGAAGATTTTTATAAATTCTTAAAAAAGCAGCTGGATCGTCTGTCTGTGGATGAAATGGGGCAAGAGATAATCGATGAGTTAAAAGCAGAGATGGATCTTGGAACATTATTTCCTAAACAAATGATTCGCGATAATGGAGTTATTCCTTATCAATTGCATGAGAATGAATTGAATGCAATATTGGACAACGCACAGAAATTCTATCCGTTTTTGTTGGAGAAAGATCAAGATGGTTATACGCCAGTGGAAAAAATACAAAAGATATTCCGCTTCCGCATTCCGTACTATGTAGGACCTTTGAACACGGCGCATCAAGATAAAGGTGGTCATAGCTGGTCTGTACGTAAAAAGGAAGGCAAAATTTATCCATGGAATTTTTCAGAAATGATTGACGAGGAAGAAAGTGCAACGAAATTTATTGAACGCATGACGAATAAATGCACGTATCTGATCGGAGAGGATGTTTTGCCGAAGGAATCATTGTTGTATGCGAAATTCAATGTATTGAACGAGCTAAATAATCTGCGCATTGATGGGGAACTGATAGCTCCGGAACTTAAGCAGGATATTTATAATAATGTTTTCAAGAAATACCAACGTGTAACAGGGAAAAAGGTCAAGGACTACCTTAGAATCAACGGCGTAATTTCTAAAGAACAAGAACTATCCGGATTTGATCAGAATTTTAAGAGTTCGTTGAAAGCGTATCATGATTTTAAGCAGATCGTTGGAACGGGGGTCCTTTCGGAAAGTGAGCAGGAGGATATTGTTAGAGATATTACGCTATTTGCAGATTCTCAAAAGATGTTGAAACAGCGTATTCATAGAAAATATCCGATGTTGTCTGACAAACAGATTGCTCAGCTTGCCAACAAAAAATATGCAGGGTGGGGCAGATTGTCGCGCACCTTTTTGGAAAATATTGAATCAGTCAATAAAGAGACTGGTGAAGTAATGAATATCATCACCGCGCTTTGGGAAACGAATGAGAACTTAATGAAACTTTTAAGTGGAAAATACGATTATACAAAGCAGATTGAGCAATGGAATGCCGGACAGATGAAAAAAGGGGAGATAGAATATCAAGACATTGAAGAGCTTTATGTGTCTCCTGCAGTAAAGCGCCCAATTTGGCAAACTATAAAAATTGTAAGGGAAATTACAAATATAATGGGTGGTGCACCAAAACGCATTTTTGTCGAGGTTGCAAGAGAGCCCGGTGAAAAAGGCGTGAGAAAAGTTTCTAGAAGAAACCAGTTGTTGGATCTTTACAAAGCCTGCAAAAAGGAAGCACCGGAATTATACGACCGTCTGGCAAATAAGGAGTCTGATAATGCATTGCGCAGTGACAAACTTTTCTTATATTATTCGCAGATGGGAAGATGTATGTATTCCGGAGATGCCATTGATTTGGATGAGTTATTCACAAACCGATATGATATTGATCATATATATCCACAATCGAAGGTTATGGACGATAGTATAGACAACCGCGTATTGGTCAAAAGAGATTTAAATAGCAAAAAGACAGATACATTCCCGGTCCCTGAGGAATACCGAAAAGCAGGAAAACCATTATGGAGCACGCTGTTGAAAAAGGGACTGATCTCTAAAGAAAAATATAAGAGATTAACAAGAACAGAGCCATTTGGTGAAGATGAGTTGGCTGGTTTTATTGCCAGACAATTAGTAGAGACACGTCAGAGTACCAAAGCGGTTGCGCATTTATTGGAAGAGGCATATCCTGATGCCGAAATCGTTTATGCAAAAGCTCGTGCAGTTAGTAAATTTAGGAATAAATTTGACATGATCAAAGTACGTGAGGTAAATGATTTCCATCATGCCAAAGATGCCTATTTGAATATTGTTGTCGGCAACACATACTATGTAAAATTTACAAAGGATGCGGCATGGTTTGTGCGCAACAATCCGGGACGTACATACAACTTAAAGAAAATGTTTGAGAATGAAACGGTAAAACGTGGAAATGAAACAGCATGGATTCCTGGAGATAACGGGACAATATGTACTGTGAAGAAATGGATGCGAAAGAATAATGTTTTATTCACAAGAAGAGCATACGAAGTAAAAGGAGGGCTTTTCGATCAAAATATTTTGAAGAAAGGGAAAGGACAGATACCAATCAAGGGAGGTGTCGACGAGAGGCTCCAGTCGATCGAGAAATATGGAGCGTATAATAAGGCGAGTGGTGCTTATTTTATGCTGGTGGAATCCGATGGTAAGAAGGGAGAGAGAAAGAGAACGATTGAGTTCGTGCCGGTATTTTTGGCGAAAAGCTTAGAGGAATCTGTGGAGCTTCGTAGACGATATTGTGAGGAGGAACTTGGCCTTGTGAATCCAGACGTGCGAATACCTAAGATAAAGATTAATACGCTATTTGACGTGGATGGGTTTAAGATGCATTTGTCGGGAAGAAGTTCTAATGGGTTAATATTTAAAGGGGCTAATCAGCTTGTTGTACCGTATAAGATAGAAAAGATAATTAAGGTGATTAGCAAATATTGCCTTGATTATAAGGAAAACAAAGAGGCTGTGCTTTCGGAAAAAATTAGACCAACAGAAGGGATGTTTGAAGAGCTGTTTGATCTCTTGGTAGGCAAATTGGAATATACTGTTTATGAAAAACGGTTGTCTGCACAAGTGCCTAAACTCAAAAATGGAAAAATTATATTTGACGCATTGTCAGCGGAAGAAAAATGTATTGTATTAATGGAGATTTTACATTTGTTTCAATGTGCCAGCCAGTCAGCCAATTTAAAATTATTAAATGGACCGGGACGTGCTGGAATATTAACTATGGGATTTGATATATCGACATTAAGTAATGTGTATATTATTAACCAATCAATCACCGGTTTCTACGAACAGGTGATTGATCTAAAAACGATATGAGTTGGCGAATTGTCGTCGTGCACAACACGGCAAAATTGGACTTGCAATTGCAATATTTAGTGGTACGGAGTGAGATGAAAACGCAGAAGATACATATTTCAGAAATAGCACTTTTGCTTGTGGAATCTACTTCTGTATCACTGACAGTTGGATTGTTGGCGGAATTAACGAGACAGAAGGTGAAAGTGATATTTTGTGACCATAAGCGAAATCCATCCTCGGAGTTGATTTCGTATTATGGCTCACATGATACAAGCAATAAAATCCGTACACAAATTACGTGGCCACAGTCGGTGAAGGAAGCTGTGTGGACGGAAATTGTTCGTGAGAAAATAAATAAGCAGGCGGAATTCTTGCTGGAAAGGGGGAAGAATACGGAAGCTACGCTGCTGAGAGACTATGTTCAACAGATACAATGGAATGATGCCACTAATCGTGAAGGTCATGCTGCAAAAGTATATTTTAACGCATTGTTTGGCATGGATTTCTCACGGAGTCAAGATTGCCCGATTAATGCAGCATTGAATTATGGATATTCACTGATGCTTTCTGCAATTAATCGTGAAATTGTAATGAATGGATACATTACGCAGCTGGGGTTGTTCCACGATAATATGTTTAACCAATTTAATTTGGGCTCAGATTTAATGGAACCGTATCGTGTGCTTGTCGATCGAAAGGTATGTGAAATGAAACCAATAGAATTTGAGCATGAACAAAAAATGAAATTAGTTGCTTTGCTAAATGAAGAAATAATAATGGAAGGCAAACATTTTGTCATCCTAAATGCGATCAAGCAATACGTTAAGAGCGTATTCGATGCTTTGAATGAGTCGGACATTGCGCAGCTTTCCTTTTATTCTTATGAGTTATAGGTACATGAGAGTGATAGTAATGTTCGACCTTCCTGTACTATCAAGTGCGCAGCGACGAGAATACACGAGATTTCGGAAATATTTGCTGAAGAGTGGGTTTGTCATGCAACAGGAGTCAATCTATAGCAAGTTAGCATTAAATACCAGCATAGCTCAAAGGATTGAAGATAATGTTCGCAAAAACAAACCTCCTGAAGGATTGGTGCAAATGTTGACGATTACCGAAAAACAGTATGGTCGAATGGAACTTTTGGTCGGGGAAGTTACAAGTGAAGTGATTCAGAGTGATGAACGGTTAATTATACTGTAATCACGGTAAAAGAGGGGAGGGGGATGTTTGAAATTAACACATCCGGATGTTCATTTCGATATAGAATTTGGAAAGGATGATTCTCTGATACCAGTGTGTGTTGTAGAATCGCCGGTAAGATGGCGGGAGATTCAAAAGGAATTAATATCTCAGCAAAGTGGTGATAGTGGTAACTGGGTATTGTCGGAAGGTGATAAAGAATTAAAAATCAGCAAAGTCATGGAAATGATTTTTAACCCATTGCAGTTAGATGTTAATCAAAGAAAGCTAGTTACTGCCTTTTTGAAATCTTTTGCAGAAAAAGCAGTGAACGAAATGCATTGGAGAGAGGGGCAGGAGCTAAACACACATATCCAAACATTCTTTGGTAATCTAGAGGTGGAGTATTCGTTTGAGTTCAGTATCAATGAAGAACTTGATTATTCGAGTTTGGCGAAAGCTATGGGTATTCAATTAGTTACTGAATATGAAACGGACTTGGAGCGGTTATTGCAATATTGTATATTGCTCCAGGAATTGATAAAGCCAAAATTATTAATATTCTGGAATTTAAGACAATACTTTTCTGTTGAAGAAATGAAATTATTGTATTTGGAAGTGCGCTGTCGAGAATGGAACATTTTATTAATGGAACACTATATTGAAAGTAGAATAGATGGTGAGAAGTGGTATATTATTGATAAGGATAACTGTGAAATCTATTGAAAAAAGAGAAAGATCTCGTTATACTATTATTTAGACAAGTGTGTTTGAGCACAGCAGAGATACATTTTATGTTAGTGATGGCATTTCATTTTCTGATTTGAGGTTTGAGAATGATGTAGAAATGTATGGTGCTCAAACTGGTAGCTTTGGCGATCGCCTTTTCTTATTGTTTGAGAATGATGTAGAAATGTATGGTGCTCAAACTGCGAAGCAGAAGGCTATCCGTCTTACGGAGTTTGAGAATGATGTAGAAATGTATGGTGCTCAAACGCAGCAGATTAGAAACCCCGTTGGAGTTCTGTTTGAGAATGATGTAGAAATGTATGGTGCTCAAACCAAATGTAACGCATAGTCGCAGTCATAGGTGTTTGAGAATGATGTAGAAATGTATGGTGCTCAAACCTTTTGCAGTTTCAACAATGGATAGCATTGGTTTGAGAATGATGTAGAAATGTATGGTGCTCAAACTTTCTAGTGCTGGACTTTTTGCGTCTCACCGTTTGAGAATGATGTAGAAATGTATGGTGCTCAAACAAGAAACCTTTTGCATGAGTATAACACACTGTTTGAGAATGATGTAGAAATGTATGGTGCTCAAACGCAGAAGTTACATTACTTTGTGCATTTATTGTTTGAGAATGATGTAGAAATGTATGGTGCTCAAACTAAAGAGATTATAGGTGCGGAGAATATCACGTTTGAGAATGATGTAGAAATGTATGGTGCTCAAACTACGCTAAGAAAAGTAATGGATCTTACGCCGTTTGAGAATGATGTAGAAATGTATGGTGCTCAAACTATTCCAACTTCATCAGACATACACCAGTAGTTTGAGAATGATGTAGAAATGTATGGTGCTCAAACCATCATGACTGGGTGCAAGTTGTTAGATGCGTTTGAGAATGATGTAGAAATGTATGGTGCTCAAACAAAGTAACGTCACTTCTGCATGTGCAAGCTGTTTGAGAATGATGTAGAAATGTATGGTGCTCAAACAACACCAACGGTTGAAACGCCTAAAGAAACGTTTGAGAATGATGTAGAAATGTATGGTGCTCAAACGACGCAATTGCAGTTGAAATAACCCCGTGCGTTTGAGAATGATGTAGAAATGTATGGTGCTCAAACTACAATATGAATTAAGCTAATATATAATCAGTTTGAGAATGATGTAGAAATGTATGGTGCTCAAACAATATCTATCTGCTATCAGGTGCAATCTGTGTTTGAGAATGATGTAGAAATGTATGGTGCTCAAACCTGAAAATCAAGCCGGGGTTACGTATATAAGTTTGAGAATGATGTAGAAATGTATGGTGCTCAAACAGTCCCTTGTACCGAATGTTGCAGTGTTTGGTTTGAGAATGATGTAGAAATGTATGGTGCTCAAACAGTAGATCTTAACGAGGACGACGGACTTATGTTTGAGAATGATGTAGAAATGTATGGTGCTCAAACGGTAAAGCAAGCGTGTTTATCCGAAAACCGTTTGAGAATGATGTAGAAATGTATGGTGCTCAAACATCCCACTCTTCGTTCTTTTCAAACCATTCGTTTGAGAATGATGTAGAAATGTATGGTGCTCAAACATGTTCGATAAAATACGGACGAAAGCCATGGTTTGAGAATGATGTAGAAATGTATGGTGCTCAAACATTGGAGATCCACTGTTACCATCTAAATACGTTTGAGAATGATGTAGAAATGTATGGTGCTCAAACCGCTATCACCTGTGTTTATTAGCTGATTTTGTTTGAGAATGATGTAGAAATGTATGGTGCTCAAACGAGAAGTCACAAACCCCACTTCGCAAATAAGTTTGAGAATGATGTAGAAATGTATGGTGCTCAAACCGACACCGACTGCTTATAATCTTCACATTTGTTTGAGAATGATGTAGAAATGTATGGTGCTCAAACACTTCCTACAACTGCATGACCTGCATGAATGTTTGAGAATGATGTAGAAATGTATGGTGCTCAAACTATATTGGCGAGTAACCAAATTATCGAAAGTTTGAGAATGATGTAGAAATGTATGGTGCTCAAACATGTTCGATCGCATTCGGACCAAGTCAATCGTTTGAGAATGATGTAGAAATGTATGGTGCTCAAACTTTCTAGTGCTGGACTTTTTGCGTCTCACCGTTTGAGAATGATGTAGAAATGTATGGTGCTCAAACGCAGAAGTTACATTACTTTGTGCATTTATTGTTTGAGAATGATGTAGAAATGTATGGTGCTCAAACTAAAGAGATTATAGGTGCGGAGAATATCACGTTTGAGAATGATGTAGAAATGTATGGTGCTCAAACCAACAAGCACAGTCTGCTAGAGAGTATCGAGTTTGAGAATGATGTAGAAATGTATGGTGCTCAAACCATCATGACTGGGTGCAAGTTGTTAGATGCGTTTGAGAATGATGTAGAAATGTATGGTGCTCAAACACTTCCTACTACTGCATGCCCAGCATGAATGTTTGAGAATGATGTAGAAATGTATGGTGCTCAAACTACGCTAAGAAAAGTAATGGATCTTACGCCGTTTGAGAATGATGTAGAAATGTATGGTGCTCAAACTATTCCAACTTCATCAGACATACACCAGTAGTTTGAGAATGATGTAGAAATGTATGGTGCTCAAACACTTCCTACAACTGCATGACCTGCATGAATGTTTGAGAATGATGTAGAAATGTATGGTGCTCAAACTATATTGGCGAGTAACCAAATTATCGAAAGTTTGAGAATGATGTAGAAATGTATGGTGCTCAAACCTTGCATATGTGACACCAGCCTGATTTTCTGTTTGAGAATGATGTAGAAATGTATGGTGCTCAAACACTTTGAAACAATAGCCGTTCGTCCATACGGTTTGAGAATGATGTAGAAATGTATGGTGCTCAAACTGGTCAGAAGTCCGATCAATTCCTCGCAATGTTTGAGAATGATGTAGAAATGTATGGTGCTCAAACAGATACAGGAATTCTTACCCTATCATACCCGTTTGAGAATGATGTAGAAATGTATGGTGCTCAAACCCTCTGTCAGATCATATCCGGTTATTCCTGGTTTGAGAATGATGTAGAAATGTATGGTGCTCAAACCTATTGCAGTACCTAAGATCCCGGCACTTGGTTTGAGAATGATGTAGAAATGTATGGTGCTCAAACCTGGACTTTTTGCGCTACGCCTAAAACGGTGTTTGAGAATGATGTAGAAATGTAAAATAGTGAAAAAATAGTGTAATTTTAGTGGAAAAATTGGCACTCTCGTGATATACTATGTCTAGAAAAACAAATGGCTGCAAAGTAGATGTTTTTTCTTGGGCTCATTATATCAGGAGGGTGCTTTTTATGATTAAAGTAACTTTGTCAAATGAAATATTAAAGTATATTACGGAGATAGATAAAAACAGGTATAAAGCATCAGAGGTTTCGTTGCCTATTGCGGTAGCAAGTAAGTTGCGGAAAAATTCAAAGAAGAAAAGTTCCTATGCATCTACTAAAATTGAGGGGAATCCTTTATCGGAGAAGCAGGTGGATGAGGTTATAGATAGCGATGAACGAAAACACTATCTTAAACCGGAGCAGGAGGTTCGTAATTATTTCCTGGCACTGAATTATTTGGAAGAGAAAGCGGCAAAGAAGGAGAGGTTTTCCAAGAAACTGATATTGGATGTACAGAAGTATGTTGAAAAGGGAGCTTCAAAAGAAAAAATCGGACTTCGAGGACCAATGCCCCCTGGAGTATTATTTGCGGTATATGATTCACAAACAGGGAATCCTGATTATATTCCTCCAGAATATATTGATATACCGGATCTGTTGGATGAATTGGTGGAATATGTGAATGAAACAGATGATCATCCGCTCATAATTGCAGCTGTAGTGCATTATCAGCTTGTAACAATTCATCCATTTGAAGATGGTAATGTACCATTGAGATACCAACAACAAATAGCGGCATAACAGCAGCAAACAACTTCATATCACATAAATACAGTTAAATAACATATAGAATTAGGAATACTTGAAAAACGGTATTCCTTTTTTATTTCCAGACGTTCAGAAATGAGCGTCTATTTTTTTACCCAAATGAAAGGAGAATCAAAAAATGAATAAGATATTGAAACGATTGCTTACAGGTGTTCTTACTCTCGCAACCGTCTTTACTGCTCTACCCACAACTGCTGTCCATGCTGCGGAAACACAATACTGGACAGAATCGGAGGAACGTGTCGGTATTGTTGAGAAAGTAATGAATGATGGTTCTATCGGCTCTACATTTAATGAGGGGCATATGACCGTTGAGGGCGAGGACGCTTATTGTATCGACATCAACACAGGCTTTAAGAATGGATATAAGACCAGAAGTGACGCAAGTACACGCATGACTGCCGACCAGATAGAGGACGTTGCTTTATCTCTTGAATACGTCAAACAGTATACGAAAAGCCATACAGGATTGAGCAGCCAGCACGCCTACCTTTTAAGACAGCTTGTAGTCTGGCAGAGATTGAGCGTCCATCTTGGGTGGAGCTGTGACAATGTACGAGCTTCCTATGATGAAATCTCAAAATCCGTGCAAGATGAAGTATTCGCCGGAGCGAAAGCCTTTGTAAGAGAAAATAAAGGACGCTATGACTGTTACGGTTATATCTACACTGGTGAGGGGCAGGATTTAGGACAGTTCTTCGCAGAGCTGGCTGTCGGCAATGGCAAGATTCAGAAATCTTCCAGTAATACCACAGTCACAAACGGGAATGACTGCTATTCTCTCTCTGGTGCGACTTATGGTGTCTATTCTGATAAAGACTGCACGAAATCTGTTGCCACACTTACGACAAATGCCAATGGCAATACTGACACTGTGGAATTAAGAGCCGCGACATACTATGTGAAAGAAACGAAAGCTCCAAAAGGATTCCAGTTAGATAAGAACGTCTATACTATGACGGTCAAAGTCAATGAAACTACGACTTTAAAAGTCAGCGATACACCAAAAGTCACAGACACTTTGGTTGAGCTTTTCAAGATTGATATGGAAACTTCCAAAGCTACGCCACAGGGTAACGCTTCTTTGGAGGGTGCGGAGTTTGTCTGGAAGTATTATGACGGATATTACACAAAAGATAATCTTCCATCAGAGCCGACACGCACATGGACGACAAAGACAATCGCTGAAAAAGACAGCAACAATGAAGTCCATTACATCACAAGATTAGCCGATTCCTACAAGGTATTGGGTGACAGCTTCTATACACAGAATGGTACTATCTGCTTGCCGCTTGGAACTATCACTGTAGAAGAAAAGACAGCTCCAAACGGTTACTTATTGGAGGGTGCTTATATGCAGGCTGCCGGAAGTTCTGAACAGATAAAAGGTGTCTATGTGGCACAGATTACAGAAGATGGTGAGCTTGCAGCGTTAAGCGGCAGCAACCAGTATTCCGTATTAGACAAGGTTATCCGTGGCGGTGTCAAAATCCAGAAACGTGACCTTGAAACCAAAGATACAAAAGCACAAGGCGGTGCGACTTTGAAAGATACTGCCTTTGAAATCATTTCCTTAAATGATAACGCTGTCTTGGTAGATGGCAAGTTATACAACAAGAATGAAGTCGTCAAAACAATCCATACTGGCGTTGACGGTATCGCTACAACTGCCGCCGATACATTACCATACGGAAAATACCGTATTGAGGAAAGCAACGCCCCAGAGGGATATTTGACGGACGGTGCAAAACCGATTGAATTTGAAATCACAGAAGATGGAAAAATCGTGGATTTAACAGATGAAGCACATTCCATCTACAACCAGATTAAGCGTGGAGATATTGAGGGTGTAAAAATCGGTGCTGGCACTCACAAGCGACTTGCGAATGTTCCCTTTAGGATCACAGGCAAGACGACTGGTGAGAGCCATATCATTGTGACAGACGCAAATGGTCAGTTTTCCACTTCCTCTGATTGGGTATCTCATAAGCAGAATACCAACGCCGGAAAGACCAGTGAGGACGGTATCTGGTTCGGTACTTCCACACCAGACGACAGCAAAGGTGCATTGCTCTATGATACTTACACAATCGAAGAATTACGCTGCGATTCCAACAAGGGAATGACGCTGATTCCGGTATTTGATGTAGTGGTATCGAGAAATAAAGTAGTTGTGGATTTAGGTACGCTCACAGATGAATATGAGCCAGAAATCACTATCCATACGACTGCCACAGATAAGGTGACAGGTGAAAAATCAATCGTTGCTGGAAAGAACGTGACTATCGTTGATACTGTGACTTTAGATGGTTTGACAAAAGGCACAAAATATCAGTTGAAAGGCTGGCAAATGGTGAAGTCTGAAAACGCACAGCTTTTGATTGACGGTCAACCTGTGGAAAGTAATTACACATTCACTGCGAAAAAATCAGAAATGGAAGTTGAGGTTTCCTATACGTT
>ERZ780149.2515-NODE-2515-length-16940-cov-4.160734_pt1 | contig 16940 bp, 28 predicted proteins | sample MGYA00511367_ERZ780149 | MGnify/ENA primary metagenome ERZ780149 (study PRJEB29588, sample SAMEA2153852) | human gut metagenome | biome: human gut; feature: human-associated habitat; material: faeces | place: Denmark | collected 2008/2010 ... | reverse complement strand
GAAAATTCTTTAAGAATAGAAATTTCTTATAAAGATAATGAAGCTAGAGCTTTTCAAAGAGAAATAGAAGAGCTAGATGATGATTTATTTGTATCAGTTTGTGAATTTCTGGGAAACGACGAACTAAAAAGAATCCAGGAATGTATATATAGCGATAATATAGATTCAGTAAGAGCCGGAATAATTAAATTCAAGAAAGCCTTATCAACAGTAGCAAAGAATAAAATAAAAGCCCTATCTAAATATGCTTGAGCAAATAGTTCAAATAAGAATGATTTTGGCAAATCTTGATGCTAACATAAAGGCTTTATTACAGGATAATGAGAGACTCCAAAATGAGTTACAGAAACTAAAAGAGGAGAAATAAATATTGCCCTATGGTGTAATGGTGAGCACAGATGACTCTTAAGAATTTGAATTAATAATTATGGAAAATAAAATTTATAAACTTACAGACGAGGAATTTATAGACTTAGTTAAGTCAAGTCTTAACACCTCAGAAGTTTTATTTAAACTTGGTTATACTACGAAAGGAAATTCATGGGGATATTCGCAAGTTAAACAAAGAATGACAGATCTTAATTTATCAGGAAAGAATTTTAGAGGAAAGTCTGCAATAGCAACTAGTAATGAACTTAAAAAAATAGATAAAGATAAATTGTTTTGTAAAGGTTCTAAACATAATAGAAATATATTAAGGAGAACAATTATACAGGATAATTTAATTCCTTACAAGTGTGCTATATGTGGAATAACAGAGTGGAATGGAAGAACATTATCATTAGAACTTGATCACATTAATGGTGAAAACAATGATAATAGGTTAGAGAATTTAAGGTTTCTATGTCCTAATTGCCACAGTCAGACTGATACTTATGGTTCTAGAAATCAAAAAATAACTGAATCTAAATATGATATTACAGAAGAGTTAAAAGATTTAGTTATAGGAAAATATCTAGAATTAAAAAATCAGAAAAAGGTCGCAGAAGTATTAAATGTAAAACATTCAGTTATAAAACAAATTATTTCAGATGCAGGACTTGGAAAGTCTAATCAGAAATATATTATACAGTATGATTCTAATATGGAAGAATTAAATAGGTTTGGTTCTATTTCTGAATGCTGTGAATATTTAATGAATAATAATTTAGTTAAAACTAAATTACTAAAAACCTGTAGAAATACTCTATTAAGAAACATTGATAAATTGTGGAATAATTATTATTTCAAATTATTGGATGCTTAAAGAATAATAAATAACCTTTAAGTAGAATCCCTCTTAATTGACTTGGAAGCAAACAAGTGACAAGGCGCAAGCAGTATTTACGTGCAGCGTGAACGACTAAACAGAGGGACTGGTCTTAGGACTGGATGTGATAGTCTAATCCGCAAAACGGTGTAAAATGAAATCATTTAGTCTGGGTTCGAATCCTAGTAGGGCAACACCTCGGTTAGGTAAAAATATATAATAATGAAGCAGTGTGCAGCAATCGTATTAAACGGAAGTGATATAATAAAAGTGTCTAACTTAAAAAGAAAATATAATAAGATAATAAATAATCCTAATATGAAAATATTAGAAGAGTGCAGCATTGAAAAGTTAGACGAAAAATATGAATACTGGAATAGAACTTTAAATAGAAACACAGAAGAGAAGGAAAGAGAATTGAAATTACATCACTTCAAAAATCCAAAAACTGGGCATTCTGTAACAAGCATCTATCCAGATTTAGAACAATGTAAATCATATATAAAAGATTGGATGGATTATGTTAAACTTGATTGAAAGATATAACAAACTTACTAAATCGGAATTAGAGGAACTAGCAGAAATAACACTATTAGCTACAGAATCTTTAATTAATACTATTGTAGAAGAAGGAAAACAAAACGAACAATGGTTCTTGAATTATCTAGATGACTTAAATAAGTTAAGTGTATCGTACTAATATGGAAACTACAGATGATATAAAAAATTTCATATTTGACATTTACATTAATGGAAAAGTACTTAGCAGTTTAAAGGCTAGCTATCCGCAACATAGTCTTTCAGATGATTCTTCTATATTATTAGATATATTATGGAATCAAGTAGACCATCAAGTAAGAAATATACTACAATATGGTTTATATAAAGATACTACAATAAAGAAAGCAATTATTAACGACACTTTTGAAGGATATGATAGACTATAAGAAAACAATAACTAATATTCATAAGCTACTTCCGGAGCTAGATTTAGATACACTATTTAAGATAATGGAAGCTATAGTAGAGGAAATTACTCCAGCTTATAACTGGCCCAGCGGTATCAGAACCCCATCTTTGGACAAATATTGGTGGGCAGGACCAAATGGAATCACTTGTGAATGTAACAACCAAAAATAGGTGAGCTTAGACAATTAAATCTAGGCTCACCTATTTTATTATACATTCTTCTTATCAAACTTTTTCCATATTCCAGTTACTGAATCAATTCCAAGCAATCCCATACAACACCACACAATAGTATCAATCATAACTGGAGCCTATTTAGAAGTAACAGTACAATACACTAGAACTCCTAAACACAATAACCACCCAGGTAGTCCACATACTCTTTTGCTACTAATTCCAGACTATGAGGTTACTACATCTTTTAAGAAAGAAATAAACTTCATATAATATAATAAAAATCGTCTCTATTCTAAATATCTAATTTGTCTGCTTTGCATCTATAATCCTTATTGTTAAAAATTAAACAATCCTTACCAAAATCCCATTTAAAATATCCTACAAATTTAGGTAACATAAAAATGTATCCCAGCTTAGATAAATTTACAACATCATGATATTTCATAATTTCTATTATTAGAATAAGCAACTTCGTTAAATAGTTTAAGTAAGGAATCATCAGTATATCTATTCATAAATGTTTGATTCAATAGAGGACTGACTCTCTTTCTTATTTTATTTAACATCTAACTATCTATAGTCTAGTCAGGTTTGCATCATGTCTAATCTGCATTAGTCTAGAGTAGACTTCTTCTGGATTATCCCAGTATGGTTGCTTACTTATATTTTCTGCATCGTTTCTTACACGTAATCTAGATTTTATAGCTTTATTCTGAGGCTTTTCATATCTAGGAAGATACGACCTATCATTGAAATCTGTTCTAGGATATAAAGATAGACTATGTGTCAATTCATGAATACTAACCGAAGGAGATTTATGGGTATAGACTATTTCATGCTTACTAGGAAAATACTATCCTGACCAGCCTGTTTTTTCTTTTGCTTTATAGAAGGGAAGATTTATACTTTTCTCTAGAGAGGATTGATAATCCTTCTGATAAAGCTATCTAGCCTGATCTCTAGGTAATTTATTCTCTCTAATCTGATTGGAATAGTACTATCTCTATTGGGATAAATAGTTTTGCTATTCAGGTGAAAATAGCTTTCCCTACTACTTTAGCTCCTCCATTACATTATTATAAGCAGATTCTTTTATCCGATTTCCTCCTGCATCTTCATAAGAATTAGGAACGTATTCTTTAACAGTGTTTAAATTAGAAAGCATACCATGAAGCTAACTGTCATCATATTCAGGTATAAAAGACTCTTCTCCATATAGCTAATATCTTTTCCCCTAAGACTATAATGAATCTAGTTCCTTATTCTTCTAATAATACCTTTTGTTAGCTCTTTCCAAGTCAGAATTGAGACTTAATCTAGCTTCATTATAATTGTTTTGAAACTACTCCTATCTAGATTTCAACCAATTAGTGATCCATGCTTTGCCTCCTTCCTAGTGTTTAGGAAGTTCTTTTTTTTTAAATTCCCAGCATAACTATCGAAATGCCCATTGAAACTTTCATACATTTTCAGAACTCCCCCAATCTAATGTTTCCACTTTTTAGCATTTCTAGCAAAGTTCGCTCTTTTCTTCTACAAGGGGGTTGCATTTGGATCGTTTAACACTGACCTTGCATGTTCCTACACAGACTATCCCGCAGCCTTGGCAGAAGCTGTAAATTTACCTCTATTTTCCTTTTTAATACGAATTCCGCTCTTAAAAATAGGACATCCTAATATTTCTACTTTGTTCATTAAATGTTTCTGTATATAGAATATGTTAAATTTAATTTATCTAATATAAAGTGTATACCTCCTAAATATATATCTGAAGGACTATCTAATGTAGGATCGCTAAGATGTTTCTATAATTCAAATATATCTATTTCCTTTCTTAAATGTCTTTCTGTATCCTAACTAGATACTCTGACCCAATAACTATTAGTAGTAAAGGAACTACATTGAATACCTATATACTGTGTCACCTATTCTTTTTCTAAGTCTGACATATTCTTATAGTCTTTATTCATTATATTTTTATATTCCTTCTCTGTTCTAATAAAGGGAAAAGACTCTATAAATTCTTTATGTTCTTTCTTATATCTCTTTTCTATTCTGTAATTTTTGATATAATTATTCAGTAATTTTATCAATTTTTTCATGTATCAAAGGTATTAAAGGAGAGATTCTTCTAAAATCTAAATTAATTCCTACTGGTTTCCAGGTAGGATTCCAAACTATAGAAGGATCGGTTAGTATCCAAGATTCCCCACCACCTCCTTCTGTAGGATTAACATTTTGATACCTAATTGTTTTAACTCCGTCTTTCGATAGTAGATCAGAAGTTTCCTTATTTAGTATCTCATCCTTGTTCTAAAAATCAGCTCTGGATCTTTGTATAATATTATTTGCCTTTTGCGTTGCAGATTTAGACAATTTCAATTCTTTTTGTAAATTAAGATTAACAGTGTTTTCAGTGTTTAGCTTATAAATATTTCCACTCTTTTTGCCTTTTGTCTTCACAGAAATGGTTGGATTAGCTCCTGCTCTTTCTAACATTTGTATTCTTTTAGTGTCTGGAAGAACAATATCGTAATAGTTTCCGCTATTTGCCGGCTTCGCCTACATGGTATATTTAGGATTTACTAAATCATAATTGTTGAATCCGATATCTATAGTTTCTACTTTGGGCTTAGGAGCGTATCCCTCAAGAACAGGACTTCCAGAATTGAAAGAATCTGCAATCTTCTTATTAGGGGTAACATGCAATCCTATGCTACTCCTTGACGAGTTTCTAGCCTATTTCCATGTGAAATTAAATGGGCTACCATGGTATATCTTTTGCCAAGTAGGGTGTGTTAACATTTTCTATATCTGGGGAAGTTTCTATAACCCAAACTATATTCCCCTGCCTATTCCAAATAGAGTAACTCCTGCTGGATTAGTTGGAGACATTTCAGAAATACTAGATAAATTGTCCCTCAACTGTTTAACTCCTTCACTATCTTGCTAATCCTGAACATAATCTCCTTTATTATTTTGCCTCCATCCGGAAGCAATCATTACTGCAGGACTTTCTGCCATAGCTGCTCCAATAGTGATATTTCTAAACTTATTGAGTAAGTTAGAATGCCAACTTTCTGAGGTTTCTTCGTTTTTATTCATGTTTTGTATTTTTAAGTTATTCTATTCAATATTAATTTGTGTCTTACAAAGAATATTAATATACTTGAAAAGTATCAAATAAATATAGATAAATATGACAAATGATTAAATGAATTATGATTAATGGACAAAAGTAAAATTACAAAACAAAATGGGAATATAGCTTTTGAAGAGGAAGCTCATATTTATTACGATGTTACAAAACCAGAACAGAAGTTTATATCAGTAACAACTCTAATTCATTCTTTCACCCAACCATTTGATAAAGAGTTTTGGTCCGCTTACAAAGCATTGGAGAAACTCCTATCTAAAGAAGATTGGGCTATTGAAAAAAAGTCTCTGTTGAATACTAAGAAATTTGATAAAGTTCTGCTTGAACTTCATAATATTACCGAAGACGAGTTCAACAAAGAACAGCAAACTATCTTAGATATGTGGGATGAAGAAAATCGAAATTCTTGCGAAAGAGGAACTAGGATTCATGCAGATTTAGAAAACTCATTTTACAAAAAGAAAAAAGATATAGATCTTAGTAAATATCAAATAGGTGGTAAGTTTGAATGTATAAAGGACCATAATAATCTAGACTTAGAAAATGGTATATATCCTGAGTATTTAATATCTAGAGTATCTGAAGATGGGAAACTTAGAATAGCAGGACAAATCGACTTATTAGTTAAAAAAGGCAATAAAATAATTATCGGAGATTGGAAGACTAATAAAAAAATTGATCTAAAATCTTTTTTTGACTCTAAAACTAAAACTTCATCTAAGATGAAATATCCTTTAAATAATTTAGATGATTGCAACTATAATCACTATTGTTTACAGTTAAGTACTTATGCTTGGATGATTCAAAAGTTAAATCCAGAATTTGAGATTGAAGACTTAGTTTTGGTACACTTTGATCATACTGATAATATGACAGTATATCATCTACCTTACTTAAAAGATGAAGTAATTAAGATGTTATCTTTTTATAAGAAAGAATCTATATTAGCAGAAAATAGAAAAAGACGTCAACGTATTGAATATTAACTATGACACTAGAAGAAATAGAAGAACGATGGCAGATATGTAGACGATGTCCAATATGTAACCAGGAAGATGGAGTATGTAATGGACAACTATATTTGAATCCAGAAAGTAACGACATAAGCATTAGTCCAAAAAAAGGATACATAAAGGGGTGTGGGTGCCTTTTAGAATTGAAGATACCTAATGAGAAAAAACATTGTCCAGCTAAAAAATGGTAAATGAATTATTATACGGAATTCCAGCAACCCAAATAAAGTTTATATGATACTCACTAAAGAAATATCTAAGAAATGGATTAAGGCAATATTTACCAAGCCTTTAACAATACTAAAAAGTATGTGGTTTAATATACTTGGCATAAATCAAGATTTGTCAATAAAGAGATTAAACATCTGCAGAAAATGCTCCGCTAAACTAAATACTTCTCTAGGAGAAGTATGTAGGGAGTGTGGATGTATACTAGAGAATAAAACTAGAGTAGATAATGAACATTGTGATCTAGGTAAATGGTAATGAATTATGGAAACATTAAGAACAGAGTTAAACAGTAAAGAAAAGATGGCATTAGCTATAACCGGGATGGAAGGTACAGGAGAGCACTTTATTATGAATGGAGAAGCTGCAGATCAAACATTATTGAGAGAGAAACAAGAAAAGTTTAATACTGCAGTAGATGAACTTGAAGATAAATTCGCAAAACACAATGAAGCATTAGAATCCTATGCTAAGTCCTTATCGGAGGATATGAATGGAGTAGAAATAATGCCCATGTATGGGTATGCACTAATTAAACCCTTTGAACAAAATCCATTTCAAAAAATCAAAACTACGAAAAGTGGATTAATTACAGATTTAGGTGGATTTACTCCAACCTATAAGTCTAATGAAACTGGAGAAATAGAGGAGGAACAGCAATTTATCAAGGTAGGAACTGTTATCGAGGTTGGACATAAATGCGAATTTTTAAAACCTGGAGATATAGTATTCTATACCATAGCTAGTGAATGTATGGTCCCATTCTACAAATTAGGATTTGTAGTAGTTAATGAAAACAGAATAATGGCTGTAGTTAATGAGAAATTAACTGAGAGAAGAGATGAATTGAAACATGGAAACTATTGATGAGAAAATTTATTTTAAGCCTGGGGATTGCGTTACTCTAAGATAGCACGAGTTAATGCACTCTCCAGTAATGCTTGTACTAAGAAAAGAGGCAGCATTATTTAAAGATAACCAGGGATTAAAAGGGTTAAGGTGTAGATGGTTTACCGATAGCGGATTACTTCAGGAAGCGATATTCAATACCAAAGACCTTATCCTAATAAAGGATAGTTAGATAAAATAATAAATAGAAATTAAAGGAACAATGGAAAATCAGGAAGAATTACAAAAAGCATTTATGGCCTATTTAATTCAAGATGCGGCCGCCTAGGGAATTTAGCTACAATCAGAATAGGATTTACAGTCCTACGCCGAACAACTAGGAGAAGAAGGACTAAAAGCCAAATATCAAGAATTTATACAGAAAATGTAGGGAGGAGTAATGGCTCGATTAGGAGCAAAGCTACAATATTATAAAAAATTAAAAGGAGTATGTCCCGATGGCTATGAAATGACTTACTTTAAAGTAGGGGGAAAGCTATGTAAATCCTGCCAAAAGAAATAGATGGAAAAGGGAGGAAAAACATAGAAGAAATTAAATGCAGTGCAGAAGTTCAAATAGGAAAGAAAATCCATTAATCCTAATGATACTATTCATACCAAGAAAGGTATTAAGGACCTAAATGGAAGAACCAAATATCCTAGATTTAATCCAAAGGAAGCTACTCAAGAGGAGAAAAATAGAGCGAGCGAGAAAGATTATTTTAATAGTAAGAAAAGTGGACACGATCCCAGAAAACCTTAATAGTTATGAAGAGAAAAGGAAAATGTGGAGCTAAAATGAAATGTGGCTCTAAGGTTAGAAGAAAATAATACAAATCAACGATTTATGCCAATGTTATATGAATGTGTTTAATTACAATACCTTAAATAAGTAGCTAGAAATAAATGAACCTGAGCTTTTGCTAGTAAAGGAATTTAAAGCTTTAATATAGAGAGATAAATCTATTGAAAAAGACAGGGCTACTAGAGAACTAACATATATCTATCTAGCTATTGATTGGAAAAGTCCGTATAGTCAATATTCAGAACATGAGAGACATGACGAAGCAATTAGTGACTCTGGACTAACTGAGTCAGAATTTAATGATCCTATATTTAGAGAAGCTTGCAGAAAATATAGAGCATTGCAAGATTCCAACAAATCAATCAAGTTGCTTGAAGCCGCAAAGAGAGCTGCGGACTAGTTTATTGACTACTTTGATACTATTGTGGATCTAAATGAACGGGATAATAATGGAAAACCAATATTCTAGGCAGAAAAGGTAATGAAAGAAATGGCCACCTTACATAAGGTTCATGAGGAATTGGTAACTCTAGAAGATTAGGTTAAGAAAGAACTTACAGAACAGTCAACTGTAAGAGCAGGAGCAGTTGATGGTTATGATCCAGGAGACTTTTAATTATGCCAAGGAAGAAGAAAATATTGCCTGAAGAAATATAGAATATAATAGATTAGGTAAAGGAAAAAGAATACAAAGAAGATGCCTAGGAAGCGAGGTAGCTTGTCTAGAAAATAAGAGAAGAGAGAGACAAGAATGCAGATTACTGGGATGTTAAAATAGGGGATAAAATAGAAGTATTTGACCCTACCTTATCTTATGAAATAACTGGATACAGACCTATTGACGAAACTCATGGATTGGACTTTAATCCAGATTGGTTTACCGAGACTAGGGAAGTATATAAACGAACTGGTCAATACTGTCCCTACCTTAGAGATAGTAAGCGGTACAACGAATTTTGGAAAGAGCAATATAGAAGATGTAAGTATGGAATGACAGTTAATGGATACACCATTACTGGAGATAATTACTTCTTCTTAAATTTCTATTAGTTACCTACTATTGACTAGCAGAAAGCCTCTGGTGAGGGTACTGATAATGACTTCCCAATATTCTTTGCATCACATTATATGTTCTTTCATTATCTATAGATGGCTAGAGTGCTACACAAGCACGCAGCTTTAATGAAAGCTCGTTCTATTGGATTCTCTGAAATAAATGCCTCTCTTTCTGCTCGTATGTACTCTGTTATTAGAAGAAGTAGGGTTATGATTACTTGCTTTAATGATACCTTCCTTAAGGGTACCTTTAGTAAGTTTGATAATGCTCTTACATTCTTAAATACCTGTACAGGCGGAGGATTTTTCAAACTACGCCTAATTGACTAGGATTTGAGAAAAAAATCTGGAAAATAGATAAAAGTAAATGGTTAGTTTGAAGACATAGGATTCAAATCAGAGGTAGTTGGAAAAAATGGTTCCAAGTCATCTAATATTAGAGGAGATCGTGTTGATTTGTTAATATATGATGAGGCAGGATCTTGGCCAGGACTTGACACTGCTGTAGTACAAGGTCAAGAACTTTGTGAGGTGTAGGGTACGCCTCGTGGGACCATGTTATTTGGAGGAACTGGTGGAGATATGGGCGCTCCCTTGGAAGGTTTAAAAAAAATCTATTATAATCCTAGAGCTTATAAGGTTCTCCCATTTAGACATAATTGGACTCAGGACGGAACTACTATAGAGAGTGGATTCTTTATTCCATACTTTATACAATCTTTGAATCCAGAATTCATGGACCACAGAGGAGTATGTAATACTGTGGAGTATAAAAAATTCTTATAGGAGGAGCGGGATAATCTATTAGCTGTACCAGAGGACTACCTAAAAAAATGTGCAGAACGTTGCTGGAATGCTGAAGAGGCTTTCAACTTAGAGGGAATAAATAAGTTTAATAAAATACTTATTGCAGATTAGTTAGCTAACATCAGGTTGAAGAAAATAGGTCCACGAATAGAGGTTGGATATATAGACTATTTCTATAAAAACAATAAACATACTTAGGATAATATTGATGGATTTAAGTGGATTCCAAATAATAAGGGGAAAGTAAAAATTCTAGAGCACCCTGTATGGTCGGACTTATACAAGGAGCAAGTAGAGAAACTAAGGCAGGAAGCAGAAGAAAGAGGAGAGGAGTTCGAGATGCCCGTCTACAAGGAAATGAGTGATTTGTACGTAGCAGGGATAGATGGAATAGATATTGGTGCTAACTAGACTTCTAAGGAAACTAGAAACCCTTCTGACTTTTGTATAACTATAAAGAAAAGGTTATTTGGAACTAATGAGCCTTAGTATGTAGCTCTATATAAGGATAGGCCAGGAGATATTAGAGAGGCATATAAGATAGCTATGTGCCTAGCTAGATATTATAATTGTAAGATAAATATAGAAGCTACTAGAATGAGTATGGTTACCTGGGCAAAAGAAAAGGGATATTTAGGATATTTCATGAAAAGACCAAAGGCTACCCTAACGGATATAAAATATGGAAGCACTAAACAATATGGAACTCCTGCTACCAAAACTGTTATAGAATAGCATACTAACTTAACGGCTGCTTTTGTAGAAGATTATTGCCATACTATATGGTTTGAAGAGATGTTAGAATAGCTAACTGGATATAATGATGAGAACAAAGGAAAATTCGATATAATTGCAGCTATGGGTATGACTGAACTAGCTGATTAGGAACTTTCCGGAAGATAGCCATCATTTGTAAGAAAAGAGGTTGAATAGTTTAGAGATTTTGGTTACTATTATGATGAGAAAGGAATAAAAAGATTTGGAATTATTCCAGATAGAAAACCTCCCGAATTTGATATATAGAGAGAAGAATACAATGACCCATACAGAATTGAAACAAGTGATACTCGGGTATATGAAAGACTTATACAAGATGGAGTATATAGGGGGATTAGAAATTGAGGATTTATATCCAGTTGGATATAAGGTGTCTTTTAATTTTGACAGATCAGAAATGCCTCTAGTAATAATAGCAGACTTACCAGATGAGGAATTTCTTCCCTTTATCAAGGAAGAATTAAGAAACAGGAAGCTATAGAGAGTTAAATATTATAACGCTACTAAACTTCCTCCAGAACAACATAATTTATGTTATGAAAGAGAAAGAGTTAATAGACAAGACAAACGAGGCTATTGCGGAGCTTGTTTATAACAAGTATGAATTGTAGAAAGCTTATAATTACTACAATGGAAAAAGAGACCCAGAATAGTTTAGATATTTAGAAGAGAATTTTGGGATAGGTTCTCCTACATCTGTAGAATTTACTCCACTATTGAAAAAACATGTTGATGCTCTGGTGGGAGAATATCTAGGAACTCCTATACTCCCTAAAATATCTTGCAAGGACTCTGATACTATCACAAATATAACAAGAGAGAAATAGTTAAAAATTACAGAAGGAATTGTAAAGTTTCTAAAGGACCATCTTACAAACTCGATTTTGTAGTTCATAGATGGAAAAGATATTACTGATAAAGCTGTAAAGACTTAGCTAGACAAAATAATTTAGGATATTGATTAGTCCTTCATTTCTTAGTATGAGATAGCTGCTTAGAATGTTGTTCATTATATAATGCAGTCAAGAGAAACTGATTTACTGACTAAACTTCGATAGTTACTAACTGACCTCCTTATATCAGGTTACACTTTCTTTAAAGTAAAGCAATCTGCTAGCAAGAAGAATATTCAAATAGAAGTCTTAAATCCGCTAAATACCTTTATAGACAGAAATCCAGAATCTCCATACGTTAGAGATTCCTATAGAGCTGTGGTTAGAAGGTGGTTAACAAAAAGTTAGATACTAGCCAAATATGGAAAGGAATTAACAAAAAAGGATTTAATAGAGCTAAAGGACAGATGGTATGATGGGGATGGTGCAGCTACTTATAAGAGGGTTTTTGCAGATAATTGTATCGCAGTAAATGATGATTTGAATGAAAGTTCTGTCCCAGGTTATCCAGATAACGAATACAACACTCATAGGTTTCAGTTAATACCAGTATACGAAGTAGAATGGATTGAGACTGACAATGATTTTGTAATGCAAAGATATACAACTATTAGAATTGGAGAAAATATATATGTTCTGAGAGGTTTGGATAAAAGTGTAATAAGATCTAAAAGTAATCCAAACTTTTGTGGACTTTCTATAAACGGAGTCTATTTCTTAAACAGGTCTCAACAACCATATTCTTTAATTTTAAAGTGTGCACATTTGCAGGATCGATATGATTTATTGAATTATTATAGAGACAATCTTATAGCTAATAGTGGAACTTCTGGAGTTATTATGGACATGAATCTACTTCCTACAAATCTAGGAGTTAAATGGCCAGAAAGAGTATAGAAGTGGCTTGCTTATAAAAAAGGAGGAATAATGTGGATAGATTCTTCCTAGGAAGGAAATAATGATGGAGCTTAGCCCCCAAATCAAATATATAACGGATTTGATGATACTCTAAAAGCGTAGGCTGTCCAAGCAATAGAATTAGCTATACAATCAGTAGAACAGACTACTTCATCCATAACTGGAGTCTTTAGGGAAAGATTGAATGGTATAGAATAGAGAGATGCGGTAACAAATATCAAACAAGGAGTTGCTAATTCGTTCACCATCACAAAACCTTATTTTTAGCAAATGGATCTTATAACTTGTGAAATACTTCTAGACAGCCTAAATTAGGCAAAAATAGTTTACAAGAACGGATTATAGGGAACTATAATTCTGGGAGATAAATACTAGCAAGTATTTACAGCTCTTCCTGAGCATTTTACTCTTACAGATTATGATGTTCATGTTATCTCTAGTACAGAGATTATGGAGGATTTATAGACCATAAAATAGATGATTCCAGAGTTTGTAAAAAGTTAGCGTATAGATCCTGATATTATTTTTGAGGCATTAACATCTAAGAGCTTAACAGACTTAAAATATAAGGTTAAAAAAGCTATACAAGTTCAAAAAGATGAAAATAATTAGCTAAGGCAGCTCTAGGAAAAATTAGAAGAAACCTCTCAATAGGCTCAAGAACTATCTTCTGAACTGTAGAAAGCTCAGCAAAAGATATAGCAATTGGATGAATCTCGACTTTAGTTAGAATAGTAGAAGATACAACTAGAATATTAGGTAAATTGGTATAAAGCCATGACTGAACGAACTTACAAAGATAGATAGTTAGACATCGAAGAAAAAAGAACTGAGATTGAAATAGCCTAGTTAAGAGACGGTAATCCGTATAATGATAAAATTAGGGAATTATGACAGATACACAGTTATACGATAAGGACAAAAACAAAATATATCCTACTACTTATGCTCAATTCGTAAAGAGCGAAGCCAGACAAAATGTTGCTAATTCTACTGTAGAGGAGGATATAAAATTTATACTAGAACAAATAGATGATCTTACTAACTCTTCAGAAGCTGTTGGAGGCGTAGATATTTCTATAAGTTATATAAGACTAGATACCAGTGACGTGGAGAAAGTAAAATAGTAGCAAGACGGTTGGGGAGATACCTTTGAAGTCCCCAGTGAAGAATATCCGTACACATGGAAAAAAACCACATTTAGCTCAGCAGGTGGGAGTGTTAAAAAGGAATTCTATGAGATAGCAGCGAGTGATTCTGCTATGGTAATTTAGACTATATATGCTAGAACAAAAGGTGTCAAACCAATAATAGAATATAAACAAAAACAAGATGAAGAGGGAAATCCTCTTTATATAGATGAACATGGTCAGGAGACGACTGAGGTGACTTCCACTAAAGCCTATGACTACAACTTTTATAGTGATGGTTCGCCTGCTAGTAAACTAAGTAATCTTCCTCCTGGAACTGGAGACTATGAATGGAGTATTTACCCTAGGGACATTAGCCCCTCTTACCCTAGAGTTTTCATGTCTAGTAGGGTTAGACAAGAGGGTAAACTAGGAGCTTTTTCAACTCCAGCTTAGTACGGACAATGGCCTGGAACTGAATCTGAATCTTAATATTATGGAATTTAGTATTGATGTTCATACACAAATTAATGGTGAGATAACTATAGAAGATTTTTCTAAAGAATATGGATAGTACATTGATGAAGATATAGAAGTTGTAACTTCTTACGATTCTTATAAGTATAGTGAGAGCGCTACATTAAACACCATAATAAAAGTAAGTATAGGAGATGCTACATTAATCGACGTATTACTTAATGATCATACAGAGGATTTAGATTCTTGTACTTTTAGAGTTAAAGAAGACGGCTATTATGTAGTAGATCACATAATTCTTCCTAATATGAAATGGTATGAGAATTCTTCAGACGAATACAAGGAGTATTATGATACTATATATATAACAGACGGAGAAAAACTCTACAAAGAAGTAGAAGGAAAATTGGAAGAATGTACAGTTAGAGAAATACTAGAGAGAAATATAGAGGGAACTACCATTAAAAAGTGTAAGGTTGATATATTTTTTACGGGAAATCTACAATAGTGTTATATCAATTATTGTAAGAGATTATTTGATGGACTCTTAAATAAATGTCTAACGAGTCAGCATGATGAAGACGTATTTGCTAGGGATTTTATTTGGATGACCCTCAATATTATAGATTATTTAATAGGCTTTAAACAATTCATGGAGGCCGAAAGATTATTATCAATGTTTAGAACATGTGGAGGATTTTGCAGTAATCTTGATAATAAACATAAAAATATAAGCTGTGGATGCTCTTAAAAGAAAAGCCATTAAAGAATATTAGGAATTTTTACGAAAAGTAAAAAAAGGATATAAACCAGATTACCAAAATATACTTAATTTAATCTGTTTTATAAGTCTTCCTGCTAAGATAGATAACTACGAGTTTGTTAAATAGCAATTACTTAATAAGGATGATACAACCTATTTACACTTCTGTAAGTAATGCAGACATCGTCCCCTGCGGGAAGAGAAAACCAATAAAAAGTGATCCTATTCCTCTATTAAGAAATAATTACCTAGGAGAGTATAGAACAGAGTTAGAAAGGGCTAAGGTACGAAAAAACCTAGGAATAGCTGATGAACAAAGTCTTCTATGGGGAAATATAGACGGAACTATAGAGGAACAAAAAGACTTAGTCAGATATATAGAACAAAAGTGGTAGTATAGCAGTGACGTTTCTGAAGATATAAATACAGTAAAAGATGCTCTGGACTATGCTTTGTACTATATTAGTAAATATGAGGATAATACAGAAGAGATAGAATAGCTAAGTTAGCAGATAGCAGAAGTAAAGTAGTCTATAGAAGAAACTGAATCTGAATTATAGTAGAGAATCAACGAAAATTCTGAAAGCATCGGACTTATTAATACTAGTATTTAGAGTATTAATGAGTAGATAGTTGATATCAACGAAGCAATAGAAAATATTGATGTTGATAAGAACATTTAGAATTGGATAACAAGAAATTTAGAAAATTCTAAAACTATAAAAATAGAAGATTCTCTGGAAGTAATTATCTCTGATAAAGAAGATAATGCTATTCACTTAGTAACTGAAGCCATTATTCGTTCAAGAGCGGGTATTAAAGATCCAAATAGACCAATTGGTTCATTTATCTTCCTTGGCCCAACTGGAGTTGGTAAAACTGAAGTTGCTAAGGCATTAGCAGAAGAACTTTTTGATGATGAAAAACATATGATAAGAATTGATATGAGTGAATATATGGAAAAGTTTAGCGTATCAAGATTAATTGGTTCTCCTCCAGGATATGTTGGATATGAAGAAGGTGGAGAATTAACAGAAAAAGTAAGAAGAAATCCTTACAGTATAATTCTTTTTGATGAAATAGAAAAAGCTCATCCTGAAGTACTTAACTTACTTCTTCAAATCTTAGATGATGGAAGATGTACTGATTCACAAGGTAGAACAGTAGATTTCAAAAATACAATTATAATATTAACATCAAACTTAGGCTCAGAATATATTCTAGAAGGAATAAATGATAAAGGCGAGCTTACAGAAGAAGCTAAAGATAAAGTTGAAAAACTATTAAAACAAAGCTTTAGACCAGAGTTCTTAAACAGATTAGATGAAATAGTATTCTACAAACCATTAACACAAAACGAAATTGGAAAAATACTAGACCTACTTATTGCAGACTTAAATAAAAGATTAGCTGAGCAAGAAATATCTGTAGAATTAACAAATAGTGCAAAAGACTACTTAATAACAAACGGATATGACGCAGTTTATGGTGCAAGACCATTAAAACGTTTTGTACAAAAGAAAGTTGAAACATTAATTGCAAGAGAAATTATAAAACAAACTATTTTACCAAAAGAAAAAGTAACAATAGATTGCAAAGATAATGAGCTTGTAATAGTAAAATAAAGGGAGAG
>ERZ780149.2508-NODE-2508-length-16993-cov-33.250266_pt1 | contig 16993 bp, 10 predicted proteins | sample MGYA00511367_ERZ780149 | MGnify/ENA primary metagenome ERZ780149 (study PRJEB29588, sample SAMEA2153852) | human gut metagenome | biome: human gut; feature: human-associated habitat; material: faeces | place: Denmark | collected 2008/2010 ... | reverse complement strand
AGAGCGTTGAGGCGGCTGAAAATCCGGCGGAAACGTAAGGCAATATTCCTTGCAGTAATTCTTGTAAAATATCAAAAGTGCCCATCAGCAGTCGTGCTATTCGCCGCCTGCTGATGGGCATTTTGCTTATTCCTTTTCGTACTTTTCAATCAGGCACTGATGCTGCTTGCTGTCCTTGTCATAATTGATACCGACCAGCAGAATCTCGCCCGTGTAATCCAATATCGAAGCTGAATAATTCTTCTCCCTGATTTGCTGCAAAGCAGTCTGGGCATTCTGATTCCATTTCAGCTCTACAATCAATGCCGGATAGTCATTCCTGCATTCAGGCTTCGGTACGAACAAGAAATCGGCAAATCCTCGACCTGTTGGCAGTTCCCGGATGGGCTTGAAGTAATACTGCATTGCGCTCAAATACGCAATTGTCAGCACACTGCTCAGCGAATTTTCGTTATGATACTGGATGACAGACGTGTACTCATGATGGATTTTTTCAATCTGCGCGGCAACGGCTGCACCGTCCGTGTCCAGCGTCGCATCCAGCAAGCGCTCGGATTCCTGCTGAAAGGTTATCATTTCATTCCAACGCTTGCTTTCAACCGCCATCGTCAGCTCCTGCCGAATTTCTTCGTTCGGGACAAACGCTGTTTTTCGATTCTGATTATATCCAAGATAGCCCAAGTGAATCATGTAGGTTAGCACATCGTCCTTGCTTGCGATACTGGATGGATCATTTGTGAAAACTGCCGTATCCACCTTGACCGCTGCACCCGAAATTATCTCGATAATGGCGAATTGAAGCCCGTCGTAATTCATGCTGATTAGCGGCATGATGGCATCGCTGGAAGCTGTTTCTGCCCAATAGTTCTTGAAATCTCCATACAGCATCGCGCTGACGATTGCTCTTGGATTATAAACCCGAGTATCTTTCAGCAGATAGCCGTCGTACCAGATTTTTACTTCACTAAAGTTTTGATGATATTTTTCGGTCAGCTTCTTGACTTTGACTTCAGTAAATCCCATGTATGGTGACAATCTGCTCACGCTGAGCATGGTAAATTCATCAAAGTTATTTAGCCCAGATTGTGACTTTTCCTTCCTGAGGGGAAGAATACCTGTCAGATAAGCCAGCAGAATGTACTTTGTCGGTTCGGTGCCTTTGAACATGCTTCGCAAAAAAGTAATATAGCTGTCCTGCACTTGGCTGTTTGTAGCCGGGTTTCGAATCAAGGCATCCCATTCATCGATTATAATGATGAATTTCTGCCCTGTTTTCTCTCTGATTCTCGAAAGCGCATCTGATAAATGAGACACTTCAGCAGGCAAAGCGGCTGGATAGATTTCTCGGAGTTCAGCCAGTATGCTGCTCGTAATGTACGCTACAACATGCGCCGCGTCAGCGCAGTTTGCCAGAAAGCACTGAACGTCGATATGAATCACGTCGTATTTGTTCAGATGCTTCTTGAAGTCAGCAGACTTGCTGATTTCCAGTCCGGCGAACATTGCTTCCGAGTCGCAGCCGCGGCTGTAATAAGCTGTGAGCATATTTGCTGCATATGATTTCCCGAACCTCCGCGGGCGGCTGTTACAAATATAACCTTGCATTGTAGCAAGAACACTATTGGTGTACGCAATCAGTCCGGTCTTGTCAACATAAATGGGCGAATTTAGTGCAACCTGAAAAGAGTTGTTATTTGGATTCACAAAGCGTCCCATTGCCTCTGCTCCTTTCCGAAGGATGTTTGCTGAGGTTTTGATTTCCGCGACTGCTCAAATGAAATCATCTCTTAGCCTGCTCTTATTTTACCATTGATTTTGGGAAATAGCAAGGCAATCAGACGACGGGCGGCAGGTTGATTTTTCGTTTCTCACAGAGGAAAGGTGGTATGCGTTCCTGCGTCTCCTTTTTCCGCTGCGCTCCCTGATTTTCTGTCAGATGCAATACTAAACAAACCGAAAACCATTTGTAATGCGGAAAGTTTTTCTGGAATTTCAGCAAAAACTATTGACGGTATCGTCGGTAGCACACGAATTTATATTTATCAAATTACAATCAATGCTTTACTTCCACTCTGTTATGATTATATATGCATTTTCGTCTAACAAATTCCGGCGTTGGCGAAGGGGACTACCGCCTTTGTTAGCGTATCTAACACTTGTCTAACAGCACGGTTGGAAATTGCGGTTTTTTACGTTCCTTTGCCCACAATCGAGAACGTAGAAATCTGCTGGAAACGCAGGAAAATCGGGCATTACAGGGCAGTGCAGTTCTCTGAAAGGGAAGCGGTGAGCATCTCTCCTAAGCAGTCGGTTGTGGGTTCGACTCCAACTGGACTCAATCCCCAAACAAGCAATTCTTTCTGGCTGATGTTCTCGCGTGCGTCTTGCCAAACGCGCGAGGAGCATCGGCTGGAAAGATTTTTTTTGCCCGGAAATTTGCTTTTTGCGCCGCTGCTGGCGCTGTTGGCAGCTTCCCAACATTTCGCCTTTTTGCCAACAACGCTGTTCTGGCAAACGGGCGATTTGCCTAACATTCGCGTGCGCAGCGTGTCAGCAATTTTCTGCACTCCGTATTATTTGGCATTATCTGTATAACATTGTGGATTTTCAATAGATAAAACGCCATGGCAGCAAACATTGATTTATCGAAAGCGGAGCATGCTTATTTATATCTGTCGCCGTTGTAATGAAAAGCGGAGGCTGCACATGAATCCCTCGGTATATTCAAAATACATGCAATAAATGGTGCAAAAAAGCACATATTTTCAATTTGGTAGCGAAAAACGACAGTTTGGTCGAAGAACAATCCATTGCTTCTTTCTGTGGTTATAATAAAATCAGATATCGGGGGATTTCCAATTGCCGCTATAGGAGGTGCACCCTGGCGGAGGATTGAGAGCTCGAAGTTCCCCGAGAATAATCTGGGTTGTTTGTTCACACAGCGGAAAGAAAACAATGGAGGTATCATTGATGAAGATCAACACGAAGCGGGTAGTCAGCGTGATCATCACAGCCGTGATGCTGGTTGTGATGTTGCCCAGCTTTGCCATGGGCGAAAGCGGCAAGAAGTATACCGAAACACTGCAGCCGGAAGGCTGGACACTGGTTGAAAATGAAGGCGGCGCAATCCTGAGTTACACCAAGGGCGGCGGCGTGGATCTGATTGAAGTGGATGGTTACGCCTTCAAGGATTTGGATCGTGACGGCGAACTGGACGTGTTTGAAGACTGGCGCGTGGACTACAAAGAACGCTCCCGCGACCTGGCCACGAACGGCGGCCTGAGTCTGGAATTCCAGTTGGGCTTGAAAATGAACCCCTTTAGCGTCGGCACTCCTGCCAAAACCCTGGCGGATACCACCAAGACTGCGCTGGATCTGGGTTATCGCCACATCCGTTTCAGCTCCGTAGGCGCTGAATTGATCACCACCTGGAACAACGAGATTCAGAAGTACATCGAAGCAAATACCGACGTGGTTGCTATCCCTGCCACCTTCATTGCCGACCCGCTGGAAGGCAACGGCGTGACCGACTGGCCCGGCAACCTGGCGCTGGCCGCCACCTTCGATCCGGAATTGGCCCATGAATATGGCCGTACCTTGTCCAAGGAATGGCATTCCATGAACCTGACCATGAACGTCGGCCCCCAGGTTGACCTGGCGACTGAACCCCGCTGGTCCCGCAACGACATGACCTTTGGCGAGGATCCTCAGCTTTCTATCGACATGACCCGCGCTATGATCAACGCCTGGCAGTCCACCTACGACGATGACGGCAACGACCTGGGCTGGGGCAAGGACTCCGTCAATATCCAGGTGAAGCACATCATGAGCGAGGGCGCCGGCGAGGGCGGCCGTGAAGCCCATACGCTGGACGGAGCTTACGCCGTGTATCCCGGCGGCCAGTTCTATACAAGCATCTTGCCTTACTTCGCGGCGCAGGATCTGCCCGGCAAGACCGGCATGGTGTCCTCCGCAATGACCAGTTTCTCCATCGGCGTGGATGAAAACGGCGACTCCGTCCTGGGCGAGCGCGTTTCAACCAGCTACAACGCCGAAAAGATCAACGGCCTGTGGCGCGCTGCCAACGGCTGGGACGGCTACATTCTGACGGACTTCAACACCCACGTTGATAAGTGCTTCGGCATGGAAGAATACACCGTTCCGCAGCGCCTTTGGCTGGAACTGGAAGCCGGCATCGACGCCTGGGGCAACATGGGCGGCAAGTATGAAGAAGATATTGCCGTTGCTGTGGAAGCCTACAACTATGGTGTGGAACGCCTGGGAAAGGAAGCTGCCGACCAGATCATTTTCGACAGTACCCGCCACATTCTGGACACCCTGTTCAACGTGGGCGTCGTGGATAACCCCTACGTTTCCGAAGCGGTTGCCGCTTCTGTGCCCAATAACGAAGAACATACCGCCATGGCTCGCGAAGCGCTGCTCAAGTCCATCGTGATGCTCAAGAATACTGACAACAGCGTGATCAAGCCTGCAGGCGATGAAAAGTTGACCGTTTATATTCCCTACAAGTACTCTCCCGCAACCACGAGCCGCCGCGGCACCACCCCCGCTTCCTTCGCTCCTTCAATGGATATTGCCGTGGCCTCTCAGTACTTCAACGTGATCACTGACACAGTTGGAACGCCCAGCGGTGAAGGAAACACCTATCTGCCCGGGGACGTAATCCGCGCTTCCGCCGAGGACATCGCGAAGGCCGATCTGGTGATCGTACGCGTCGCCAGTCCCAAGAGCAACGCTCCCACCACCGGCTATGACGAAAACATGAAGGTACCCGCTGACTACGAGTACATTCCCCGTTCCCTGCAGTATCGTCCTTACACCGCCGATAACATGTACGTCCGCTTCGAGTCCATCGGCGGCCAGATTACGCTGGAAGCCTTCGAGGGCGTCTACGGCACTGAGTACGATTATGTTAAGGAAAACCGCTCTTACTTCGGCAAGACCGGCACCGTCAGCAACGAGGCGGACCTGGACTTCGTACTGGAAATCGACGAGCTCACCGGCGATATTCCCCTGGTTCTGGTGATGAACCTCAACAGTTCCATGGTGTGGTCCGAAATCGAGCCCTCCGCGGACGCGATCCTGGTATCCTTCGGCGGCGGCCGCACCCACTCCGCCCGCGACGAGATCCTCTTTGAAATCATCGCCGGCAACTATGAGCCCTCCGCCCTGCTGCCCATGCAGCAGCCCCTCGATATGGAAACCGTGGAAGCCCAGTACGAGGACGTGCCCCGGGATATGGAATGCTATGTGGACGCCGACGGCAACACCTACGATTTCACCTTCGGCCTCAACTGGAGCGGTGTGATCGACGACGAGCGCGTGGCCAAGTACAACGTGGAGCCTATCGTCGGCACCAATCCGCTGGAATAAATCAGCTACATCAATTGGTTCCCTGCAAGGAAAATTCCGCTTGGCAGTGCGTGCCGGGCTGATTGACCCGGCACCCCGCCCAATTTGACGACGGCAGGCCGCTCGTCTGAACGCCGTCGTCAACCTGCGGAAAACGCTCCGAAAGCGCATGGACGCTCGGCGGGAAGCGAAGGAATCGATAGATCGTTTTTGAATCCTCCTTTCTCTCAAACCTGATCAAATTCCTTTCTTCTCCGCTGTGCTTCATGACAGCGGCGGCGTCTGGTGCTGCAAGCCATTCCTGCATTCGCAAATTGGCTTTCTCCCCGGCGCCGTTTTCTTTCTGAACGACTGATCCATCAAGATAAGGAGCATGCGTATGCGAAAGGTGAGAATAACAACCGGGCTGTCATGTCTGATGGCTTTCATCCTGTGCTTCGTGATATTCGGCTCGAACCTGGCCATGAGCTATGATACCGTTGTCAACGGCATGCTTGGCGTGCAGACCAGCAAAGTCATCAACGATGAAAGTGTCGAGGATGAGGATACGATATATTATAAGAGCGCTTATGGCGACATCAACGCAAAAACGCTTAAGGTACTCAAGGAAGACACCTATACGGAGGCAGTACAGGAGCAGGAAGAAGGCACCGTGCTGCTTTACAATAAGGACAACGCTCTGCCGCTAAGCAAGGATGAGCAAATATCTCTGTTTGGCCATGCAGTCGTGCAGCCCTTGTACCGCAATCAATCTGCTGGTTCCCGCGCCTATTCCACTAAAACGGGCGTTGACCTGTATAAGGCGCTGGGCACCCTGAAATTCAAGGTGAACCCCAAGCTGTACAACGCATACCGCCAAAGCAAGACCGAGAGAAAAACCGGCGCAGGCACGTTCTTTGCGGAAAACGCCGATCCGTCCGCATTATGGTCGCTGGGTGAGGAACCCATCAGTTTCTACACTGACGATGTGAAATCCTCCTGGGCAACCGGCTTTAACGATGTAGCTATCGTGATGCTGGCCCGGGAGGGCGGCGAAGGCGTAGAGCTCTACACCCAAACCCCCACGGAAGGCATCAGTCAGCTGGCGCTGAGCCAGGATGAAAAAGATTTGCTGGCCATGATTCGGGATTCCGGCTCGTTCAAGAAAACCATTGTGCTGCTTAATACAGGCAACCCCATGGAGGTAAACTGGGTCGAGGAGTACGACGTGGACGCTGTGCTGTGGATTGGCTGTCCGGGTGAAAAAGGCTTCATCGGCGTGGCGAACATCCTGATGGGCAACGCCAATCCCTCCGGCAAGCTGGTGGACACCTATGCGGTCAGTTCCCTGTCCGCCCCAGCCGTGGTCAATAATACCTTCAACAACCAGCAATGGGCCAACCTGACAGAAGCGCTGCAGAAATCCTCCTCCAACGCTTCCGAAATTTCCTATTACACCGTGCAGACCGAGGGAATCTATATCGGTTATAAGTATTACGAAACCCGGTATGAGGACCAGGTGCTGGGGCGGTTCAACGCCACCGGTTCCGCAGGATCCATTGATGGCGGTGCATGGGACTATGCCAAGGAGGTTTCCTATCCCTTCGGTTATGGCCTGAGCTATACCACCTTCGATCAGAAGCTGGACAGCGTGACGGTGGAAGATAAAACTGTGACGGTGACAGTCACCGTTACGAACACCGGCAGCGTGCCCGGCAAGAGCGTGGTGCAGGTGTATGCCCAAACGCCCTATGGCGAATATGAGCAGAAAAACAAGGTAGAAAAATCCTCCATCCAGCTTTTGGATTACGGCAAGACTGTCCTGCTGCAGCCCGGCGCTTCCGAAACGCTGACAATCGTATGCGACAAGTATCTGCTGGCCAGCTATGATTATACAAACGCAAAGGGCTATATCCTCAGCGAAGGCGATTATTACATCGCTATCGGCGATGATGCGCACGACGCCCTGAACAACGTACTGGCCGCCAAAGGTGCCACCGGTATGGTAGATGTGCAGGGCAATTCCACGGAAGGCACGGCGGCCAAGGCTTTCCACTTCACCGGCAGCTTTGACGATGAAACCTACCGCTATTCCGCCACTGGCGCGAGGGTGACCAATCAGTTTGAGGACGCGGACGTGAATTACTGGTATCCCGATTTGGTCACCTATCTGTCCCGAAGTGACTGGCAGGGCACCTATCCCGTTCAGCCTGTGGCGGGCCTGACCCTGAACGATGAAATGATTCGAATCCTGGATGGCAAGATTTATGAAAAGCCCGACAATGCTCCCAACGTGGATTCCATTCCCCAGGGCGACCAGCAGGGCATCATGCTGATTACCATGAAGGGGCTGGATTACAACGACGACCTGTGGGAAACCTTCATCAGCCAGATGACCATTGAAGAAATGGCTGCATTGATTGCCAACAACTTTGGCACGGAAGCCGTTGATTCCGTTGGCAAGCCCGCTACCCCTGCGGGGGATGGCCCGGACGGCATCGGCGGTTATACCGATAATTATTCCGCCGAACTGGGGAAGGGCTTGAAAACTACGTCCTATCCCAATGAAAGCCTGCTGACCGCCGCCTTCAACAAGGACTTGTTGGATAAGCGCGGCGCGTTGCTGGGCGAAGAAGGTTTGTTCATGGGCCTGGTGGAAATCTGGGGCCCCGGCTGCAACCTGCACCGCACCCCCTTTGGCGGCCGCAGCTTTGAATACTTTTCCGAGGATGCCAACCTGAATTATCTGGCGGCCTCCCATATCGTGTCCGCAATCGAGGAAAAGGGCGTGCACGCCGGTCCCAAGCATTTGACTGGCAACGATCAGGAGAATAACCGTCAAGGCGTGGTGAACTTCTTCAACGAGCAGGCGTTCCGCGAAGGCGCGCTGCGCGGACTGGAGGGCGGCGTGGTGAACGGCAAGGCCCATTCCCTGATGCAGGCCTTCAATCGCCTGGGCTTCACTGGCTGCTCCCTGAGCAAGGCGCTGAATACCGATGTGGTGCGCGGTGAATGGGGCTATGTGGGGCATATCGAAACGGACGCTATCGGCGCGGTGACCACGGGCTACAAGACCGCGTTTGAAGCCATGATGGCTGCCGGTACGGATTCTTTCTGCCTGGATACCCAGCATCAGTCCAGCGCCGCCATCGTGCAGGCTATCAGAAGCAATAACGATGGATTTATGCTCCAGCAGCTGCGCCGGGCCGCCAAGAATATTCTGTACAATGACGCCAACAGCAGCATGATGAACGGTATCGGCAACAATACCCGGATTGTGAAGATCGTTCCTTGGTGGCAGCCTGCCCTGCGCGGCGTGACCATCGGCGTTTCCATGGTAACGGGGCTGGCAGTGCTGGCTATGCTGGCTGCTAAGCTTGCTTATTACAAAAAGCAGAAGGGAGCGGAAAAGAAATGAAAAGCTTGTTGACCAACAGAAAAGCTGGGGTGTATGTTCTGATTGTCTCCATCCTGCTTCAGCTGGTTTCCGCTGTCAATTACCTTGTCTGGGCTTCGGGCGCCGGAGGCATTGATACGCTTGTGGCGCTGGGCCTTGGCATTGGCTGTCTGGTGGGGATTGCCGCCTTCCTTTTCAGCAGCGATTTGCTGCTGGTGGCTGATACGGCACTTTGCAGCTGCGGGATGCTGCAGCTGGCGGTTTCCTCCGCCGGTTCCTTTGCCGACTGGTATCAGGGCATCGTCATGTTTGGCGATCCCAGCCAGGTGCCGCGCATTTTGACCATTTGCATTTTGGCGCTGACCGCCGTTGTGCTTTTGATCATCACAGGCTTTATGGGCTTTGGCAAGCAGGAGACATAATGAAGAGAATCGGCTGCGCTTCTTTCGGGAGGCGCAGCCGGGCATTGCGTTCCGCGTTTTTCAACGCCTGTTCCGCTGCTCCCTGTTTGACATGCGCGGTGGTTTCTGATATAATGAAAAAAATTTCACTAATGGTTCATTCATGCGCTTCATGAAACAAATAAGAACGCGAAAGGAGAATTGCATGAAAATCGCGCTTGTGGAAGACAATGGATTGCATCAGGCGCAGATTCGTCAGGAAATCCAAAATTATTTTGCTGAACTGAATGAAGTATGCGAGCTGCGCGTTTTTGACAACGGGTCGGATATGCTGGATCATTACTATTCCGTAGGCGGCTATGATCTGCTGCTGCTTGACATTCAGTTGCCCGGCATGGATGGCATAAGCGTGGCCAGGCAGGTTCGGCAGAAAGATGATAAAGTGCTGATCGCCTTCATCACCAGCATGACCGCTTATGCCGTGCAGGGCTACAGCGTTTACGCGATGGATTACATTCTCAAGCCAATCAACCGCATCAGCTTCCGCAGCACGCTGGACCGGGCCAGGGAACTGTTTCGCCAGCGCACGGAACATTATATTTCTGTCACCACAGGGGACGGGATGTTTAAGGTGGATATTTCACAAATTTATTATATTGAAACGGAAAGACATGCCGTCAGACTGTATTATACAAAAGGCTCCTTCCATATCAATGATACCCTGAAGAGCATTGAAGAAAAACTGAAAAACGCTCCGTTCTGCCGGTGCAACAACTGCTATCTGGTAAATCTTGCCCATGTGGAGCAGGTGAAAAAGGATGTTGTGATTGTGGCGGGTCATGAACTGGCGTTTTCCCGCCTGCGCTATAAACCCTTTATGGAAGCGTTGACGAATTATATGGGAGGTACCCGTAGATGACTGAAAGAATGAGCACTTTTTTTCCGTCTGAGTTTACGGGCATTGCACAGTGGATTATCTGTACCATATATATCCTGTCCAATGAAAAAGGTATTCGGGGCTGGAAGGCTGTGGCGCTGATTCTGTTTGCTCTGCCCATCCTTGTGCTGATGAACATCGCCCATTCCGAGCAGCCTGCCCTGATCTGGCTGATAATCACTGTATGCTGTCTGGAATCCGTTCTTATTTATCTGCGTCTGGGCATCCGGGAAGACTTCAGCCTGATCCTGCTTCGCTGGTGCAACGCTGTGATGCAGTCGGAATTCGCCGCTGCCCTGGCGTATGCAATCAATATTTATCTGGTCAGCCGCGGAGTGATGCGCTTTCCGGATATCCGGGCTTCACAGACAATCATGCTTTTTGTATATGTTATTATATTTGTTCCACTGGGCATATCCATTTATCATCGCTCCCATCGGAAAAATCGTCCCCTCAAAGCCGGGTACGTGGAAGTCATTTCTTCTTTTATGATTACGATTGGCGCGTATCTGCTCAGCAATATCAGTTTTCTGGCGCCTGAATCTATTTTTGGCATCAGTATGGGCGGCGGTATACTGCTCGTGCGTGTGGTGCCTGATTTTTCCGGTATGTTGGCCCTGATTGCCATTAATGAATTCAGCTATGGGATGCGGCTGAAAATGAACATGGGTGTATTGCAGAGCCTTTTGGACAGGCAATATGAGCAATATCAGCAATTTAAAGTGAACAACGAACAAATGCAGCAGGTTTACCACGACATCAAGCACCTAATCAATTATATCCGGAGCGTGAGCGTTTCACAGAAATATGAAAAAGAGCTTCGCAGCGTAGAGCAAACAGTCAGCAATTTTGAAACGCAGTACGATACGGGAAATCCGGTGCTGGACGTGGTGCTCAGCAGCAAAAAGATGATGTGCCGCAGTGCCCTGATCACCATGGAATGCTATATGGATGCCCGTGAAATGGATTTTCTGGACACCGCTCAAATCTGCACCATCTTTGGCAACGCATTAGATAACGCGATTGAATATGAAAGCAGAATCGAGGAAACCGAAAAACGGCTGATTAAGGTAAGCGTTTTTTCGGAAAACCATTTTCTCGTGATTAAAATCAGCAACTATTGCGAGGAAACCATCCTGAAATCCTTGGAAGACCCGGAAACCACCAAAGAAAACCCGGAAATACACGGCTATGGAATCAAGGGAATTCGGCTGGCAGTGGAAAAATATGAAGGGCATATGACCATTAAGCAGGAAAACAATTGGTTCATTGTGTCCATCCTCATTCCAATACCGGAAAAGCAAAACCAGACTGCACTCTGATTATTGAGAACCATCCTGCAGAGAAAGCATCCCCCGCTTGAGAATGCGCACCATAGGGGACACAGAGAAAGCAGAAGAAACAAGGGGATGAATCCTGCCTTGCATTTTCCCTCCGCGCATGGTAAAATATTAACCATCAGAGAGGAGGGGATGCCATGGCTGTGCGCATTGCCATCGTCGAGGACGAAAAGTCCGCCGCTCGCGCGCTGGAGCAGGCGATTCAGCGCTACGGAACGGAAAACAAGGTTTCGTTTACGATTCGTGTCTGGCATGACCCGCTGCTCTTCTTGGAGGAATATCAGGCGGAGTACGACATCGTTTATATGGACATTCGGATGCCCGCGCTGTCCGGGATGGAAACGGCGCGGAATCTGCGGAAGATGGATCGCATGGTCATGCTGATTTTTGTGACCAGCCTGGCGCAGTATGCGCTGGAGGGGTACACGGTCGGCGCGTTTGATTATATCCTCAAGCCTGTCAAGTATTATGACTTCGCGCTGAAGCTGCATTGGGCGCTGGAGCATCTGCCGGAAAAGCAGGAAGCGACGATACTGCTTGTGTCAGGCGGCAGCAAAATTCGACTGCGCCTGCGGGATTTGCTGTATGCTGAGACGGATGGGCATTACCTGATTTTCCACACCGCCGAGGGGCAGATTCGGCAGTGCGGCACGATTTCCACGCTTGAAGCCGATTTGACGAACAAACAATTTGTCCGCTGCAACAGCTGCTATCTGGTGAATTTGCAGCACATTGCGGGCATCAAGGGATACAGTTTGCTGCTGGATAACGGCGAGGAGCTGAAAATCTCCCAGCCGCGAAAGAAGCAGGTTCAGCAGACCTACAACGAGTATTTAGCAGCGCACTAAAAAAGGCAGGCAAATCGCCTGCTTTTTTTAATGAGCCTTCGTTTTTTCCGCCTTTTCCGGGATGTTCAGCCGGATTTCCAGCAGGTAAACGCTGTCCTTGGCAGAGATTTTCATCGTGCCGCCGTATTGGCTGACAATGTACTGCATACTGGATGTGCCAAAGCCGTGGCGCCGTCCGTCAATCTTTCTCGTCTGCGGCAAGTCATTCTTGAACTTGATTTCGCCCTCGTAGTAGTTCATCACGGCAATTTCCACCGCGCCGCTCAGCCGCCGGACATGCAGGCTGATCACCCGCTTTTCAGGGTTGCTGACGCGCATCACCGCTTCCACCGCGTTATCCAGCGCATTGCTGAACAGGGCGTAAATGTGGCGCGTGCGCATGAACGACAGGCACTCGCCATCCGCCATGCTGGTGAAGGAGATGCCGTTGTCCATGCACTTGAGCATCGTGCTGTACAGCACAACATCCAGCACCTCGTTGCCCGTTTTCACATTGCTGTCGTAGAGGTCGATTGCTTCCCGCAGGGCGGAAATTTCGGATTCGGTCAGGCGGCTTTGCAGCTTGTCCAGCTGATGGCGCAGGTCATGGCAGCGCAGATTCACAAGGTCGATGTTGGCCTTCATCGTCTCGTACTGCCGCCGATTCTCCGCCAGCACCTGATCCATCACCTCGATTTCCGCCCGATTCTGCGAAAACAGCACAATGTCGTGGTGCAGCGCCAAAACAGAAATGCACATGAACACCAGGCAGCAGCGCAGCATTTCATAGAGCGGCCGTGAATCGGCGCGGTATTCGCTCATCACGGCGTTAATCAGCACACTGGCTAACAAGAACAGGATGCACAGCCATGTGGTCTGGATTTGCGATTTCCGATCTTCATGGTACTGCACAGACGGATGGATGAACAGCAGCCGAAGCAGATAGCAGACGGCCAGATGGAACACAAACCAGATGAGAAGTGTCACATCCGCATTGGTAATTTGCGGAAACAGGGTCATTGTCTGCGTATCGTCCGCGCCCGTAAAGGACAGCACGAGTGCGTACAGGCTGCCGGCAATCTGGACGGCGGCACATCCGGCGCACCACGCTTTTAGCCGCTCACACCATGTGCCTCCATGCGCCAGGAACAGCAGCGGCAGCATGGAGAGGTACTCCAGCATGTTGGAAATGAACCGTGACCAGAGCAGCGTTTCTAAATGCGTGCGGAGGATGGCTCTGCCTATCATAATCGCCGCCATCAGGGCAATCCCCGCCGTCGCACGAACGACATACTGCGGCTTGTGCTTCAGCGGGAAAATGAAAACAGCAACACCGGACAGTGTTTCCAGAAAGGCTATAACGGAAAGGCCCATTTGGTAAGAATAACATTCTCCCAGCCACTGCGCGAGGAATGCAATCATCGCTCATTTTCCCTCCTTCATTTCGGTGCCATTATAGCATACGCATCCAGCCCGCCGCAACCCTGCCTTTTGCCCCGCGGTACAGGACAAAAGGCAGGGGAGAAGGCATCAGTCCAGCGGAATCAGGCAGTAGGGGTGAACAACCGCCTGCGCAGGGCCGTATGCCTGCAAGCCGTAGCGGTAGCCGTACCAGTCGCCGCCGCCCGCGCCGCCGCCTGCATTCGCCAAGCTCGATGAATACAGCAGCGCAATGGTGTTTTCGCCGTTTTTCAGCCACGGCGTGATGTCCATGACGGCTTTCGTCATGCTCAGGTCGCCCGTTTTTTCGCCGTTGATGAAAACCTGCATACTTTCGCTCATCGGGCCAAAGTCGATATACGCGCCGTTCGCCGTGCCATCCCACTGGAAAACCGCCTTGTACGTCGCCTGACCGACCGTGCGCTCGCCCAGCTCCGGAATTTCATTCCATGTTTTCAGGGCATCCAGATGGAGCGTGACGGGGGTAATGTTCGTCGCCACCTGCGTTTCGGTGATGGTCTGCCCGAAGAGCGTTTCCGTGCGCTCATTCACCTGCTCAGACGCCGTGTGCTTCATGACGGTAACATCCCAGTCGGTGATTTCAAACGCATCCGGCACCTGCGCCGCGAATTGCCGCGTATCGCCGCTGCTGAGCTGCGCCTGATATTCGCCGGACGCTGTGACCTTGGCGGACAGGCTGCTGCCATCGCTGCAAACATCCGCCGCGTTCGTTTCGACCGCGTGAAGCTCGCTGTCCGCCTCGCACGCACGGAACACAAACAGCGCCACGTCGCCGTAATCCAGCGTCAGCGGGAAAATTGTGCTGCCGTTTTCATGGCGATAAACGCCCAGTCGCTTCGTTTCGCCCGTCCACGCATCCAGCTGATACGGAATCCAAGTGCCGTCCACCACCATCTCCGTCGTGATGGTATCGCCGTGCGTATCCTGCTTTTCCCCCTGCGACCACACGGGAACATAGCTGCCGTCGCAGTAGTTGTACACATACAGGTACTCGGTGTCGCCGTCGCGGCGCGTCTGCGTCAGCAGCTGGCGGTTCGGCTCGGTAAAGCCCGCGTAAGGCTTCACCCCGGCGCTTTGCAGCACACGGGCAACGTCGTCCGCGTCCTTTGCGGAATAGACGTTGGGAAGCGCCTTCATTTCCGCCATCACATCCGCCAGCGCTGCCTCGCCGCCATCATTGTACGGCGTCTGAACGGCGGCACCATCCACCACAACCACTTTCATGCCCTGTTTTGCCAAATCCAGCAGGGCTTTCGCGCCGTCCAGCGCCAGCTGCTCCTGCCACAGCACAATCGCCTGATACCCCGCCTGCTCCAGCGTGCCGGTTTCGGCATGATAGTACACGCCGTCCGCCGTCAGGAAATCCGGGCTGAAGTAGTCGTAGGTATAGCCGTTGTCCTGCAAGGTCGTGGACGGGAAAAAGCCCGTCGTGTGGTTAAGCAGCCAGTTTTCGCCGCCGTGGTTGCCGCTGGTTGGCATGGGCTGCTGATAGTTCATGTAAATCATGCCGACATCCGTGCGGGACACGCCCTCGCGGAGCAGCTGGCAGATGCGCCCCAGATGGTCGTTGAACGACGGATAATCCACGCTGGACGGCTCGTGCGGCCCGAAGGCGTAGAAGCTGGCATACACCGCGCCGCTGGCGGTATAATGCGGCCAGCGATTATCCGTTCCCGGCCCGTACTGCGCAGACCAGATGTGCCACACAATGCGATTGAAGCCCGCCGCAAAGAGGTTGTACGCCTCCATCAGGTGATCCTGCTCGGTATAGGCATAGCCGCCGTAAGCGCCCGTTTCGGAGGAAAGCACCTTGTTTTGCAGCTTCGCGCCGCCCGTCCACAGGCGGTACATATCCACCTGATTGTTCTGGTTGAGGATTTCCGCCTCCGGATAATCCACGCTCATAATCGGCTCGGAGATTTCCAGCCGCTGCCCATAGCTGATTTGCGCGCGGGTCTTGATGCCGTATTCGTGCAGCCACGCGCGCAGCGGCTCCAGCATCCGTTCGCGGTAGAGCTGCGTCTGCACGTCAAAGAGGTCGTTGAGTACCTTTTCGCGCATGGTTTTGTCCGCCAAATCATAGCTGCCGTAGTCCACGGCATCCCAGTAGAACAGATCCGGCAGACCGATGGTCAGGTACAGGTACGGACGAATGTCATAGCCCTTGCGCGCCAGAAATTCTTCCGCCATGTCGTCGCACCAGAACGCGCAGCCGTATTCGGTGCTGATTTCCAGCGAATCCATGAACAGCTGCACGTCGCCCGCCTGAATCTTGGCATTCAGCGCTTCGTCGTCCAGAATGTGCGCCAGCCAGTATTCCTTCAGCGCTTCAATGCCCGCTTCATCAAAGTAGTTGATGCAGTACGCGGTTTCAGCGGCGGGGTGAGATTCCTGCATTGCGCCCTGCTGCCAGTAGTAGAACAGGCGGTACTTCGATTCGGCGTTTTCCGGCGTCCAGTCCAGCGTAATCGTGCCGTCAGCTTCCCAGACCAGCTTGTCGGTCAGCTCGATGATGCCCGTTCCGTCCGTCACGATGGGCTTTGCCTTGTTGCCGCTCGTCTGCGGCACGGCAAAAACGCCAATCAGCTTTGCCGTCGGCGCAATGGGGTAGACCTTGCTGCCGACTTTCTTCTGCATGGGGATTGCCCCGCTTCGGCTCGCCCCTGCTTTGATGTATTCCACAATGTCCACGACAATCTGGCTTGCACTCTGACTGTGCGGGTCAAGACCGGGGACGTTGGCGGTCGCCCAGTTTGTGCCGGAGGTCAGCGAGACGGTCATCCCCAAGTCCAGCGCCGTGTTCATTGCCAGCTTCAAGTCGTGATCCCACTGCACAGAGCCGTAGCCGTAGTCCGTTTCGCTGATTTCGTCTTCGCCCTGCGCGCACAGCTCCACGCCGCGGAAACCGCCGTCGTACATCGCCTGAATTTCCGCGCGGATCGTCTCGTCCGTATGCCCTGCTTCCGCCATCCACCAGCGTACCTCGCTGCGGCTGTCGATGCTGGGCGCGGTATAGCGGCGCTCGATTTCCGCCGCAAACGCGTTGTCCTCCGCCAGCGCCGAAGCGGCGGGCAGCAGCAGAGCGGCAGAAAGCAGCGCCGACAAGATTTTCTTCCCAGACAGCATAATGTCCTCCTTGCAACGCTTTCTTGTACAAAATGGGGCTCCGGAACACTCCGAAGCCCCGGAAAACGGGATTAAAACAGGTTCTTCACGGAATCTTGGGGGGAAGAGCAGCTTGGGGGCGCGTCTGCGGACGCGCAAAGTTACTGGCAGGG
>ERZ780149.2495-NODE-2495-length-17060-cov-2.454690_pt1 | contig 17060 bp, 9 predicted proteins | sample MGYA00511367_ERZ780149 | MGnify/ENA primary metagenome ERZ780149 (study PRJEB29588, sample SAMEA2153852) | human gut metagenome | biome: human gut; feature: human-associated habitat; material: faeces | place: Denmark | collected 2008/2010 ... | reverse complement strand
CGAGCCAGTCAGGAAACCTGCCAAGCGAAGTAATGATTAATTCCTCCCGGGGTCAGGAGTAATTAAGAGGATAGAAATATCACCTATATCTAAAAGATGTTGGAGACGGAATAATACGTTGTCTCCGTGGGATTGATATGTAATCTAATTATTAATATATTCATATGATGAGGAAACACTTACTATCTTTCTTCCTGCTGGTCATCAGCCTAGTTTGTCGTGCGCACGATGGCGAGAATTTTGTAGCATCCGATTTATTCGCCTCTTTACAACCGGGCGATAAGGCCGCTTTATTGATGGTACATTTTGGAACAACCCATGATGATACCCGTGCCTTGACAATCGACGCGATCAATCAAAAAGCGAAAGAAGCTTTCAAAGATGTTGAGTTGCGTGAGGCATGGACTTCTCGCATTGTAATGCGCCGCTTAAAAGCTCGTGGCGTAGAGAAACTGAACCCGATCGAGGCCTTGGAAAAATTAAAGACTGATGGTTATACACATGTCTTGATCCAATCCACGAATATAATCGAAGGTATCGAGATGGAATCCTTACGTAAGGATGTTGCCACCATGAAATCTTCTTTCAAGGAGATTCGTATCGGTAATCCTTTATTGTATACACCGGAGGATTATGAGGCGGTAATCGCCGCTATCATAAAAAATGGGGCGAAAGAAGGCGCTACTTTATTGGTAGGCCATGGCACTTATACACCGGCGACGGCCCAATATGCTATGTTGGATTATATGTTGAAGGAGAAGGGATTCAAGGATTATTCCGTAGGAACCATCGAGGGCTATCCTACTTTTGATACGATGGTAGCCCAAGTAAAGGCCAATGGAACGAAGAAAGTCTTGTTGATGCCATTTATGTTTGTTGCCGGAGACCATGCGAAAAACGATATCGCCGGTGATTGGAAAGAGGAATTGGAAAAGAAAGGCTACGAGGTAAGCGTATTTATGGAAGGTCTGGGACAGAATCCGGATATCCAGAAGATCTTCATCGAACATGCCCGTTTCATGGCTAAACATAAGATGATCGATATCGTTGATAAGAAGAAAACTTATGCGGTAGAGAAGGACTAAAAAAGTTCACTACACAATGTTTTTTATTCCTTTCGGAAGAAAAAGTAATTCCTTCCGAAAGAAACTAAATTTTCATTCGAAGGAAAATGGAATTTCTTTCGAAAGGGATTTCACATGCATACAATAAACAGTTATAATGCTAAATATATGAAAAGAGTTTTGACAATCTTACCGTTGACAGCCTTATGTATCAGTACGATGCAGGCACAACACAAGAATGAGTACACGAATTTCGCCGATACGACATTCAATATTCAAGAAGTTGTAGCGACCGCCGCACGCAAGCCACGTCCACAAATCACGAAGTTGGACGTACCTATGAAATATCTTCCTATTTCAATTAATAGCATTACGGCGAGTAGTTTGGAGTTGCGAGGTATCCGTAATATCCAAGATGCGGTACGCTTTATGCCGGGCGTACGATTCCAGACATCTTATGGCGCATTTCAACAATTGTCGATCCGTGGTTTCGATCATTCTATCATGATGATAGACGGTATCCGCGATGAACGTTCGGCAATAAACAACTCTTATCCCGTACCCGATCTATCCTGTATCGAGTCTATTGAATTATTAAAGGGACCGGCTTCTGTACTTTACGGACATTCAGCCGTAGGTGGAACCTTGAATATCGTTCGTAAATCCCCGTCAGAGAAACAGAGCGTTAACGCCCGATTGGCCTATGGTAGTTACGAGAATAAAGAGGCGACACTTGGCATGGGCGGTAAATTGGTCGGTCCGGTCAATTATTACGCCAATGTCAACTTTTCCGATCAAGAGGGCTGGCGTGATAATGGCAACCGTCGCTTTTCCGGTTATCTGGCATTGCAAGCTAAAATGACGGAACGTGACATATTAGATGTTCGTGGAGGTTTTAACCGCGACTTCTATGGGACGGAGATCGGTCTTCCCGATTTAATGGCAAATGATGTATATAATGTGCAAACAGGACAGTTATATCTCCATAAAAATGATATGCTACCGGGACTTGACCGTGAGGCTCGCTACAATAACGAGTCCGACTTTATGAAGAATCATGCTTGGAACATATCGACGCAGTATACACATACTTTTTGGAACGGCGCAAAACTAACAGATCGCCTTTCTTACAATAACGACGATATCAACTATTTTGGGACGGAAGCCCTCGACTATCTCGAAAGTGATGATCCGATCTATGATCATTATTATATGAAAAACGGCCAGAAAAAATATATCTGTTTGGACAGTGTATATCTTTCTTTCCCGCTTCGCTTCTCCCATATAGCCAAGACGGTAGCCAATACGCTCGAGCTAAGCGGTAAATTCAGGACGGGTGAGATAAAGCATACGTATATGGGAGGTTACTCTTTCGTCGCCTTGAATCGTACCAGCTATTCGGGCTATAATTTAGGGGATGATGTTCAGGGTCCCGGCCTTTATTCGCATGTATCCGTTTATGATCCGCATAGCATGGGATATATGACCAGTAAATTCTCGAAAGCGACGGTTACGCATCATTATTCCAACAGCCTTTATCTTCAAGATATGGTTGAGTTCAACGAGCAATGGAAGGTATTAGCCGCTCTACGTTACGACTTTTTCCGTTATATGTCCGCCAGCGCTACAACTCCTACCGGACGACGTGAGTATGAGGAGCATTCAAGCTTCAATATGATAAAGAATAAGGCGTTGACTTATCGTTTCGGAGCGGTCTATCTGCCCCATCCGAATACATCCATTTATGCGTCTTTCGCCTCTTTCTTCAAGCCGATCCGTACGTTCTATCAAGATAACGTCATTTATGTAGGAGGTGATGGAAATCGTTTCGAGCCTGCTCGCAATGAGGAAGTATTTAAGCCGGAGAAAGGATACCAAGCCGAGGTGGGGCTTAAATATCAATTGAACAATATATTAAGCGCCAATGCCAGCTTGTTCTATATCCGGAAGATGAACAGTACGGCTACGTTGACCAACAACTATCAAGAGGAGGTAAACGGCGAGACTACCACGATGAGCGTAATCGGACAGGTGGGTGTACAAGATTCCAAGGGTTTTGATTTTGATGTCACTCTTTCTCCGGTAAGCACCTTAGCGCTGACGATCGGTTATGGATTGAACGACTCCAAGATCCGGGAGATGAAAGAAATAAAGGATCCGGAATTGATCGAGGCTATCTATGGCAATAACCCGGATGAGACAAAGCAACAATTGAATAGCCAAGAAGGAAACTGGCAGAGCAACGTACCGAACCAGACTTTCTACGCATACGGCAGTTATACCATCCCTCGGGGTGTCTTGAAGAATCTGGAATTTCACTTGAGTAGCAGTTATACCGGTAAAGTATACCGTAATACATCTAACAACTCTTGGTTCGATCCGTATTGGGTAACCGATTTCGGTATGTCTTATTTGTTGAACAACAATATTCACCTTACATTCAACTTGAATAACTTGTTTGACAACAATTATTATAACCAAGCGCTCGGACAACAGATGGTGCCAAGCATGCCTCGTAATTTCCAAGTGGCTATCTCCTATACATTATAATATATAGAACATACGCTCATGAATCTATTGACAAAGATCACGCTATTTATACACAGGATACTGGGCACGGCGTTCAGTATCCTGTTTCTCGTTTGGTTCCTATCGGGATTGGTAATGATCTACCATACGTTCCCGCGAGCGGACCGGGCCGATAAACGGGCGAAGATGGATATTCTCTCTCTGGAGAATCTTCCTTCGTTAGACCAGATAGAGAAACGTTTACCGCAGAACGAGCGGATAAGCCATGTTACCTTAAACAGCTATTTGGGACAAACTGTTTTTCATATCCGGACGGAGAAAGGGAGCTATGATATTCCTGCCGACTCGACGGAAAGATTACCCGTAATCGACTGGAATCGTATCCAACGTGTGGCATCACAATGGAATACCTCTTCCATAGCGAAGGTAGATTCCTTGTACACCTTGGACCAATGGATTCCATTCGGTCGTTTAAAAGAGGAATTTCCGATCTATAAATTCCATTTCGCCGATCCGGAACGACATGAATTATACATATCCTCTAAATCCGGGGAGGTTTTGCAATATACGGATAAAAACAGTCGTTTCTGGGCTTGGCTCGGGGCGATCCCTCATTGGGTTTATTTCACTTCCTTGCGGCAAGACGCTGAATTATGGATAAAGGTAGTTGTCTGGTTATCCGGCATTGGATGCGTTATGTGTATCGCTGGGATCTATTTAGGAATACGGGATTTCCGGTTAGCGAGGAGACGTCATTTGATTTCCCCTTATAAGAAGTTCTGGTATAAATGGCATCATATTCTTGGGGTGTTATTCGGTTTATTCGTCCTCACCTTCTGCTTTAGTGGTATGATGTCTTTGGCTCGTGTACAGGATTGGGGGTTGAAAGCCAAGCTCGATACAAACCCGGTTCAAGAACTGCGGAAGATGGCTCCTTCCCCACTCGATTATCCGTTGGATTACAGGGCGGTCGTACAAGCCTATCCCGGCCAGATCCGTCAATTGGAATGGAGTAGTTTTGGTGATATACCCTTTTACATCGTACAAACAGACACGAAGGATATTGTCGTGAACGCGAATAAGAGCGACAGGATATCTTTATTGAACCTGCGACCGGAAGAAATCCGTTCCGTATTGTCTCAGATACATGGTATCGGGACCACGGCTGATATCAAGCTGTTGGATACGTATGATACATATTATATCTCACGAAAAAGGAATTTAGAACTCCCGGTCTGGAAAGTATCCATTCAAGACGTGGACAATAGTTGTTATTACATTAATCCCCGTAATGGACAATACCGTTATGTAAATACGCCGTCTCGTTGGAACCATTGGATGTATCCGGCATTGCATAGCTTGAATCTGAAATTCTTGGTAGATCATCCGGTCTTATGGAATATCGTGATGTGGGGAACCATGTTGGGAGGCACGTTCGTTTCCTTATCCGGTGTATGGCTTGCGATAAAATATATCAGGCGAAAAGCGAGAAGAAAGAAGTAAAGCCTGTATATTTGTATTATATTTATTGAGAACATTGTATTATAAAATAGATTTGAATGAATAAAGGCAAGATTATAGTCGCCGGAATCGGCCCCGGTAGCGAGGCCGATATAACGCCTGCGGTTTTGGCCGCTATCCAAAGTTCGGATGTCATCATAGGATATAAATATTATTTCCGTTTTATCACCCACTTGCTTCGTGAGGGAACGGAATGTATAGATACAGGTATGAAACGTGAGCAAGCTCGTGCCGAGCAAGCTTTCGCTTATGCCAACGAGGGAAAGACGGTTTGCGTGATCAGTTCCGGTGACGCCGGTATTTATGGCATGACTCCTCTGATTTATGAGATGAAGAAAGAATCCGGAAGCGAGATCGAGATCGAGTCGTATCCGGGCATCAGCGCTTTCCAGAAAGCTGCGTCCTTGCTTGGCGCTCCTATCGGACATGATTTCTGTGTGATTTCCCTCTCAGACCTGATGACTCCTTGGGAACTGATCGAGAAACGGATTCACGCGGCGGCCTTGGCCGATTTTGTTACGGCGATCTATAATCCAAAAAGCGAGGGACGTTATTGGCAACTCTATCGCTTAAAAGAATTGTTCCTGCAAGAACGCAAGCCGGAGACTCCGGTCGGTTATGTACGTCAGGCCGGACGGGAGGAGCAAGAAGTATTCGTCACTACGCTCGCAGATCTGGACCCCGAGCAGATCGATATGTTTACGGTAGTCTTGATCGGAAACTCACAAACATATCTTTCCGGGAATCATATGATCACTCCCCGGGGATATTATGGCGAGATCAAACAAAAGAAAATGGATACGGGTATCGGACAGGACATCATGATCCGTAGTTTCCGTACGATCGAGAAGGAATTGAAAAACCAAAAGATCCCGTTGGATAAGAAATGGGCGTTACTCCATGCCATTCATACGACGGCCGATTTCGATATGGAAAATATCCTTTATGCCGACCCGGATGCTGTCTCTACATTATATAATAAGATCAGCGGCGGGGAAGTTCCTACGATCATCACCGATGTCACGATGGCTGCTTCCGGCATTCGTAAGGGAGCTCTGCAACGTCTGGGTGTCGAAGTGAAATGCTACCTTCAAGACGAGCGGGTCGCTGAGATGGCTTCGAGCAAAGGAATTACCCGTACCCAAGCCGGTATTCGTCGGGCCGTGGAAGAGCATCCGACCGCTCTGTTTGTCTTCGGGAACGCCCCGACCGCCCTTATGGAATTATGCGATTTAATACGTAAAGGTAAAGCCACTCCAGCTGGCATTATTGCGGCTCCGGTAGGTTTCGTACATGTGCAGGAATCCAAACATATGGTGAAACCTTTTATCGGTATACCGAAACTAATCGTGGAAGGTCGTAAAGGAGGTAGTAATTTAGCGGCTACGCTAGTGAATGCCATCCTTTGTTTTAATGACGCAGAACAATTAAAGCCGGGAAGAGACGTATGAACCGATTTTATGTCATAGGGCTGGATGATAATATGCGGCAATACTTTCCGCCGGAGATATTGGAGATAATCTCGTCCCACCGGGTGTTCTCCGGAGGCGTGCGGCATCATGAGATCGTACGTTCGCTCTTGCCCGAGAAAGCGGACTGGATCGATATAAAAGTCCCGTTGGACGAGGTCTTCGATCGCTATCGTTCGTACGACGGTCGGGAAAGTATCGTTGTATTCGCTTCCGGAGATCCTTTGTTTTTCGGATTCGCCGTTACGATTCAAAACCGATTGCCGGATGCGCAAATCCGCCTGTACCCGTCATTTAATTCCTTGCAACTCTTGGCACAAAATCTATTGATGCCTTACCACGATATGCGGATCGTCTCCCTTACCGGACGGCCTTGGCACGAGTTCGATCGTGCCTTGATCGAAAGTGCGTCTAAGATAGGCGTGCTCACGGATCGGGAACATACGCCTACGACTATCGCTCGCCGGATGCTGGAATACGGCTATGATAATTATACCATGTTCGTGGGAGAACGGTTAGGAAATACCGAACGGCAGAGCATCCGCCAATTCAGTATACAAGCCGCGGCAATGAATAATTTCGTTCATCCGAATTGCTTGATCCTAAAGAAAGAGCGTGACGGGCATTCCCGTAAATTCGGCCTGCCGGATTCCGCGTTCGAGCATTTGAACGGACGGGAGAAGATGATAACCAAAATGCCGATCCGTTTGTTATCTTTAAGCATGCTGGATCTGAGAAACCGGGAACGTTTTTGGGATATCGGCTTTTGCACGGGTTCTGTCTCGATAGAGGCTAAATTGCTGTTCCCGCATTTGCATATCACGAGTTTTGAGATCCGGGAAGAGGGACGAAAGTTAATGACTGAGAATTGCCGTCGTTTTGGGACTCCGGGTATCGAGGCTATAATCGGAGATTTCTTATCGGTGGATTTATCAGCGTTGGAGGCTCCGGATGCAATCTTTATCGGCGGACATGGCGGGAAATTAGTGGAGATCCTTATGGTAGTTTCCAAAAAGATGAAAGAGAACGGTGTCATCGTCTTCAACTCCGTATCCGACGAAAGCAAAGCGCTTTTAGAGGAAGCGGTCCGCCAAACCGGTCTTCGGATATCCGCCCAAACCCGTATCACGATTGATGATTTTAATACGATTACCGTGAATGTTATTTATAAATTATGAATACAATATCAATTATTCCAATATCCGATAGCAGCCGGGGGCTTGCTGAGCGAATTCTTGCTTCTTATCCCGAGGCGAAGATCTTACCATTCGGCTCTTTCTCAAAAGAGGTTTTTCACGAATCCAGTAGTTTGGTATTTATTGGAGCGATGGGAATTTGCGTACGCAGTATCGCTCCCTTTGCGGAAGATAAACATACCGATCCGGCCGTGGTTTGTATAGATAGTACCGGCAAATACGTGATTCCTGTTTTATCCGGACATATCGGTGGAGCGAACGATCTTTCCAAAGAGTTAGCGAACCTATTAGGAGCCGAAGCGATTATTACGACACAAAGCGACAACGCAAACCTATGGGCGCTCGATACATTAGGGAAGAAATACGATTGGACCTTGATCGCCAAAGATAGCAATGCCGCCATCTCCACTTTTGTCAATGGAAAACCGACAGCGCTACTCCTTGATATACGAGATAAAGGAACGGATTATTTGGAGCGTACGGTCCCGTCTCATGTCTCTATCTTTTATTCCTTCGAGGCGATACCGCAGCAAGACTATGAGTTATTGATGATCGTCAGTCCCCAACAATACGATACATCCATCCCTACGATCACCTATATACCGAAAGTCCTCCACCTAGGAATGGGTTGCCGCAAGGATATGCAAGGCGATCCTACGGTCGTTTACGAACATATTAAAGATGTATTGCGTGATAAACGCCTATATCCGGAAGCTTTGGCGGATGTAAATACAATCGATTTGAAGAAATGCGAACCGGTGCTGACATTATTGGCTTATGGAGTTATGGAATGCCCTTTCCACACCTATACATCGGAGGAGCTGAAAGATATCCCGGTACCCAATCCCTCGGAGAAGGTACTGGAGGTAACCGAATCCCCAAGTGTATCGGAAGCTTCCGCCATTTATGCGGCTCATGGCGGTCCGCTTTTGGTCGAGAAGCAAAAAGCGGATTTAGGGAAAGGAAATGAATATACCTTTGCCGTAGCGTTAGATCGGACGGCCTGCCGTGAGGGACATATCGAGATCGTAGGAGCCGGTCCCGGCGATCCGGACTTGATCTCTATCCGCGGACGGCAAATGTTGGAGAAAGCGGATTTGATCCTGTATGCAGGAAGCCTCGTCCCGAAAGAACTTACCTTATGCGCGAAGGCAGGCGCTACGGTGCGAAGCTCGGCGGATATGAATCTGGAAGAACAGTTTGCGTTGATGAAAGAGTTTTATGATAAAGGATTGTTTGTCGTTCGTTTGCACACGGGCGATCCTTGCATCTATGGAGCTATTCAAGAGCAAATGAATTACTTTGATCAATACGGGATGGATTATCATATCACTCCGGGTATCTCCTCTTTCCAAGCCGCCGCCGCCGCTCTTTATTCTCAGTTCACGATTCCGGAGAAAGTACAAACGATCATCCTCACTCGTGGCGAAGGACGTACGCCCATGCCTGAGAAAGAGCAACTGCACAAACTGGCTCAAAGCCAAAGTACGATGTGTATCTTCTTAAGCGCCGGTGTCGTAGAGAAGGTCCAAGAGGAATTATCGCGACATTACGCTCCAACCACTCCGGTAGCCGCTTGCTATAAATTGACATGGAAAGACGAGCGGATCTACCGTGGGCAACTGAAAGATCTCGCGAAAATCGTAAAAGAGAATCATCTTACACTGACAACATTACTTGTCGTCGGGGATGCCATCGATAATCGCAAGGGTCTATCCCGCTTATATGCGGATGAATTCAAACATCTTTTCCGTAAGTAATGATACTGATCCTTGGAGGAACGACAGAAGGTCGTGTGGCTGTGCGGGTAGCGGACGAGGCAGCCGCTACCTATTACTATTCTACGAAAGGAACTTTGCAATCCATTGAATGCGCGCATGGAATCCGTTTGACCGGAGCCATGAATGCGGAGGAAATGGAGTGTTTTTGTCGTGACCACGCGATTAAGCTATTGATTGATGCGGCACACCCTTTCGCTCAAGTGTTACACCAAACGATCGAAAAAGTATCGAAATGTTTACAGATTCCGGTGATCCGTTACGAACGTCGGTATCCACCTCGTGATGAGGACTTGATTTGGTGCGATAGTTATGCAGACGCAATTCACCAAATGGAAAACAAAGGTATCCAACGGCTACTTGCCCTCAGTGGCGTGAACACCCTTGCCCCGCTCCGCCCTTATTGGCGATCGCATACCACTTGGTTCCGTATATTGGAGCGGGAGGAATCTTTGTCGTTGGCCGAAAAGCAGGGCTTCCCCCAAGAACGTCTGGTTTTCTATCGAGAAGGTGAGGATGAGTTAAAGTTGTTGGAGCAACTCCATCCGGATGCGATCTTGACAAAGGAAAGTGGTTTCTCCGGCTATTTTACGGATAAAGTGAACGCTGCCCGCCAATTCGGAATACCAGTATTTGTCGTGAAGCGTCCCGCATTACCGGAAACTTTCTACCGAGTGTATGGTGAAGACGGATTGCGTAAACAAATTGAACGCCTATTACCAGAATTCTTTCCCTTGAAAAGCGGATATACGACCGGAGCTTGTGCTACCGCCGCCGCAAAAGCTGCTTTATTGGCCTTATTATCACGGAAGGAACAAACAGAAAGCCAGATAACATTACCCTCGGGAGAACAGATAACGTTGCCGGTAGCCTATACCGAATGGGCCGGGTGTTCCTCCGCCACCTGTACCGTGATCAAGGAGTCTGGGGATGATCCGGACGTGACGAATCATAGCCGGATCCGGGTTACTGTTCAATTATCTCCCGATGCATCCGGTTGTGCCACGGTAATGGCACAAGAAGAACATTGTCAAGAAACAGAAAGCGACGATACGGGAAGAGTCATCTTCCAAGCAGGTGAAGGAGTCGGAACCGTGACCCTTCCGGGACTCGGCTTGAAAGTCGGTGGCCCGGCTATAAACGCCACGCCCCGTAAGATGATCCGGCAAGAGCTGATTCCACTCCTGCCCTCACCCGATTCCGTCGCTATTGTCACGGTCTCGGTTCCCGGTGGCGAGGAGTTGGCGAAACGTACCTTCAATCCGAAACTTGGAATTATCGGGGGAATCTCTATTATCGGGACATCCGGAATCGTGCGTCCTTTCTCATCGGACGCTTTTATCGCCTCGATACGGAAAGAAGCCAGTGTCGCCAAAGCGATAGGTTGCGAGACGTTGGTTATTAATTCCGGGGCGAAGAGTGAACGCTACCTTCGGAGCTTATACGCTTCTTTGCCTCCACAATCATTCGTCCATTACGGGAACTTTATCGGAGAGACGCTAAAGATCGCTGCCGATTTAGGTTTCAAGCAGGTTATCTTAGGCATCATGATCGGCAAGGCGGTGAAACTTGCGGAAGGTTTCCTGGATACACACAGCAAAAAAGTCGTCATGAACAAAGGCTTCCTTCAAGATGTAGCGAAAGAAGCGAAATGCGAGGAGGCGACCGTAGATGCAATCAATCGGATTACGTTGGCCCGTGAATTATGGGAGCTTCTTGCGGAAAAAGAACAAAATCGTTTCTTCCCATTACTTTTACAAAAATGTAAATCGTATTGCGCTCCTATCCTTCCCGACGGCGAACTAACCTTGCTGTTAATATCCGAAGAGGGCAAGGTCTTATACCAATCTTAGCTTTAGAGACGCAGCACGCACGCTACGTCTCTACACCCCCCAGACTGTAATAGCATTTCTTTTTAGCTGTTTATTCTTTTTTATTAGGGATTCTTTAAGAATACATATTAGGAGGATTTCGTACTTTTGCCCTCTAAATATTGATTAAAATAATGTTTAGATATCTTTTAATTTATATGGCCTGCCTTCTATTCGCCTTTTCCGTAAAGGCGCAAGGTATTTCCAATGACACGATTCCGAAAGAAGTGCTGATGCTGGACGGTAAGCCTATGACCGAAAAGCAAATACAACGTTATCATAAACAATTACATAAAGACTCCATACGGGCCAACAAAAGGATCTGGTGGTCTATCCTTGGCGGACCGTCTTACACGCCGGAAGCCTCCTTTGGCGTAGGTGGCGCGGTTTTGGCTAGCTTTCGCTTAAACAAGAATGATACGATATCCCAACGATCGTTTATCCCTGCGGGATTTAACATCACCTTAAACGGGACGTTCGTTTTTGCCGGTGCTGGTACCTTATTCTTCAACGAGAATCGCTTCCGTATTTATATCAGTTACGGTTATCGGAACGAACCTTCGCATTATTTCGGGAAAGGCTATGAGACGATCGAGCAAATCGAGAAGAGCGACTCGACAACGAAATTCCATAAGAGTTCTTTCCAACTATATCCCCGTTTCGTATGGGAAGTTAGGCCTCATTTATATACGGGTCCTCTTTTTGATATTAATTTCAGCAAATCAGATGATATCAACCCGGTGATGGCCGAAGATCCTTATTTCAATAAGTTCAAACGAGATTATGTCAATATCGGTGTCGGCGGCTTGATTCAATACGATACACGAAATGATGTGGCGACCCCAAGTTCCGGTATGTTACTAAGCGCGATCGCCAAGGTGTACGGAAAGTATTTAGGCGGTGCATATAATTATGAGATGTTCGAACTGGAATACCGCCAATTCCAGCAAGTATTTCGTCCTCGTAGCACCTTGGCATGGATCGCCAAGACACAAATCGGTGTGGGGAACGTTCCTTTTACGGAGCTTCCTTCATTTGGTTCCCCTTTCGATCTTCGCGGATATTATTGGGGGAAGTACCGTGACAAGACCATGGCGTATGGGATTCTGGAGTATCGTCATATGTTCGGCAGCGTGGAGAAATATAAGAGCGGTAATTTCTGGGCGAAGTGTGGTTTTGTAGGTTGGGTTGGCACGGGTACGATCGGAAACGCTCCTATCGTAGACTGGAATAAGTGGAAATTCAACTACGGCGTAGGCCTACGTATCCAAATGCAACCCGGCAAGAACTTCCGCCTAGACGTAGGCAAAGACCCGAACCAAAAAGGAATGGCGGTTTATATGAATATGACGGAAGCCTTCTAAAACCAGAAGGCTCCCGTCTACGATCTATGGAAGTATAACCTTGCGTTAAAATTATCGTTTAAAAGCCGGAAATATCTTAATATCGATTTTTTTCACTAAGTTTGCGTCATCGAAGGGGTGCCATACTATATGGGCTGAGATCATACCCTTACTACTTGATGCGGGTAATGCCGCCGTAAGAAAAACGAATGTTAAATGGATAAAAATGAAACGTACCGTTATCCGGTAGCTTTAACGATCGCTGGCTCTGATAGTGGCGGTGGTGCCGGAATACAAGCGGATATTAAGACTTTTTCCTCGCTGGGTGTTTTTGGAGCCTCGGCGATAACGGCTATAACCGCTCAAAACACACAGGGGGTGCGAGGGATCCAAGCGATCTCTCCCGAGATTTTGAGAGGACAAATCGAAGCTATTCTTGAGGACTTCATCGTAGATGCCATAAAAATAGGGATGCTACATAACAAGGATGCCGTAAAGGTTGTATCTGAGACTTTACCTTCCTTCCGACGAACTTCTATCATTTTAGATCCGGTGATGATATCCACGAGCGGAAGTAAATTATTGGAGGATGACGCCATCCGAACCATCATTGATGAGTTGTTCCCTAAAGCGACACTGCTTACTCCGAATATTCCCGAGACGGAATATCTTTCCGGTATAAAAATCAATAACGAGGCGGATATCTTATGTGCCGCCCGGAAATTGCAGGAAAAAGGATGTAACGCTATATTGATCAAAGGGGGGCATATTCCCGGAGTAGAAACGGTGGATCGGTTATTTATCAATGAGAATAATCCGATTTGTCTGGCCTCGCCAACAGTGGAGACCTTCAATACCCATGGAACGGGCTGTACGCTATCGTCCGCCATCGCCGCTTATATGGCACTCGGCCATTCATTGGTGGAAGCCGTACGATTAGCCAAGGAATATATGAATAACGCGCTCGTTCACGGGGCAAATGTATGCATGGGAAAAGGGCACGGACCTGTAAACCACTTCTTCTCACCCTCTGCCCTTCATAAAATCCGATGGAATCATGAATAAGCTGGTCGTAATTACTACACCTTATTTTTTCGCGGATGAAGCTTCTTTGATCGAACTTCTATTCGCGGAAGGAATGTCTCGTTTACATCTACGTAAACCGGATTGTAAACGTGATGAATTGGAGGGCTTATTGGATAAGATCTCTCCGGCTTATTACGACAGGATCGTTCTTCATGATTGGTTTACCTTGGCAGAAGAAAGGGCTTTAGGAGGAATCCATTTGAACAAGAGGAACCCGGAAGCTCCACCTTTATATAAAGGTAGTATAAGTCGTTCTTGCCATAGTCTGGAAGAGATTATCGAGTATAAACCGGTATGCGACTATGTGTTCCTTAGCCCGATCTTTCAGAGTATATCCAAAGAAGGATATGGTAGCGGATTCTCCTTAGATGGATTGCGAAACGCGAAGGGCATCATCGATGATAAGGTGATTGCCTTGGGAGGAATCTGCCCGCGGACAATAACGAAATTAAAAGATATCCCCTTCGGCGGTGTCGCCGTTCTCGGGGCCCTTTGGGGAAACGATCCCTCCCTTCTTGTTGCGGATCAACTCATAAAACAATTCAAACGATTACAAGTATGGCCTTAAATTATTATTTCGGATATGATGAGAATGGAAGAGTCGGTCGGAGAACAACCGGATTACGCCCCCCTTTTGGTGGAAACAATCGCTTGATGTTTATAACGCATCGTACGCCTAAATATACGGAATGCGACGAGGTAAGCATGGCAATCCAAGGAGGGTGCTCATGGATACAGTTGCGCATGAAGGATGGGATTTATGAGGATACCGTACGTACATGTGCAACTATCTGCGCGGAAGAATGTGAGCGAATCGTGGATTTCTGCGTAAACGATGATCTGGAGGCTGCCGTGACATGTGGCGCTACGGCTTGTCATCTGGGTAAGAATGATATGCCCTTGGATATCGCTTGGGAAGTACTGAGAGACAAGTTAGATTCCAATGCCATCTTCTATATCGGGGCTACGGCGAATACTTTTGAGGATATCCGGCTGGCCGTAGAACGAGGCGCCTCGTATATCGGACTAGGGCCGTATCGCTTTACGGGTACCAAGAAGAATTTGAGTCCCATCTTAGGCTTGGATGGTTATCGTAAAATAATCGCTCAATGCAAGGAGGCTGGCATCGATATTCCTATCTTTGCGATAGGTGGTATTACGCTGGAAGACGTAGGCCCTTTGATGGAGACGGGTATAACCGGAATCGCTGTTTCGGGCGCGATTATCAATGCCCCCGATCCCGTGGAGGAAACCCGCCGGTTTATAGAGGAAATCAATAAGTACTAAACTAAATACATATGGCTACTAAAAAGAATATGCGTATTTCCTATCCGTCCTCGGAAAAGATTTATGTCCCGGGCGAGATCAATAAGATCAAGGTTGGTATGCGTAAGATTAAATTGTTGGACACGGTAACCTTGGATGAGCATGGAGAACGAATCTTCAAGAAGAACAATCCGGTAATCGTTTACGATACGAGCGGCCCGTATTCCGACCCCAAGATATCGATTGATATCGCTAAAGGACTTCCTCGTATACGTGAGGAGTGGTACGGCAAGCGTAAGGATGTGGTTCAATTGCCGGAATTGACTTCCGCTTATGGCCGTGAGCGATTGGCGGACGCGACTCTGGATTCCCTGCGTTTCCCCAAGCGATACTTGCCTTTCCGGGCTAAAGAGGGTAAGAATATCACCCAGATGTATTATGCGAAGAAGCGTATTATCACTCCGGAAATGGAGTACGTGGCGATTCGTGAGAACCAGCAGATCGAGGCTTTGGGACTGAAGTCGTATATCACGCCGGAGTTCGTCCGCAAGGAAATCGCCGCCGGTCGCGCGATCATCCCGGCGAATATCAATCACCCGGAAGCCGAGCCGATGATTATCGGCCGGAACTTTCTGGTAAAAATCAATGCCAATATCGGTAATTCGCCGGTAACTTCTTCGATTGCCGAGGAAGTCGAAAAAGCAGTATGGGCATTCCGCTGGGGAGCCGATACGATCATGGACCTGTCAACCGGAAAGAATATACACGAAACCAGGGAATGGATTATCCGCAATTCACCGGTACCCGTAGGTACGGTTCCTTTATACCAGACCCTGGAGAAAGTCGGCGGGAATGTTGAAAAACTCAATTGGGAGATTTTCCGGGATACCCTGATCGAACAAGCCGAACAAGGAGTAGACTATTTTACCATTCACGCCGGCTTGCGTTGGAAACATGTGCCTCTGACCTTGAAACGCCTTACCGGCATTGTTTCCCGGGGAGGTTCGATCATGGCACATTGGTGTACGACCCACAAACAGGAAAGCTTCATTTACGAACATTTCGAAGAGATCTGCCAGATTCTGGCTAAATATGATGTCGGTATTTCCTTGGGAGACGGCCTGCGTCCCGGTTGTATCGCCGATGCCAACGACACGGCTCAGATCGAAGAATTGAAGACACTGGGCGAACTCTGCCAAACTGCCTGGAAATACAATGTACAGGCGATCATCGAAGGTCCGGGACATGTACCCATGCAAAAGATCAAGGAAAATATGGACCTGCAATTGAAATACTGCCGGGAAGCTCCCTTCTATACCCTGGGACCGCTGGTAACCGATATCGCTCCCGGTTACGATCACATCACTTCAGCTATCGGCGGAGCGATGATCGGCTGGTTCGGTACCGCTATGTTGTGTTATGTTACTCAAAAAGAACATCTCGGCTTACCGAACCGTGACGATGTTAAAGAAGGAGTGATCACGTTCAAACTGGCAGCCCATGCAGCCGATTTAGCCAAAGGCCATCCGGCCGCTTATTTCCGGGATTATGCCATGAGTAAAGCCCGCTTCGAATTCCGCTGGAAAGATCAGTTTCACCTGGCACTCGATTCGGAAAAAGCGATAAAATTCCACGATGAAACCCTACCGGACGAAGGCCACAAGGAGGCACATTTCTGTTCCATGTGCGGTGAACATTTCTGCTCCATGCGGGCCAGTAAAAAACTAAGGGAAAAAATCAGCCAGGAAAATAAATAATAAAGGTCTCGAGCCGCGAAACAGTTATTTATGAAAATAATCGTCATTACTTCACCCACCCCGGTCAAAGACGAAGCAGCCATTTGTAATCATCTCTTTACACACGGCCTGAAGTACCTGCATTTAAGAAAACCGGGTGCTTCAGCCGAAGTGTATGAAAGATTTATCCGGCAGATTTTC
>ERZ780149.2492-NODE-2492-length-17089-cov-4.033521_pt1 | contig 17089 bp, 17 predicted proteins | sample MGYA00511367_ERZ780149 | MGnify/ENA primary metagenome ERZ780149 (study PRJEB29588, sample SAMEA2153852) | human gut metagenome | biome: human gut; feature: human-associated habitat; material: faeces | place: Denmark | collected 2008/2010 ... | reverse complement strand
CCGCCGCTGGCGTGGCCAATGGCAAGGCCGACGTGCTGATCCAGTCCACGGCACCGGCCACGTCGATGCGCAAGGCTTCGACCTTGTGGATTGACACGACTGGAGGCGCGAACACGCCGAAGCGCTGGAATGGCAGTGCTTGGGTGGCTGTGACCGACAAGGCCGCTACTGACGCCGCGAATGCGGCTGTCAAGGCGAATGATGCGGCCAAGACCGCTCAATCCACCGCTGACAAGGCGCAGACGGCTGCGGCCAATGCGGCTTCTCAGGCTAATCAGGCTCAGGCCGCAGCGCAGAAGGCACAGACCACTGCGGACGGAAAGAATCTGATCTACCGTGGCCCGGACGAACCGTCGCATGATGGCTTGAAGCCGGGGGACATGTGGTGGAGGACGCAGAAGTATTGGACGAGGTGGAAGGGTGAGAAAAACAACAGCCCCTCACTGCTTGCCGACTTCTACACCTACTGGACCGGCGCGCCGAACAACAGTCCGAGCGTCTTGGTGCCGCTTTCCGATCGTGTCGTCGAGGTGCTGACGTGGGATGGCACGCGCTTCGAACCGTTTGACCTCGTGGCGAACAACATCCTCGCTGCTGGCACGGTGGCCGCGAAGCATCTTGCCGCCGACTCAGTGACGGCGGAGAAGGTCAAGGCCAATGCCATCACGGCGGACAAGCTGGCGGCAAACTCGGTCACGACCGAGAAGCTGGTTTCCGATGCGGTGACCGCTGGCAAATTGGCGGCTGATTCGGTGCAGGCGCGGAATATCGTCGCACTGGCCATCACGTCCGACAAGATTGCAGCCAACTCGGTCACGACGGCGAAGCTCAAGGTCACGGAAGACATGACCGTGGCGCTGCTCAACGTCCACAAGATCCAGGCCGGAGAGATTGCGGCTAATGCCGTGACCACTGCTGCCTTGGCGGCTGGCGCGGTGGACGCGGATAAATTGGCTGCTAATTCGGTCAATGCGTCCAAGATTGTCACTGGTGCGATCACGGCGGACAAGCTGGCGGCAAACAGCGTGACGGCTGTCAAGATCGCGGCTGGCACTATCACGTCCGACAAGGTGGCGGCAGGCCAATTCAAAGGCTACGTCTTTACGGGCGCCGTCTTCCAAAGCTCCGAGGCTGCGAACACGGGAATGAAGCTCAACAGCAGCTCGTTGCGGATGTGGGATTCGGCTCATAACCAGACCGTCTACCTCGACGGTGAAGGCAAAAGCAACCTGCTGACCGGCACTTTCCAAACCCGCACGAGCGGGCACAGGGTGCGCATCAGTCCGGATTATCAGACCTACATCATCGGCGGATCTGAGACTTTCACCGGTGATGGCATCGAATTCCCGGCATACAACGGGTCCACCGCCTACTTTTCGCATCCGGCCATCGCTTCTGTCATCCAGTCGAATCAGGTCGGCTCGATGGGCGAGCTGGACTTGTGGAGCGGACACGTGAGCAAGAACGATCCCGCTGCGTTCATGTCTCTCAGATCGAAGCCGCGCAAGAAAGGCGGTACCGGCAGCGGCGGCGTCACATCCAGAGTGCATGCCGTGGCGAACACGGATTACGACGAGCCGGACGAGAGCAAGAAAAGCAGCGCTTTCCTCACTCTGGCCGGCGATAGCGCGAACGGTTCGGAGTGCTGGCTCGAAGCCGAAGACGGGAACGGCGAGGTCGGAGTCGGCGCGAACATCGGCACCGGATACGTGTATCTCGGCGGCTATCTTGGCGGCATCACGAACCGTTTTACGTTCCATGCCCAGGCTGCGTGGAAGGCGTGGTATCCGAATCCCGGCTCGAAGATTGCGACCGGCGCTTCCATGCAAGTCAATTGCACGTTCAGCCCCACAAAATACGGCCACTATTACGTTGTCGCTAACGCGGACAGCGATTGGGCGGGCATCATCGCGCACCCGGCCAATACGGGCGGTCAGAGCGGCTTCACATTGAAGCTTTACAACGCCGACCAGCCTTGCCCGGTGGATGTTTACGCGGAATTCCTGGCTTATTTGGTTAAGTGATTGGAGGACATATTGTCATCGACTTTCGAACAGGATGAGAACGGCTTGTGCATCATCCGCTGCGATCCGCCGGTGAACGGGTCGGACAGTTTCGTTTTCACGCCCGATGTGCTCGTCTCGTGGAAGGCGCTGCTCGGCTTTGCTTCGATTCGGGAGGCGATCGCGGCGATCATGCAGGGCAGGGAGGATACGAGCCTGTACGACCGCGCCACCGGCAGGGGCGTGTGGACGGGGGCTTACGAGGCCTTGGAAAGCGCGCTGAATGATTCCGCCACCGGCGTGAGCATGCTTGCGTCTGATGGGGAAGTGTTGAATGACCCGCTGACCGCCGCGCGCAATAAGGCGCGTGAGGGCATGAGTCTGCCCACCATGTCGAATGAGACGGACGCGAATCTCATTGCCACACTGGCCGCTGATGATGTTGATTCCGAGCCGTCGAGTGGCATTGACATCAGCGTCACCAAGGACATCGAGGGCCTTGACGCTTTCCTATCGGACGAGTCCAGCCAGACCGCACTGGATGAGTGCGAGGAGCGCTTTTATGAATCCCTCATGCCACGACCTCAAAACAACCAACAATAAGGAGATTGATTATGACCGATGAGACCACTGAAACCACTACCGATACCGTGCATGCCGTGACGCCCTCTGAGCCGTCTGGCGTGCTTGATTTGCGTCCGCCGAAGGAGTCGGTGCGCGCGGAATTGTGCCGTCTCGGATTGGAGTTTTCCAGCGCTGACGGCACCGCCGAATCGTGGCGCGACTACCAGCGTGGCGTGCTGGCCACGTTCGACGATACGGGCACGTCCGTGACGTTGACGGACGTGAAGACGAATCTCGGACGCACCCTCACACTCGACGAGCTTAAGGCGGTGACTCGTATCGACACGATGACCGCCGCCGACTAATCCAGCATTCCAGTTTTTTCAACCCCTGCAATCCACGCGGATTGCGGGGGTTTCGTATTTAAGGAGACATTTTGACTCAGCAGATTCCAGCCGACGCGAACGACGTCATCGACACGCTCTCCGCGCAAATCGGCACACTCAACAAACAAATCGCAATCCTGACCAGTCAGCTCAACGCGGCCATGAAATTGATCCCCGCCGACGTGCTCGACGCGACCAAGGAGACGGATAATGCAGAGGATTAACTATTTCACCAATCCGAATTTCACCGGCCCATTCGCCGATATCAACAAGTACGGTGAAGCGGATGCAGTATATAACGCCAACACCAAGCAGCTGAACATCTATGGCGACGATGGCGGTTATGGTTTCAATCTCACCGTGCCGAAAAACGCGGCACTCGTATTCGCCTGCTTCCTCTGGACGGGACACGACAGAAATCCGCATCCGCTCGTTGTGTACAGTCTCGAGTCAAGCGGCAACAAGATTATCGCTTCTGTCACCATCTCTCAGAACACGAACGATTTGCTCCTGCGATTCAACTCCACCGGCACTGGACGGATACGTGTCGAATTCTGTCCGAACGGCGCTGGCGTGAATATCGCCAAACCGATTTTGGAATTGGCCGACACTTACGATAAAGCCGTTGGGGGGGGGGCTTCCGGGCTTCTTCACCGGGGGCACCATGCCACTCGCATAGGAGCGTCCGTCGGGCGGGTGATGCCCGATGATGGTAACGAACCTGATAAGCAATCCAAGCCTCCACGTCACGCTGAATCCGGGCGAGCCCACGCCGATTTCGACCATCGGAAAACAGATTGGCGCCGCATACTGGTGCACGGTCTGGCTGGACGTGTCGGGCGGCTCCATCACGATAGACAACTGTCCAGGCACCCTCAGCAAGAGTCAACGCATCGGATGGTCCTTCACGGCAACGAGCCAGAATCCGATGGCCCTGAAATACAATGTCGTGTCCGGCAGTCCGACCGCCAAGGTGTGGAACATGGTCCTGTGCGAGCTGGGCGAATACCAGGCGAACAAAGCCTTGATCGACGGCCTTTACTGGTTCGACGGGGATACGATGCCGCTCGCCTGACCCTCTTGGGGGTGGTGGCATGACTCACATCATTAATCACTGCGTCATGCCGAAAGACGGTGTGAGCGTCAAGACGACGAACACGACACCATCGGACATCACCTTCACGGAGTTGACGGCGGGCGTGAAATACCATGCGAGCGTCGTCTGTTACATGCTGTCCACGAGTGGCGACAATCCGTGCTTGCGTCTCACCACCAATGGCGGCGATAGTGGGCTGGTCGCCTCGAATGGTCGCGTGGATTACGTCTTCACCGCCGCCAGCACCACTCACGGCATTCTCGTCGGTCTGAACAATTGCACGGTCAATCTGAGCAAGGGCTTGTGCGTGCCTCAAGACCAGTGGCAGCAGCTTGTCTCGTTGGGATTGCCGGGCAATTATTTCGATGGCGACACCATGCCAAAAGATTAAACGATTTCAAGGAGATGTGATGTGTTTCAAACGTTTTTAGCGGGTTTTGGTGGTGTGGGTGGCGCGTGCGCCGTCATCACGCTCGGCCTGAAAGTCTGGCCGGGAGCGCTCGAATCATTGGCTACTGGGCTGTATGCCCACGTCAATCCCGAGCGCTTGCCGTATAACAGCGTGCTTTCCCAGCATTTCGCTAAGACGAGGCAGCTCGGCGAACGTTCCGAACGGTTTGACGGGCGGCTGGACGAATTGTGCAGGGACACGATAAAAAACACGCTGATTTCACTGATTTACGGTGACCAAAGCCACGACCACAGCGAGGCCGTCCGATACGAACTCGCCAAATTGGAGAAATTGGACGCGCACTGCTGGATAGTCGCAGCAGCAGAAAAATACTTGGAAGAACGCCACTAACTTCTCCCAACCCAACTCTTTACAAGCCATCCCACTGTGGGGTGGCTTTTCTATTTTTGAAGGAGGTTTGCTTGAAGATTTTCGGTAAGAAAAGTCCTAAGCATAAGAAGATTCCACGCAACATGCGGTTGCCGTTCGCTGGTCTTGTTGTCGCATTGTGCATGATTATCGCGCCTATCGCGTCCGCGAACATGAACGTGATCGACGTGTCCGGCTGGCAGTCGGCTGATGTGACCCGCGTGGTGGACGCTGACGCGGCCGTGGTGAAGGTCACTGAGGGTGGCGGTTATGTGAATCCGTCTTGGCGTAGCCAGATTGATTGGGCGCGTCAGACCGGCAAGGCTTGTGGCGGCTACCATTACGCTGATGGTGGTAACGTCACCGCAGAGGTCAACCATTATCTGAACCAGTTCAACGGTTATGTGGGCCAGTGCGTCTTGGCGTTGGATTGGGAGTCTTACGGCAATCATGCTTGGGGTAACGGTGACTGGGTGCGCCAGTGGGTGAACCAAGTGTATTCGCGTACCAAGGTGTGGCCCATGGTATACGTTCAGGACAGCGCCGTGTATCAGATTCCGTCCGATGTGCGCTCCCACTGCATGTTGTGGAAGGCCCAGTACGCTTCGATGAACGCGACTGGCTGGCAGTCCACTCCGTGGAATGCGGGCAGCAAGGGCGAGGGCATGGTGCAGTATGCGTCTACCGGCTATCTGAACGGTGTCGGCCCGCTTGACCTTAACCTGTTCTTCGGTGAGCGTGACGCTTGGCAGAAGATCGCTAATGGTGATCGTGGCAAGACCAAGACCGAGGTTCGCCACGACCCGGTTAAGCCGCAGGTGACTACCACGCCGGACTACAACGATATGGCTACCAAGGTTATTCGTGGCGTGTACGGCAACGGCAACGAGCGTCGTCAGGCTCTTGGCGGTGCCTACGACCGTGTGATGGCGATTGTGAACCAGCGTTTGGGTGGAGGCTCGACAGTGAGCGCTCCGGCCAACACGAACTGCGGTAGCGTCTGCGTGACCGTCAAGAGTGGTGACACTCTTAGCACCATCGCTGCACGTAATGGCGGCAGCTGGAACCAGTACACAGGTTATCGTTCGGGCAACCCGAACATCATCTACGCTGGCGAGACGGTCTGCCGTCGTGGTACCGGCGTCGCACGTCAGCCGGTCAGCAACACGTACAGCACTCACCGTTACACCGTCCGCTCCGGTGACACGTTGAGCGGCATCGCCGGATACTACAGAGTGAACATGTACAGCATCCACGGTTATCGTTCGGGCAACCCGGCGTTGATCTATCCAGGCGAAACCCTCTACTGGTAAGGAGACCGATTATGGTCGATGAAGTCAAGGAGACTCAGAATGACGGCGAAAAGCCGCAGGAAGAAACAGGCGAAGAAAACAACTACATCCTGCCGGACGAAGCGTACAAGGTGCTGAAGTGGTTGGCGCTTATCGCGTTGCCCGCTTTGGCTGTGTTCGTGCATGTGGTCGGCCCAGCATGGAACCTTCCATGCGTTGACCAGATCGTGACCACGTTGAACGCTCTGGCCGTCTTGGTTGGCGCTTTGATTGGCGTCAGCGAGTTGAAGGCAAAGTATTCCGAGTAGAAACCTTTCATTTCTCTAACATGATGTTAGAGAAGTGTAAGAATACTATGCCCAACTAGTACGCGTCCTGTACAAGTTGCCCCTCTCTCAGCATCATGCTGGGGGAGGGGCTTTTCTGCGTTTTAGGGCTTCTATTCTGCGGTTCGATTGGCTCTATCGCCATCACCAAAGTCTATTTGTTGGCCCATTTGGTCGTAATAGCGGTTTTGATACATGTTGCAAAACTTTTCCCTGATGTGATCCACCACAGTTTGCACCGCCGTATGTTTCTCAATGTCCAACTGCTGTTCGGTGATGGTTATCTTCTTTGGGAACTCGTCTTCTGGATGCCAGGTATCGTAACCGGCTCCGTTTATCACCATTCTGGGTGCGTTGAATACGAACCCATATCGTTCTACGAGTTTCAACGCTTCATCGAATCCTCGACCGTATCCTTCCCTATACGAAACTACATCAAGCTCATGCGGCATTTACGACACCTTTCTGTTCGATCTGCTTCAAGTCTAATGCGGAGTTCATCGTTTCCATTGCGGCCAACCGTTCTTTCAACCCGGCATGACGGTAGTGTTCGACCATCAGACGGCTGGAATGGCCCACGATTTCCTCGACCAGTCCGACATCCACGCCCATTGACATGAGGATGGTCACGACAGTATGACGGGTTTCGTGACGGCTCCTATGCTCCGCATTGGGTACTCCCGCCGCTTCCAACAGTTTGCGGAACTGTTCGATATCCTCTTCCGGTTCGATAGGGGAGCCGTCATCATGACGGAACAGGAGTCCATGCGGGTTCGGTATTTCAGCGGTATCCACCAAGTATGCTTCGAGTGTCTGCGCCAATGCGGGAATGATTGGCACTTTCCTTCCACGCTTCGATTTCGGCGGCGTGAGACACCAGCGGCCTTGCAACTCGATCATGTCGAAGCCGTCTGGAATACGCCACCTCCATTGCGGACATGCGGCACCACGCTTGTATCCGCACGGGTACACGCCTTTACGGTCTGGTTCGCCGCAACCGTGCTCCTTCTTCAACTCCTCCAGTTTCCAGTTGACGGTGTATTCGCCGTAGGGGATGCCGTTTGCCGTGGTGGTCAGTTCGAGGTCTTGGAGCGAAGCCCCCAAGATTTCGCCGGGGCGCATACCGGTGCATAGTCTGAACCATTCCATCGCACCCTTGCGGATGCCCAACTCATTGGCGGCTTGGAGGATACGCTTCGCCTCGTCATCGGTGAATGCGGTACGCTCGTGCGCTTCGTTCTTGCGCTCGTCGGCAAGACTGATGTCCTTGTCCTTCGGAGTAGGAACGCCACCCATCGGATTCGTGGGAAGAATCCTATCTGCTACGGCGGCACTGCAAATCTGGTTCAATGTGGTGTGCGTCTGGCGGCGGAGGCTGAGACTGGCCTTCACGTGCATTTTCTTGCCATCGATGGTCTTCGCGACGGTGAGACCATTTACGATGCGGTCGCAGACTGCGGCGTTCAGGTTCGACATTTTCTGCGAATGGTACGGGCGCAGATGCTTGCGGACGATGGTTCGATAGTTGGCGAACGTCTTCGGGTCTGCATCCCTCTGCCGTCGTTCCAACCATTGTTCCGAATATGCGCCCAACGTGACTGACGTGTTGCTGGTGCTGCCGAATTTGGCTCGCTCTTGGAGCAGTTCGGTCAGACGCCGGTTCGCGTCGGCGTACTTCTTGCAGCTGTAGGTCTTCCCGTCGATCTTGAACTCGAAGCTGGGGTAAGCCTTGATTGTGCCATCGGCCAGCTTCTTTTTCCGTTCGACTTTGTATGGGTAGACGATGCCGTTTCTTGCTTTGCGTGCCATGATTACCTCCTTGCTTCCATATTCTCAGACATTCTCAGACTTCCATTTAACCTTCACTTGCGGGTCAAGTGACCCTCAAGTGAGGTTAAACCGTTGGAATGAAGCCGTTTTACCCAATCGTTCCAAGGGATATTCTATCAAACTCTCTAACTGTTAATCGGACGGTCACTGGTTCAAGCCCAGTCGCAGGAGCCATTCGAAAAATCCCCTTGGAAACAAGGGGATTTTTTCATTTTCAACGACTCTTGGCATTTTTGGCCACCCTTCATGTTTATCCGTCGGCGGAAGCCGTGGTTCGTCCAGCCGTCCATGCGTATGATGAACGCACCGGGTCAATCAAACAAAGGAAGGAAGTCCATCATGTGCACTGGCGTTCGTTTCTCCGACGAAGAGGGAAACATGTATTTCGGCCGCAACCTCGACTGGAGCTTCTCATACGGCGAAAGCATCCTGGCCACTCCACGCGGCTACCACTACGACAACGTGTTCGGCGCGAGCGGCAAAGCCATGCCGAACGCGGTGATCGGCGTGGGCGTGGTCATGGCCGACCGTCCGATGTATTTCGACTGCGCCAACGAGCATGGTCTGGCCATCGCGGGATTGAATTTCCCCGGCTACGCGGAGTTCGTGCATGAGCCGGTCGAAGGCACCGACAACGTCGCGACCTTCGAATTCCCGCTGTGGGTGGCACGCAATTTCGATTCCGTCGACGAAGTCGAGGAGGCGTTGAAGAACGTGACCCTCGTCTCCCAGATCGTGCCCGGCCAGCAGGAGTCGCTGCTGCATTGGATCATCGGCGACAGCGAGCGCAGCATCGTCGTCGAACAGATGGCGGACGGCATGCATGTGCACCATGACGACGTAGACGTGCTGACCAACCAGCCGACGTTCGGCTTCCATATGGAGAATCTGCGCAACTACATGTGCGTCGGCAACGAGATGGCCGAGCCGGCCACGTGGGGCAAGGCGTCCCTGTCCGCTTGGGGCGCGGGTGTGAGCATGCATGGCATTCCGGGCGATGTGAGCTCCCCGTCGCGTTTCGTGCGTGTGGCTTATGCCAACACGCATTATCCGCAGCAGGAAGGCGAGGCGGCCAACGTGTCTCGCCTGTTCCACACCCTTGGTTCCGTGCAGATGGTTGACGGCATGGCGAAGATGGGCAACGGCCAGTTCGAACGCACGCTGTTCACCAGCGGATATTCGTCCAAGACCAACACGTACTACATGAACACGTATGATGATCCCGCCATCCGCTCCTACGCGATGGCCGATTTCGACATGGATTCCTCGGAGCTGATCACCGCCGCCTGAGCATGCGTGGGCTTTTTCGTCCGTCGGTTCCCATACAGACGGACGAAAAAGCCGCACGATTGCCGAAAAGGACATGAAAATGGAGTCGTGCGACAGATCCACTTTTCGGATACCGGCTCTTCCATTGCCCGCTCAATGCCGTTTGACGTCGGACCAATACGACACGCCGGAATATGGACTTCGAGCACTTTAAGTTTTTAGAGTGCGGGGTATGAGCAATACGACGACCACCTGGCATTCGATCCGTGAGGCGTCCATGATTTCCGGACTGCCCGAATCGACGTTGCGTTATTACGAGCAGATCGGCATCATCGATCCGATCGCCCGCGATCCGAGTTCAGGCCACCGAGTCTATTCGGACAAGGACATCGAATCGCTGACCACCATCGCATGCCTGGCGGCGACGAGCATGCCGCTTGAATCGATGCGCGAATACCTGAAAAACCGTTTCGACGGTCCGGAAGGCGCCCGAAGACAGATCGAACTGCTCGACGCGCAATCACTGCGTCTGGCCGCGAAAGCGGAAGCCCTGCGCATCCAGCAGGCGTACGTGTCGCTCAAATCGCTCTATTGGCGCGCCATCGCCGAAGGACACGAGGATGAGGCCAACCGAATTCTCGAGGAAAACAAAGACGTCATCGAAAACGTCAAGAAACAGCCCGGCAAGGGCGCGATCGCACGCTGAACATTCAGACGACGATGGCCGCTATCCGCACGCAACATTTCCGACGATAGAATGAACGCGGCATGCGGCGCGAAGACATCGAATGGAAAGGAAGCCATGTTCGAGGAACTGCATAGGAAGATGAACGCCTTTTGGAACAACGATCGGACGCTGTCGCAGACCGACCCGGAATTCGTCAAGTTGTTCTCCGATTTCGCCTATGACGAAGTGATAAACGAACCGGGTGCCAACCACCCCGATCTGGACGACAAGACCCGCTCCCTGGCGATTCTCGCGGCTTTGGTTGGCTGTCAGGGACTCGACGCGTTCGAAATGATGCTGCCGGTAGCCTATGAGACTGGACTGACCTCCGTAGCCATCAAGGAGATGATCTACCAAGCCACCGCATACTGCGGATTCAGTAGGACCCTGCCGTTCCTGAAGAAGCTCAACGTTTTCCTTGGAGCCGCGAATGTGCATCTGCCGCTGGAGCCGCAGGGCACGACCACGTCGGAGACCCGCGCGCAGGCCGGAGAGGACAAGCAGGTCGAGATCTTCGGCGAGAACATGCGCGGATTCGCTCAATCCGGACCGGAGGAGACCCGTCACATCAACAAATGGCTCGCCGACAACTGCTTCGGCGACTATTACACGCGAGGAGGGCTTAGCACCCGCGAGCGCGAAATGGTCACGTTGTGTTTCCTGGCCGCGCAGGGTGGTTGCGAACCGCAGCTTACGGCGCATGCGAAGGCGAATATGGCCGTCGGCAATGAGAAGGCGTTTCTGATTGCGGTGGTCTCGCAGTGCATGCCGTATATCGGCTATCCGCGTACGTTGAACGCGATTCGTTGCATCGATGAGGCTGTGAAGGGCTGACCTGCCCGTTAAAAACGCCGGCAAACAAACAAAGGGCTATCCGCCGAACAAGACGGATAGCCCTTCCTTATAGCTGATTGTGGATGGCGTGCTGTGTTTACTCGCCCCACACGTCCTTGGCGATGGATTGGACGAGTGCGATCTTGGCCCACTGCTGGTCTTCGGTGAGCTTGTTGCCTTCCTGGGTGGAGGCGAAGCCGCACTGGGTGGACAGGCACAGGCGGTCGAGCGGAATGTACTGGGCGGCTTCCTGGATGCGGGCCTTGATGGTGTCCGGATCCTCAAGGTCGGGCTTCTTGGAGGTGATCAGGCCGAGCACGACCTTCTTGTCGCCGGAGACTTCGGCGAGCGGCGCGAAATCGCCGGAACGGTCGTCGTCGAACTCGAGGTAGTAGGCGTCCACGTTCTCCTCGCCGAACAGTTTGGCCGCGACCGGCGCGTAGCCTCCGGAGGAAAGCCAGGTGGAGTGGAAGTTGCCGCGGCACACGTGGGTGTTGATGACCAGGTCGTCCGGCTGGTCGGCGATCACGGCGTTGATGACGTCGAGGTTCTCCTGCTGCAGGCGTAGCGCGTCCTCGTCGCTCCAGCCGAGACGTTCGCGTACGCTCGCATCGCACAGGCGGGTCCAGGTGCAGTCGTCGAACTGCACGTTGCGGCAGCCGGCGGCATACAGGTCGGCGATGACCTGGCGGTAGGCGGCGACGATGTCGGCGGTCAGCTCGTCGTCGTTCTTGTAGAACTCGTCATACGGGTAGGCGGCCGCGTTGCCGGTGAGCACGAAGCGGGTCTGCGCGGGGGAGGGCATGGTCTGGCGGGCCACGGTGTTCTCGTCCTCGAACTGCTTGACGAACTTGAAATGTTCGACGAACGGATGGTTCTCGCCGGAGATCCTTCCGGTCACGGTGGCGGTGTCGGCCGGGGTCACCTCGTCGTGGAAGGCGACGCGGTGGGCTGCGGCGGCATGGTCCACGCCGTTGAAGCCCCACATGAAGTCGAAATGCCACCAGCCGCGGCGGAATTCGCCGTCGGTGATCACATGCAGGCCGGCGGCCTTCTGCTTGGCGACGAGTTCGGTGATGGCCTTGTCCTCGACCGCCTTGAGCGCTGCGGCATCGATTTTGCCGGCGGCGAAATCCTCACGCGCGGCCTTGAGCTCGGCCGGGCGGAGATAGGAGCCGACCACGTCGGCGCGGAACGGCGCGTTATGCGAGTATACCATTGAATACCCCTTTTTTGGGAAAGCGACAAATACCTAGTGAAGGTTACACGCACGTCCCGAAACACGGGCGCACACGGCTTCTCGGCCAGTATTCGTGCTTGAATGGATGATGTTATCCGTTACACATTCGAGAATGGAAGGCAATGAGCGAATCGCGCGATCCCGCAGGCGACAGTACGACCACGAACAACATGGGGGAGGTGCGGGAAGCCGAACATCAGGGCGCGGCCGTCAAGGCGGCGTTGGGTGCGAACATTGGTGTCGCCATCGCGAAGCTGCTCGCGGCGTTCTTCACCGGATCGTCCGCCATGCTTTCCGAGTCGGTACATTCCATCGCCGACTGCTCCAACGAAATCGTATTGATGGTGGGTGGACGTTTCTCCAAGCGCAAGACGGACGGCGACCATCCGTTCGGCCTGTATCGCGCCAAATATCTTGCTTCGTTCGTCGTGGCCACGCTGCTGTTCTTTGTCGGTGGATTCTTCTCGACGTCCGAGGCCGTGAAGAAGCTTGTCGCGATCAGCGCCGATCCGGCATTGTGTGACGTGAACAGGATGGAACTGCTTGTCGCGTTCATCGTGGTCGTCATCAGCGCATGCCTGGAAGGATTCGGCCTGCACCAGAGCATCAAGGAAGCCAACGAGCGTATGGAACGCACGAACACGAAGCATATGGGCGTGTTCCGTTTCTGGAGACGCACCAAGTCCGCCGAACTGGCTTCGGTGATCATGGAGGACACGCTCGCCCTGATCGGCCTGGCGTTCGCAGGCCTCGGCATCGGTCTTGCTATCGCGCTCGACGACGAGGTGTTCGACGCGTTGGGCGGTCTCATGGTCGGCCTGGTCCTGATCGTCGGTTCGCTGTTTCTCGCGTTCAAATCCGGTTCGCTGCTCATCGGCGAGGCCGTGGATTCCGATACGCGCGGGAAGATCGTCGAGGCGGTTACCACCACGCCGGGCGTCGAACGATTGCTGAACATGCAGACCGTGCACATGTCGGAGGACGACATCCTCCTGTGCGTCAAAGTGCAGACCAGCAAGCTCGACCGCGACTATGACGTGGAAACCGTCGACAAGATCGAGAAGGCCGTGCGCACCGCGTTGCCCTGGTACAGTTTCGAGATCTACGTCGAGCCGGACATCTACAGCACCAAACACGTGCACGCGTAACCGGTTCCCGCGTAACAGGAACCGTTCAATATGGGAAAGCCCGGACGATCTGATTCGTCCGGGCTTTCCCATATGCGTGTCGGAAATGGTGGAAGTGGGATTATTCCTCGGCCACCAGATCCAGGTAGGAGTCGTTCCACAGGTCCTCGTCGCCGTCGGGCATGAGCAGCACGCGTTCCGGATTCAACGCCTCGACCGCGCCCTCGTCGTGGGTGACCAGCACAATCGCGCCCTCGTATTTGGCGATGGCCTTCAGAATCTCGTCGCGGGACGCCGGATCCAGATTGTTGGTCGGTTCATCAAGCAGTAGCACGTTCGCGCGGCTCGTCACCAGCGTGGCCAACGCCAGACGGGTCTTCTCGCCGCCGGAAAGCACTCGTGCCGGTTTCAGCGCGTCATCGCCGGAGAACAGGAACGACCCAAGGATGGAACGTGCCTGTGTGTCGTCAAGTTCCGGTGCCACGTGAATCAGATTCTGCAACACGGTGGCGTCAAGGTCCAATGTGTCGTGTTCCTGTGCGAAATAGCCGATTTTGCAGCCATGTCCATATTCCACGGATCCGGTGTCGGGATCCTCCAGATGGGCGAGCAGACGCAGCGTGGTGGTCTTGCCCGCGCCGTTATAGCCCAGAATCACCACACGTGAACCTTTGTCGATCGCCAGATTCACGCCTGCGAACACGATGTTCGAACCATACGCTTTGGAGATGTCCTTCGCCATGATCGGCGTACGTCCGCAAGGTGCCGGCTCGGGGAAGCGGATGTCCGCCACCTTCTCCTTCTTCTGTGCTTCGGACGTGTTCTCCAGCAGTTTCTCCGCGCGGCGCATCATGTTCTGCGCGGCCACGGCCTTGGTGGCTTTCGCGTGCAGGCGGATGCCCTGCTGCATCAGACGTTCGGCCTTCTTCTCTGCGACTTCACGTTCGCGGCGGCGACGTTCCTCGTCGACCACGCGTTGGTGCAGGTAGGCCTTCCAGCCGAGCGAGTACATGTCGATCTGGCCGAGCTGTGCGTCCAGATGCCACACCTTGTTCACCACTTCGTCAAGCAGTTCGGTGGAGTGGGAGATGACCAGGAAACCGCCCTCGTATTTTTTCAGATAGCCGCGCAGCCATTCGATGGAATCCGCGTCCAAATGGTTGGTCGGCTCGTCAAGGATCAGCGTATCCGCATCGGAGAACAGGATGCGCGCCAGCTCGATGCGGCGGCGCTGGCCACCGGAGAGCGTGCCGAGCTGCTGCTCCATGACCTCCTGCGGCAGGCCGAGCGAGGCGGCCATGGAAATCGCCTCGGACTGGGCCGCGTAGCCGCCGGCCTTGTCGAAGTCCTGCATGGCCTTGTCGTACCGGGTCATGGCCTTGCTCATCACGTCCGGATCCGGGTCGGTCATATCCTTTTCGGCCTTGCGGATGCGGTTGATGATGGTGGCGATGTCGCGCGCGCTCATCATGCGGTCGAGCGCGGTCTGTGTGGGATCGGAGGCATGCGTGTCCTGCGGCAGGTAGCCGAGCTTGCCGGAGACGCGCACCTTGCCGGCGGTGGGCAGCATGTCGCCGGTGATCACGCGGGTCAGCGTGGTCTTGCCGGCGCCGTTGCGGCCCACCAGACCGATCTTGTCTCCCTTGGCCACATGGAAGTTGGTGGGGTGAAGCAGCGTGCGCGCGCCGATCTGAATTTCAAGTCCCTGCACCTCAATAGCCATGAATAACCTACTTGCCTGTTACGAATACTGTCTCTTACCAAAGTCCGACTGTCCATCATAGCGAACACCATGCCGACCGGGCTCAGCCGACGCTCATGCGTCCATACGCAGCCGCGCAACTGATCGGCAAGGTGAAGAATGCGACGCCCGGTATGGTGATCGCCCTGTATGGTGTGATGCGTCTCGTGTCCGCCGCGTTCAACGTGAGTTTTGGTGGCGTGGCCGGGTTCGTGCGTCCGGTCATTATGCCGATGGCGGTGGGTGCGATTGAAGCGTCCGGTCACAAACCGAACGGCACGCCGACCATGGAAATCGCGACCATGGCGCACGGTATCGAAGCTGCCATCGAAGCCGCTGTGAGCACCGAAACCGACGCCACCGACATCATGGGCGAAACCCACTAACGTACAGACAGCGAGGTCCCCGCCGACAACTTCTGTCAGCGGGGGCATCGCTATGCGTTGAACGTTACAGTTCGCGCAACTGGGCGGCGATCTGGATGGACTCGACGCTGGCCTCGGCCTTGTTGCGCGTCTCCTGCCATTCGGTGGCGGGCACGGAGTCGAGCACAATGCCGGCACCGGCCTGCACGCTCGCCTCATGGTCGCGCAGGAACGCGGTGCGGATGGCGATGGCCATGTCCATGTTGCCGGAGAAATCGAAGTAGCCGACGGTGCCGCCGTAGATGCCGCGGTCGGCCGGTTCCAACTCGTCGATGATTTCGACTGCGCGCGGCTTAGGCGCGCCAGACAGCGTGCCGGCCGGGAACGCGGACTTGAACACATCGAATGCGGTCAGCGAGGGGTCGACCTTGCCGGTGACCGTCGAGCAGATGTGCATGATGTGGCTGAAACGCTTGATGTCCATGAGCTGCACGACTTCCACGGACTGCGGCACGCACACCTTACTCAGGTCGTTGCGAGACAGGTCGACGAGCATGATGTGCTCGCTGCGTTCCTTCGGATCGGCAAGCAGCTCCTTGGCGAATTTCTCGTCTTCCTCAGGGGTGGCGCCGCGAGGGCGGGATCCAGCAATCGGAAAGGTCATCGCGTGGCCGTTGTCCACCTTGATGAGGGTTTCCGGGCTGGAGCCGATCACGTTGAAGTCGCGGCCCTGAGCGTCGGTCAACGCCATGAAATACATGTACGGGCTCGGGTTCAGCGTGCGCAACACACGGTACACGTCGAACGGGTCAGCAGGCGAATCGATGTCGAGGCGCTGGGAGATGACCACCTGGAACACGTCGCCGTCGACGATGTACTGCTTGGCTCGTTCGACGGCCTGCTCGTAGTGGCTCTTCTCGGTGCGGAAGCGCAGCTCGGGTTGGGCGACCGTTTCGTCCAGGATGTTGACGCGAGACTCGTCCGGAGCCGGGGTGGCGGCATCGCGCTGCATCTGGTCGAGTCGAGCGACGGCCTCGTTGTAGGCAGCGTCGGCGCGAGTGGATTTATCATCCACATTCACCGCATTGGCGATGAGCCATACCGAACCGGATACGTGGTCGACCACGGCGATATCGGTGGCCAGGGCAAGCACGGTCTCAGGCTGGCCGGTCTCGTCCGGAGCTTCGGCGCGCAGGGTCGGTTCCCAGTGGCGGATGGCATCCCAGCCGACCGTGCCGACCAGACCGCTGGTCAGGTTCGGCAGGCCTTCCACATGCGGGGCCTTCAGAGTCTTCAACGTGGCGTGAGCGACTTCGACTACGTCACCGGTGACGGGCACGCCGACCGGGACCTTGCCCAGCCAGTCGGCCTGACCGTTGTTGGAGCGCAGCTGGGCCATCGAGTTGACGCCGATAAAACTGTAACGGCTCCACGTGCCGCCGTATTCCGCCGATTCGAGGGTGAAGGGG
>ERZ780149.2485-NODE-2485-length-17111-cov-6.550950_pt1 | contig 17111 bp, 18 predicted proteins | sample MGYA00511367_ERZ780149 | MGnify/ENA primary metagenome ERZ780149 (study PRJEB29588, sample SAMEA2153852) | human gut metagenome | biome: human gut; feature: human-associated habitat; material: faeces | place: Denmark | collected 2008/2010 ... | reverse complement strand
GGACTGCTAACTTTGAGGAAGAGTTTGTGAAATGGAGTCCCTACCACATCGAATGCAATCTCTATAACGGAAGATGAAAATTTGTCCAAACTGCGGAAAAGTACTTTCGTATAATTCATACTTCGGAGCGTATATATGTGATAATTGCAATTGGGAAAATCGAGTGAGAACCACCCAGCGACACGTCTTTAGCATTGCAAGTACAAGGATCGTCGGTAATTCGATTTCAAAAAAACAATTAGAGAAAAGGTTTCCGTTATGAAATAATCTTACAGTAAACCTTCCACCTACAAATAATACAAATAGTAGCCAAGGCCCCGGTTGCAAACCCGGGGCCTTTCCCATATTACTTCTTCCTCTGTACGATGAACCCACTAAACCCGGCCTTTTTCAGGCGGTCCAGCATCTTCTCGGCGTTGGCGCGGACGGCGAAGCCCCCCACCTGGACCCGGTACAGGGTATCGCCCTGGGCAGGCTCGGCGGGCTTGGGGGCCTCCTGCCTGGCCGGGACATAGGCTGCGCCCAGATACTCGCACAGGCCCTTGGCGATGGCCTCACCGATGTCCGTGGTGTGCTCCACGATCCAGCGGGCGCCCTGGATGGTGTCGTGGAACTCGCACTCGCAGTACACACTGGGGGCGGCAGGATTGCGCACCTCATACAGCCGGGGGTTGGCCTGGATGTTTTCAGACGTTCCCGGCGTCAGCGGGGCCAGCTGGCCAAACACAGCCCTGCATGCATCATACCCCTTGCCGGGGACACTGTAGCAAAACATCCGGGTGCCGGACACCTTACCGTTAAAGGCGTTGGTGTGGACGCAGCTGTGGATGTCCGCGCCCCAGGCGTCGGACTCGGCGCAGCGCTGGGCCATGGTGGTGCCGAAGGCAGCCAGCTTCACCTCCACGCCGCTGCGGCGCAGGGCGGCAGCCTCCGCCTCGGCGATCTTCTGGCACTGGACGTGCTCGTTGGTATTGCCCCAAGTGTAGCGGTTTTCCGTCTGGTCGCTGGGGCTGATGTACACTCGCTTACTCATTGTTGTCGTCCTCTCTCGGCAGCTTGTCCGCCGCCGTGTCCTCAGTGTGTACCTTCAGTTTTTTGAGCAGCGCCTGGAGGAAACCAGGCACCGGGGCCCCAATGGCCGACACATTCTCCAGGATGGACAGCAGCTCGTTGATCACAAGCCAGATAATGACAATGCTGGCAAACAGGAACTCCACCGGCCAGTCCCAGCCCAGGGCGTCGGCTCCGTAGCGCAGCAGCCAGTCTACCACAGCGGCCACGGCGACGATGACCAAGTAGCCCACCTTCTTCAGGATACCCTTCAGGCCCACCCGGGAGGACAGTTCCCCGGCGTTCCATGCCTTGGTCATGCCCGTGGCGTAGTCCAGCAGCATCACCACCACCAGCACCAGCACCGGCGCCAGCAGCTGCACCCCGTAGGCACACAGCGCCCCCAGGGCGGCCGCCAGCGCGGCCTTGATCGTGTTTTCTTTCATGTAAAATCTCCGTTCCTGCCGCCTTGGGCGGCGTGATTACTGATTATCAGAGCGCCATGGCAGCCGGAACGTGGTTGCCGCTCACGCCTCCTTCAGCGAAATCTGGCTGAACACATTTTTCGTACCAACGCCGCCGCTTTTCTGGGAGAAACAGATAGCGTACCCCTTCCCGGCCTCCGGGGTTATGGAAGCGGAGCAAAGCTCCGTGGTGCTGTAGCAGACTCTGGCATTGGACACGTAGGTCCATACGCCGCCGCTTACGTTATAGGTCATCAGGTTCACACCACTATTTGCACTGGCGCATTTTGCCGCGAAAGTATAGCTTTTTCCGGCTTCCAGCGCCAGCGGGACCACGATGCCATAGCCGGAGAGCTGAGTTGCTGATGCGCTGCCCGTCTGGATCGTAAATTCCAGGGTATCCGTTCCAACGGCAAAATCCGTCATCGTCGCAGCGGTCGGGCTCTGAGTAGTCCCGGTAAAAGACATCGGATAATAGTACTTATCTGTTCCAAAGGACCTTCCCACGGTTCCGTCGGAATACTCCTGCCACTGAACGCCTGTCCGACCGGTCATATCCCACAGGGGAGTCACCTGACCGCCGCCGCTGTCACCGCTATGCACACCCAGCATTGTCTCATAGATCATCTGGCCCAGCTTCGCGTAGCCGCCCTCCGTGGGGTGCACGCCGTCGTTGATATCCTGAGCCGGATCCAGCACACAGTTATTGGGTGAGATAGCCACGGAGATGTTGCCGGAAAAGTGCTCCATCAGCGCCTTGGACATGCGGATCGTGTTCATGCGGTACACGAAGTCAATCTGACTGGCGCCGTATTTCTCCGTAAAAACGGAGGGGTTCCCGTTGGGCGGCGTGAGCAGATCAACGATGACCTTGATGCTGCTGTCATAGTTCAGGATGGAATTCACCATGGTATCCAGATACCCGATTGTCGCAGCCGCCGAGAAGGAATCCAGCCCGGCATAGAAGATGTCGTTGATGCCCAGTTGGAGGACCACCACGCCCACGCCGGTATAGGCCTGCGCGGTCATATAGTGGCTGAAGTCGAACCCGTTGTTATAGAACGGGTTTGTATATGTGCCGTCTGCCGCCTTTGTGCAGTAGTCGGAGGCTTTCCAGCCGGCCCGTCCCTCATGTCTGGCCGGAGCCGTGCCCCGGGTCCCGAGCAGCGTCAGTGCTCCTCCGGCGGCTGAGAAACAGCTCAGGAGCTTTTGACAGATGTAGTTGCCCTGGGTCACAGTGCTGTCGCCGATGACCAGCGCTGAAGCGGTAACGGCCTTGTTGGCTGCGGCGATGATCGTGCATGTGCCGCTCGCCAACAGGCTGTAGCCGGAGTCGTACACCCTCCACTGCAGTGGATACGTCCCGGGTGCGTTGGCCGTTATAGACAGATGATCGCCATACCGCTTTATGGTCAGCCCGTTTGCTGCGCTGCACCAGAACATGGCGTTCTGCTGGGATATCACATTAGCATAGTAGATATTGAATTCGCTGCCGGTCAGAACCCTGACCACTGCGGGAATGGCCACGGCGATGACCCTTGTATCCTCTGCATCCGCGCCATCGTTTACGGCAGCAATCGCCGTCCCATCCACCTCGATGGTGGTCACTTTTCCGCTTTTCGTGGCTGTCACCACCGGGCTATGACCAGCAGGGCCTTGCGGGCCGGTTGCACCGGCGGGGCCTTGCGGGCCGGTTGCACCGGCGGGGCCTTGCGGGCCTTGCGGGCCGGTCGCGCCCTTTTCTCCCTGTGCGCCACCCAGGCCCTTGATAAGCTCCATCAGCTGATCGTACACGTCTGGCGTGGGGTTGGCGGGAGCACCGCTGGGCGTGGTGACGGACGGTAGCACCCGCAGGTCCGCCGCCCGGCTGGTGTGCAGGTCTCCGGCGTACAAGCCCACGGATGCCCACCCCGGCGTGCTGAGCGCCGGCAGAGCCGCCGTGTCGCCGGCGAATACCACGTCCTGATAGGTGCCGTCCGCCAGGTTCACCCGCATGGTTTTGGTGTCGTAGGGGGTCCACTCCTGATCCAGGTCCCACGCCACCGTGTAGTCGCTGTTGCCGCAGATCACAGTCCCCGTGCCTCCGGCCCGCTTGTCCCGAATTTTGATCTTGATTTCAGGCATTTGCATCATCTCCCTTCGGATACGCCCGCACGCGGCGGAAAAGTTGCACCCGCTGTTGCCGTCTCCTCTATTGTAACGGATGCCGGGCCGGGATTTCTCCCCGGCCCGGCATTTTTTTCAGCTTCCCCAAGCGTTTGGGATTCTCACTCCCACGGCGTGCCCTTGTCGCTCCAGGTGGAATTTTTCAGCGCCAGCCACATGGCCTTCTGCTGGCTGGGCGTCAGGCCCATGGACTGAATATAGGCTACGTACTTGGCCTTCAGGGACCCGGACACGGTTTTGCCCTCCGCGTCCTTGTCGCTCTCCAGGGTGGCCACATACTCCATGGCGGTGCTCAGCGTGTCATAGCTGATGCCAGCGGGCTTGGCGTAGCTGTTGTACGCCTCCCGCAGTTTCTTGCTTTCATAGGTCTTGCGCTTCATTCCCGGCCACACGAAGCCCACGCTGTTGTTGTAGACGGCGATGACCTCCCGGGTGGCCGCCGACAGCGGCAACCCCGACAGCATGGCCACCGCGCTGCACACGTCAGACCATCTCACTGAACTGACCGGTCACGCGATATATTGCGGCTTTTCCCGTATCTGTGAAAAGGCGGGTGTTCCGCATTAACCGGTTCCATGACCTGCGCCATGTGAACGCCTCTGTTATGCTGGAGGCGAAGATACCGGACAAGTACAGCACCAAGCGTATGGGGCATGCCACGCCCAACATGCTCAAGACCACATACCAGCACATTTTCCGCGAGGACGAACGTCTATATGACGATGTCATCGAGAAAGGGCTGGAGGCCATTCTTCACCCGGACAAGTAGTCCGGTTTTCGTGTGCATTTCCGTGTGCATTTTTTCTGCAAATATGCACACGAACTGTAAAATCCTGTGGCATTTTGCAAAATCGTAAAGCCCGAAAACCCGCATGGATAAAAGGAAAAGACCAGAAACCGACGTGGCTTCTGGTCTTTTCTTTTGGTGGACCTGGGCGGGCCAAATAAGAACTTGGCCTGTTTTGCCGGCGGATTCCTCTTCTGCATTGCCCTATAATATGTGTCCTAGGATTATACTTCGGCAATCGGAGTACTTGCCTCTAAAAAAGGAGTAGTATCCAATGCCATTTTTGTCTGGAGGATATCTGCACGCTGTCCTCGAATAATCGCTAAGACTGGTGGGATATTGTAGCATTGATTGTCTGCTAAAAGCCATCTATCGTGCCACTTGAATCCGTTGTCAGTAATTACTCTCCAACTCAATTGAATTGACCGTGTGGACAATTCACTTTTCAATGCAGCATAATCCAATTTAGCACTTTGGGTCACATTATCACTGCCAGAAATGATGGTAACAGATGAAACCCCTTCAAAAGGCAACCCGTCCAGAAGTATTTCCAAGCCCTCTTTACGGAAATGCTTATCAATCCAGAATATGGAACCGCGGCAAGCTTGTATTACCTTGCGAAGATTATAAACATTACTGAAAGGTGTACTTGGGTCAATATAGTATTGGTGGATTGGTGTTTCTCCGCAAGCAACCTCCTTTACAGAGAACTGCTTGTTTCTCTTGTCGTAAACAACCACACCGAATTTGTTCAGAAGTGTCAGAAGTGAAATTACTTCTCCATATTCAATTTCTCTGTCTGCAATACTGTGATAATTCAGTAATGTCCTCAGCTGCTCAACGGACTGTTTACCACGACCATAAAAAACTTGTCCCACCAAATTGACCACTGGGTTTTTCAGCAGCTTCTGCTTCAAGACTTCATTGGCATTGGAAATGTCCTGATGGATATACATGAGTTCAAATAGGGCTTTTCCATCTGGGGTGAGACGGAAAGTCGCTCCGTCAATAAGCTCGGCGCTCAAGAAGAAACCAAACACTCCACTGGGGACGGCCTTTTCCTCCTGCAAACGAGAACTACGGAATACTGGAATTCCATCAGCTGTACTTATGCAGTCAAACATCGTTCCCAAATCATAGAGCGCATCTCTAATACCTTTGTCGTTAAGGCAGAGAATATATTCGTGATTACTCATAGATAGGGCATCTGACATGGTCATTCCACTCCGTACACTTTTTTGAACATGAGCGCAATCATAGCCTTTACATACTCGGCATCATCCCGCGTTGCGTCGATAGGCATATACAAGATGGCTCTGCGTTTGTCGCCAAAAGAAATGTTCAAAGGAGCTGCAAACTCTTCGTTGAGGGGTTGTAAAACGTTCTCAGTATCCAGCGCTGAAGTAGCAATGTTACAGTGAGTCACATCAGCCTCTTTTTCGGCAGTATCGGAGGACATCTGGGATATTTCGGGGGTAAGATCCAAAATTCCATTTTTAACGGCACCAATCTCTGCGGCTGTTTTTATAAATGTGGTAGCGGCCACCTTTGCAACTGCGGGAAGAATACCGTAATGATTGACCAAAATATTCTCCAGGGTTTGGGGCTGTGGTATTGATTGGCCAGTATACTCAGAGATCAATTCTGCATACAGCTTAGGAGCCTTAAAACACTCGAACTTGAGAGCTTGCAACTCGGACGCCCCCTCTGTGGGCCGAGCAAACCGTCTTGCAGGCTCCAAAAACGAAATGGTTTTACCAGAAGATGTGGAAATAAGTCCGTATTGTCTTGCAGAACTAAGTGTGTACTTAAAAGAATTTGTTGTTGCCTTAACGCCACATGTTTCGGCGGCAACATCATACGAAATGGGCTTGTTTTGGGGATAGTCCCGGAATTTTTCTACAAAAGCAACCGCAGCGTCCAGAGTAACTGCAGGATATTCCCTGCTCTTTGGTTTGGATTTCTTTTCGTTGGCATCCATATTGCCACCTCCATTTACTTTGTAGTTCATATATTAGCACAATTTAGTGTCTGTGTCAACACATGGCAGAAACTCGTTTATGTTATTTTAACACAAATGTGTGTTTCTTCAGTTGTCGTTCAATCCAAACTGAATCGACCACAGCTTTTTCATGTATAGCTGCTCATACTCCAATACCTCATGCTTATCCCTCTTGATGGGGAACACTTCCAAAATAGAATACTGGAAATTGTTGCAATAGTCAGCATCGGCGGTGATAAGCTCCTTGAGGCGCTTGTTGCTGCCGTGTTTTGTTCGGGCGTACTCGCTCCATCGTCCCCAGATGCCGCCCTGCTCACCGCTGGCGGAGCCGACATAATGCTTGCCTGTTTTAGTATCAGTAATGAGATACACCCCGGCCACAGCAGACAGCTTTTCTTCCCATTCTTTGTAGGCCGCTTTGTTGTAGACGATTTTGTGGAGAGTCTCAAAGGAAAGCAACACCTTATCATAGCTGGTAAAGCTGATTTCAGACACAGTGGGGCGGATTTCCAACAATTCCTTTTCTGTCGTCCCGTTCTGACACCAGTTGATCGTCCCCTTCCCCCAGTCAATTACAAGGCGGTCTTTCATATCAGCAAGCAAATCTGTTTTGACTAGCTCATATACCACAGACTTATCCTCAGCCATACCACTATCCGGTGTAAAATCTTCCGGGAATTGTGCGCGGATATATGGCTTGGAATCACCAACGCGATAGCAGCCCCGAAAAACGCCATTTGTTCCTTCTGTTCCTAAAAAGCTGATGACCATATCACAATTCCGAAACCGAGCATGGTTTTGAACAGATTGGTACAGTTCCAGATACCCCCGCTCATAGTTAGCCGCAACTTCTTCCTTTGTGAGATTGTGACGAATCAGTTTGACCCTGTCCCAGTTGATTTGTTTTCCCGCCAACAACTCTTGAAATTTCATAATGTCCCGCTCCTCTCCATGTTTTAGAGAAATTCTATCCACATCTTAAAGCATCTTTTGGCATAGCGCAACAGATTACACGCAAAAATATAAGTGTAAAAATCGCGTGTATTTAACACATGCTTTTTCGTTTATACTTGTGCCAAGAGGTGAGGCTATGTTCAAGGTCAGCAAACCCGAAATGGTCAATAAAACATTCCGAATGCCGGCAGAACTGGTCGAGCGGTTGAATGTCGTAGCCCAGGCCCAGAAGGTTTCCCTGAACAATCTGGTGTGCCAATGTTGCGAGTATGCGCTTGATAATCTGTCGGAGCAAAAAGAGGATAAAGAATAGCGGCCATGCCACGGTAAAAGTGACATAGCCGCTATTCTTTTTTACGGTATAAAGGTTTTTAAGGCTGAAAACCGTACTTTATCACCTAAAAAGTCTTTTAACCGCGCAAACGCTTATTTATCGAAGAACAATGGGTTGAGTATGTACCCATTCCCACGTGGCCGCCCTCCTGTTGGTGCAGAATATGTACGCTCTTTCAGATACCCGTATTCAATCAGGAGTTCAATAGAGGGTATGGTATCTTCTACACGGGGGAATTCTCCCCGACACAGACGATGAATTTGGTATCTGGTCAATTCCCGCTTGTCTTGCCCTTGAAGCCTCTTTAGAATTCTCTTTGCTCCCCTCAGAGCTTTATCCGCGCCCATAATGGAGTAGGCACATAATGCGTGTTGCAGGAAATATTTTGCAATTCTAATAGCCCGTTTTGCGGTGCTTGGTGACATGGCGATTTCACTTGCGGTTTCCTTGTATTGGGCGCAGTGTAAAAGTCCCGCAATCCGAAGCGTATTCCCAATGAATTTTGCACCCCACCCTTCCATGTGCTCCAGATTATCAACAAGCTGAGGCTCAAGCCAATCAAAAAATTCTTTTATGTGGTGATAGGCACCGGGAGACAGTCGAATTCGTTGTGGAACACCGTTTGCAGGAACGGGGATTTCCAGCAGGGCAAGAATCAGCTTCATGTATTCCGCCTTTAATTCTTTTGGCAATTCAGGAGTGTCAAAATGTCTGGTTCCCATCTTCGATTTCGGCCTGCAATACAGGATTCTGGCCGTCAGTCCTCTTGACTTAAATACCTCATTTCCCATAAGCCCTTCCAATACATTGTCCTGAGCAGATAACAGCATTGTCAGTGCTGGGTCATTGATAACTTCACTTTCCCGGCCCTTTCTGTCCACCCGAATTCTGTCACCGCTATATGCCTTTAGCAAAGTATCAATAGAAATATTATTGTAATATCGTCCAGCTAAAGTATCAAATAAGCCTCCTTCTGTTGAGATAATGGTCATGAGTCCCTTGTTTTCAGCCAGCAAGGAGGTCAACGCTTCTGCTGTAATATCATCTGCAATCAAGCGGAGTGGTTTGGCTCGATTGTGTTCCAACTCCCTGCATCTTGCTCTGAGCTTGGTAGCTTCATCTGTTTTTCCGTCCCGCTCCAACATATCAATTTGCTTTTTCCAACTGCTCAAGTTGGCTTGATCGGCCTCCATCAACTCCTGTATGCGCTGATTCTCTCTGTCCTCATATTTGTATATGGGGCGGGTCATCATGCGAACAATTGGGCTTTTCCGCTCACCTGAATTGGCTATAATGAGGATATAGAGATTGAGCGGTTCATCATAGCCCGATTTGGCATGAACGATGAATTTCCCTTGCAAAGCACAGGAAAGCACAGCGAGAGCGCAGACCGCCGCCATGTCAACTGGCGTTTCCGTATTTTCCGCAACCGCTTTCACCCAGTCACATAACAGAGCAGGAAGTGCGTCCACCGGGAAAGACGGCAGTTTCACTTCGTCAAAGGGTATTGGTGTGCTCCACTTAGGTTCACACAACTCGTTCTTCAATTTATCAATAGCCTGTGCAGTGGTAAGGCCCTCCGTGTATTTCAAATAGTCAATAATACTGCCGCCTTTATCCATGGAACGGCAGCAAAATGTATTGGTTTCCTCCACATACATCAGATTATCATGGTGCCTGCAAATTTCGCAGTTATGAAATACCACTCCCTTGCTAGTACGGCGAAATCCGCCGTTGCGCTCTTTCAAATACCCGAATAAATTAAAGTTCCGCACCAGTTCGTCCAGTTCGGAATCCGAGCGCATTTCTATGTGGCTAGAATGGCCTCTACGGTGTTCGTCCGGTCGGGTGGGGAAAGAGACAGCCTCGATATTCTCCCACGAAATACGCCCATTCTCGCTGATGAGTTTTGCGCTTTTATTCGTGCCGTGGAAAATGCGGTCGGCATTGACGCAGTTTTTGTCACTCTGGGGAAACAAATTGACCAGCGTTTCCATGATATGCTTCCGCATACCTTCATCGGTGATGGGTTTGTCCATGACAAAGGCAAGGCGGAATTTGGGATGTTCTTTTGTATGGCTGAATGTCTGATAGTAGAAAGCAAGGGGCAGACCGTTGTCGCGGCAAATGGTTCTTGCGTCTTTGATACGGAGTATCGGCCCATCCTCCTCATTATCAATATCGACCATAAACAGTTGCTGTTCCTGCCAGTCCTTTGCGGACATACCCCCCATGATTCCGGGGCTGATGGAGTGGCCTGTTTTGATTTTCTGCACCAGTTCTTCCAGCGTAACAAGGGAAGGGCTGGTGCCTTTTTGCAGTCTGCTTTTGATTCCCCCTATCTCCTTGCCGGAGGGCTTTTCATCATAGCCCTTTGGATCTATGTGTACTCTGATCTTCATCATTTGCATCCGCACCTTTCTCTTCAAGCAAAAATTGTTCATATTCCTCTTGGTGGGTCTGAATGTAAGCAGACACATTTTTGTAAATAGCTCGCGCGAAAATTTGGGCCTGTTTTTTGCTGATTACAACATCTGACTGCTCCACTCATATCACCACCTCACCATTGGAATTACATCGCTAATTATATCTCATGATTTTTCTATTTACTTCTGTTGAAAATTAGTTTATGATATAACTTGAAAAGAAATATTTTAGGAGTTGAAAATATGTATTATAGATTGTGAATTGTTAGGGAAGATGGAATGGTGACAGCAGAATTTCAAGACCCGGAATCTGGCTGGCGAAAAGGCTTTGATATTACCACTGTTATTGGAGATTACTTGTCTACGGAATGCAAAAGGAAAGGAAAACCAGGCCGTCCTCAAACTTATTATCAGTTAGATGGGCACATTTTTGATGAAGCATGGAGCCGTGCAGATCCAGCTTGGATGGATTACGGTGTGGAGGATATTAGAGAATCTTTTAAGTTTCTGAAATGTGCTTTGGAACTACTCAATGCTTCAAATCTCTCTTTTTTTAAGAAAGAAGCCATGTTGAATGTGCTGCGAAACGAATCCAAACTACGGTTAAATTTCCAAGCAAATATGTGTGATACAGAGGTATTTGAGGCAGACGGTGTTAAAAGCTTTAATAGGCCAATCAGTTGCTTTGACAAGTTCTCAAAGCCCAAAAGCAATGTAGAAGATATTGATACTTGGTTTGAATATGAGTGCCTTTCCGTCTCTGATATGGTAGTGGCTATCATTCACTATTACATGGTGTACGGTTTCAAAGTAATACCCTGTAAGCATTGCGGCCGGGTATTTGCAACACAAAGCCTCAAAACGGTATATTGCAATCGAATCAGCCCTTATAAAAATGATTTTTCTCAGAAGAAGAGCCGTCCAGAGCCATGCAAAGATACGGTCAAACGTGAAATCCAGTTTCTGTGAAAGAAGAAAGATAGACTGCTTGACCGCATTCGGAATAGCTCTGATGTCATGCGTGGATATACGGAAGATGTTTATGACAAGCTCCGTCAGGAATGCTCTCAATATATGGATTTAGTCAGTAAAGCCCCAACCCCTGAAAATTTTGAGAAATTCAATTATTATCTTGAATGTGTGGCACAGAAGAAGGAGTGGAAAAGATGAATGTCGTAATCTATGCCCGCTACTCTTCTGATCGCCAGACCGAACAGAGTATTGAAGGACAGTTGAAAGAGTGCTATGAGTACGCACGGCGCAACGGCTATGCCGTTGTAGGCGAATACATTGACCGTGCCATTTCCGGCACAACCGATCACCGCCCTGAATTTCTGCGTATGATAGCAGACGGGGACAAAAAGCTCTTTCAAGCCGTATTGGTCTATCAGCTTGACCGCTTTGCCCGCAACCGCTACGACAGCGCCACCTACAAGGCCAAGCTCAAAAAGAACGGTATCCGTGTACTGTCCGCCCGTGAGAACATCTCCGACGATGCCTCTGGTGTACTGATGGAGGCCGTGCTGGAGGGAATGGCAGAGTATTATAGCGTCGAACTCTCACAGAAAATACGGCGTGGCATGGACATCAACGCCGAAAAATGCCTTTCCACAGGCGGAAATCTAGCGTTGGGCTTTCGTGTAGACAGCGAGAAACATATTCAGATTGACTGGGACACCGCTCCCGTTGTGCAGAAAATTTTTGAGATGTACGCCAGCGGTCAATCCATGGCAGATATTATCCGATACCTCAATGCAAACCACATCAAAACCTCCTACGGAAATGAGTTCAACAAAAACAGCATCAACCGCATTCTCCGTAACAAGCGATACATTGGGATTTACACCTACCGGGGGACTGAGACCCCGGACGGATTACCCCGCATCATCAGCGATGACCTGTTTTATGAGGTACAGGATATGATGGACAAAAAGAAAAAAGCCCCTGCGCGTGCAAAGGCTTTCGAAAATTACATATTGAGCACCAAACTATTCTGCGGGTATTGTCAGGCTGCTATGACAGGCATCAGCGGAACTAGCAAAACTGGGACCAAATATCACTACTACCAGTGTGTGACCAACCGCCGGGACAAGTCCTGCCATAAAAAGACTGTCAGCAAAACATATATCGAGGATTTGGTAATCAAAGAAACCCGCAAACTGCTGACCAAGGAAAATATTGACCGAATTGCCAAAGAAGTTGTACGGCTCTGTGAACAGGAGAAAGACACAGATAATCTCAAGCGGCTCAAAAAGCTCCTAAAAGAAAACGAGCGGGCCACAGAAAATCTCTTTAAGGCTCTTGAAAGCGGTCAAATTGTCGATGTGATTGCGGAGCGTATCTCCCAGAAGAAACGGGAACGCAACGAGCTGGAACAGCAGATTCTTTTGGAGACTTCCTCCCACCCTACGCCCACGGTCAATGAAGTGCGGTTCTTCCTGAACCAGTTCCGCAAAGGCGATGTGAATGACCTGAAATATCGGCAGGCACTGGTGGATACTTTTGTCAACAGGATTTACCTCTATGACGACAAAATGACTGTCCTGTATAATACACAGGACAGCCATTCTGATGTGACCATCGACGATTTAAGTTCGTCTAGGGTCATTTTGGTGGAGCTGAGGGGAGTCGAACCCCTGTCCGAAAGCACTTTGACAGGACCTTCTCCGGGCGCAGGACAGTTTCAGCATTCCCTCCCTGCACAGGCACTGGCCAGACTGAGCAGTTCAGTAGAGTCATGATGCATGGGCGGGGCAACTCTTACCCGCCGCACGTCCGCCACATCAACGACGCCCTTCCCGGCCTGTGGCCTCTCCGGTTCAGACGGCTGCCTTAGTTAGGCAGCGACAGCAATACGATTGTTGTCAGTTAATTTTAAGTTGCCCGTTTTTAGGCGGTCAGGCGCCGCCGCCCGCTTATCCTGCCTCCACACCCCCGTCGAAACCGGTACAGCCCCGTATGAGATGGAAGGCGCCCGGGCCGGAGGCCGGCCCGGATGCCGTGTCAAAGCTTATCTATGGAAGGGATCCGGCAGCTTCTCCGGCTCCGGATATGTGACACCCTGGGTATCCACGGTGACGGACTTCATCACCTGGGGCTTTTTGGGCTTGTTGGTCATCATGTTCCTGGGCTGGGAGACGATCTCGTCCACCACGTCCATGCCGTCGATGACCATACCGAAGGCGGCATACTGCCCGTCCAGATGGGGCGCGTCCTTGTGCATGATGAAAAACTGGCTGCCGGCAGAGTCCATATCCTGGGCCCGGGCCATACTCAGCACGCCCCGGGTGTGGCGCAGATCATTGGGCACGCCGTTGGCGGCGAACTCCCCCTTGATGCAGTAGCCGGGACCGCCCATGCCGGTGCCGTCGGGGCAGCCGCCCTGGATCATGAACCCGTAAATGCAGCGGTGGAAGATCAACCCGTTGTAAAACCCGCTGTTGGCCAGAGAAATGAAATTCCGCACAGACTGCGGCGCAATATCGGGATACAGCTCGGCAGTAATCTTCTTACCGTTTTCCATTTCGATGGTGACGATGGGATTGTTCATGGATACGCTCCTTTTATCGGTTTTTCTCGCGGACAGCCCGCTCCATTTCGCGTTTGGCGTCGCGCTTGGCGATGGCGTCCCGCTTGTCGTAGGTCTTTTTACCCTTGCACAGGCCCAGCTCCACCTTCACCCGGCTGTCCTTGAAGTACAGGCTCAGGGGGATCAGGGCATAGCCGTCCTGCTTCTGCAGATCGTGGAGCTTGCGGATCTCCCGTTTGTGCATCAGCAGCCGCTTGGGCCGGTCCGGGTCCTTGTTGAAGATGTTCCCTTGTTCATAGGGAGAGATGTGCATGCTGTGGGCGTAAATCTCGCCGTCCTTGGCCACGCAGTAGGAGTCCTTCAGATTTACCCTGCCCTGGCGGATGGATTTGACCTCCGTCCCCGCCAGCTCGATGCCCGCCTCATACCGGTCCTCCACGAAATAGTCGTGGTGCGCCTTGCGGTTCTGGGCCGCGATCTTGATACCGCGCTTTTCCATGGCGGACCTCCTCTCTTTTGATTGGTAAATAAGTATACCACACCTTCCCGGGAATTGCAACCCCTGTCACCGGGCCCGCTGTGCCACCTCCAGGTCTCACCGCAGGCGCTCTCCCAACGAGCTTGACAAACCTACAAATTTGCGGCCCCCGAAACGGGGGCCGCAAGGGGAGAGACGGTTACTGCTTGACCCACTGGATGGGCAGCTCCACGCCGATGTCACCGAAATCGGAGATCAGGGCGCTGCTGCCGCCGGTCCACTTCATAACACCGTTTTCCAGGGTGTACTCGGCATAATCGTCCTGGCTGAAGGAGTTTTCCTTCTCGCTGGTGTACAGCTTGCCCTTGGCAGCGCGGAAATAACCGGTGAGGTTTTCCTGGTCCAGGCCGTCCGTCAGCTGGTCCACGTCCAGCGCACCGAACAGCTGCTTTACATATTCCTCCACGGTGATGCCCTGGGCCTTCATGGCCTCGTCGATATCGGCGCGGCTCATGCCCTGGTCCTCCAGCTGCTGATACACCAGGTCCACCGTAACGGGCACCATGGCGTCGATGTACCCCTGCACGGAGGCGGACAGGGCGTCCTTATCCACGCTCAGGGTGAAGGTGCCGTCCTCGTTGAAGACCAGCACAAAGGTCATTTCCACCTTGGCCTCCACGGGGACGTCCATGCCGGCGCCCTCATTGACGCCCTTCTGGAACTCCTCGGTGATGTCACAGGTCCATTTCCAGGTTCCCACCAGATCGGCGTTGTTGTCGCCGCCGCAGGCCGTCAGGCTCAGGGCCATCATCAGCGTCAGCAGCAATGCAAGAATACGTTTCATGTTTTTTTACTCCTTTATTCGTCTTTCTTCCTGGTCGTTAAGACCATGTTTAGTTTACACATTTTTTGATTCCCTGTCAACCGACAGGGCAGTTTTTTTCGCCAAACAGAAAAAATTTCAAATTACCCATTGACTTGGTAGTTAATTTCGGGTATACTCCAATTAGAAACCAAATCAGTAGGTAATTACACCTGAAACAGGGAGGAATATACGATGACTGTTTACGCAGATAACGCGGCCACCACAAAGATGAGCCAGACGGCGCTGAATGCCATGCTGCCTGCCATGGAGGAGAACTTCGGCAATCCCTCCAGTCTGCACAGCGTGGGTCAGCGGGCGGCAGAGCTGCTGATGAAGAGCCGGGAGACTGTGGCCCGGTGCCTGAACTGCCAGCCCCGGGAAATCATCTTCACCTCCGGCGGCAGCGAGGCCGACAACCAGGCACTGCTGTCCGCCGCTGCCATCGGCCGCCGCAAGGGGAAGATGCACATTATTTCCACGGCTTTCGAGCATCACGCCATTCTCCACACCCTGAAAAAGCTGGAGAAGGAGGGCTTTGAGGTGGAGCTGCTGCCGGTTCATGAAAACGGCATGGTCTCCGCTCAGCAGGTGGCGGACGCCATCCGGGAGGACACCTGTCTGGTGACGGTGATGTACGCCAACAACGAGATCGGCAGTATCCTGCCCATTGAGGAGATCGGCGCCGTGTGCCGGGAGAAGGGCGTGCTGTTCCATACCGACGCCGTGCAGGCGGCGGGCCACCTGCCCATCGATGTCCAGGCCCAGCACATCGATATGCTGAGCCTGTCCGGCCATAAGTTCCACGGCCCCAAGGGCGTGGGTGCGCTGTACGTCCGGGGCGGTATCCCTCTGGTGAACGTCATCGAGGGCGGCGCCCAGGAGCGGGGCAAGCGGGCCGGAACGGAGAATGTCCCCGGCATTGCCGGTATGGCGGCGGCACTGGAGGAGGCCTGCGCCCATATGGAGGAGAACCGGGTGAAGGTCACGGCTCTGCGGGACAAGCTTATTGCGGGCCTGTCCCGGATCCCCCACAGCGCCGTCAACGGCGACCTGGAGCACCGGCTGCCCGGCAATGTGAACTTCTGCTTCGAGGGCATTGAGGGCGAGTCCCTGCTGCTGCTTCTGGACGCGGTGGGCATCTGTGCGTCCTCCGGCTCGGCGTGCACCTCCGGGTCTCTGGATCCCAGCCATGTGCTGCTGGCCATCGGCCGGCCCCACGAGGTGGCCCACGGGTCCCTGCGGCTGAGTCTGTGCGAGTGGAACACGGAGGAGGAAGTGGACCACATCCTGCGGGAGGTTCCCCGGGTGGTGGAGTATCTGCGGTCCATGTCCCCGGTATGGAAGGACCTGGAATCCGGTAAGAAAGCATTCATGCTGTGACGTTGAAAGGAGCGTTTGGCTATGGCACTGTACAGTGATATCGTAATGGACCATTTCATGCATCCCCGCAATGTGGGCGAGATTCCCGACGCCGACGGAGTTGGCCAGGTGGGCAACGCCAAATGCGGCGACATCATGAAGATGTACCTGAAAATCAAGGATAACGTCATCCAGGACGTGAAGTTCGAGCCCTTCGGCTGCGGCAGCGCCATTGCCTCGTCCTCCATGGCCACGGAGATGATCAAGGGCAAGACCGTGGACGAGGCCCTGGCCGTCACCAACCGCCAGGTGGTGGATGCCCTGGGCGGCCTGCCTGCTCACAAGCTGCACTGCTCCGTCCTGGCAGAGGAGTCCATCAAGTCTGCCGTCAAGGACTACTACGACCGCAACGGCATCGCGTATGACCACAGCAAGTTCCCGGAGGATTGCGGCAGCTGTGAAAGCTGCCGGATGGTGTGATATGGTCATATCCAGCAAGGGACGATACGCCCTGCGGGTGATGGTGGACCTGGCGGAGCACGGCGGCGACGGATACGTCTCCATGCGTGATGTGGCCCGGCGGCAGGAGCTGTCGGACAAGTATGCCGGGCAGGTCATGTCTCTGCTGAGCCGGGCCGGTCTGGTAAGCGGCGTCACCGGTAAGGGCGGCGGCTACCGCCTGACCAGAAAGCCGGAG
>ERZ780149.2482-NODE-2482-length-17145-cov-9.002048_pt1 | contig 17145 bp, 19 predicted proteins | sample MGYA00511367_ERZ780149 | MGnify/ENA primary metagenome ERZ780149 (study PRJEB29588, sample SAMEA2153852) | human gut metagenome | biome: human gut; feature: human-associated habitat; material: faeces | place: Denmark | collected 2008/2010 ... | reverse complement strand
ATATGGAAATAAGATATAAAGTAACACTTGAAGAATTAATAAATAGATATACAAAGAAAGAAAAGGAAAAATAATATGTTTTTAGAAAAGTATTTAGATGATTTCTACTATAACATGGTAGTAGACAACTATGATTATAGTTATTTAGAAGGATTAGATGAAGACAACTTTAAAGAAATATATAAACTATTAAAAGAATATCATTTCTATTACATAAACGATATAATATTAAATTATATAGAAATATTTTCATTAGATAAAGAAGAAGTAGAACAAAAAATAAAAGAATTAAAAGAAAAGTTCGGCAATAATTATGTATATTTAATAGGAGATGATATGCGAGCATTAGACTATATATTAATATAAAAAATTGAAAATATCTTGACATAATCAAAATAAAAATATATAATAAAATAGCATTTGACTTGGAGGTGTATTATATAATGAAAAGAACATATCAACCTAATAATAGAAAAAAAGCTAAAAAGCACGGTTTCTTTAGTAGAATTAAAGGTAATGTTTTAAAAAGCAGAAGAGCAAAAAAAAGAAAAAAATTATGTGCATAAAACATAATTTTGTTTTCTTTTTTTCTTTTTATATATTTATATAATAGAAAGGATTAGTTTAGTATGAAGAAGATAGAAATAATAAAATCATCAGGAGAATATACAGAAATTATTAATACTAGTAAATCAAAAAAAAGTAAATATTTTAGTATTTACTATCGTAAAAATAATCAAAGCAATAGATATGGAATTACAGTTCCTAAAAAAACAGGAACAGCAGTAATCAGAAATAAAATAAAAAGAAGGATAAAAAACATTATCGATAATAATAAAAAAATCGTGCATAATGGTTATGACTATGTTATAATTATTAAGAAAGGAATATTAGAATTAACATACGAAGAAATAGAAAAAGAATTGTTAAAACTAATAAGTGTAGGTGATGAATGTGAAAAATAATAAAAAAGGAATAAAAATAATATTAATAATATTAAGTTTAGTGATGTTAACAGGTTGCACTAAAACTTTAACAGGAGAAGATAAAAAACCAGTAAAATATGAAGAAACAGGAAAAGCATTAACAGAAAATGTATTATGTAAACCAACTGACGAAAAAGTAATAGAATTATATAAAGAAAACAATGTAGATGTCGAAAAACTACCATCATGTGGAACATTTAAACCATTTGACGAATATGAAGGCTTATGGACTACAATTTTTGTAAAGCCTCTAGCATGGGCAATAATAAACATCGGACTATTACTAGAAAAAATAAATCTAAGTAAAGGAATAGCAAATGGACTAGCTATAGTAATATCTTGTTTAGTAATAAGATTAGTATTATATCCACTTACTAGAAAGACCGCTATGCAGTCTGAGAAATTAAAAGAAGTACAACCACAATTAGAAAAATTAGAAAAGAAGTATAAAGATAAAACAAGTGAAGAAGATCAAAAAAGAAAAGCCGAAGAGATGATGGCCATATATTCAAAACATAAAATAAATCCATTATCAAGTTGTCTATTATCATTTATACAAATACCACTACTATTTGCTTTCTTAGAAGCAATAAATAGAACTCCAGTAATATTTGAAAATAAGTTCTTAAAATTAGATATGGGTACAACAATATCTCATGGAATAATGTCTAACCTTTGGTATATATATGTATTATTCTTAATACTAATACTAGGAACATCTTATCTATCATTTAGAAAAACATTAAAAGACCAAACTGCAATGCAAGCCCAAATGAAAGGAACAATTTACTTTATGTTAGCAATGATTCTAGTAGCGGCATTCAGTTTACCAGTAGCACTAGGAATATATTGGATAACATCATCAGTGTTTACAATAGTACAAAATGCATTAGTAGAAAGAAAGAAGGTTAAGAAGTAATGAAAAAATATTATTATGAAGGAAAAACAAGAGAACAAGCAATAGAGTTAGCATTAGAAGATTTAAAAATATCAGAAGAAGATTTAATAATAAATAAAGAAGAAGAAAAATCGGGTTTACTAAAGAAAAATGTAACAATAGAAGTATTAAACATAAATGAAATAATAGCATTTATAAAAGAAACAATAAACGAAATAATAAAAAAGATGTCTGCCGAAGGAAATCTTGAAGTAAGAAGAAGAGATGAAAATATATCAATTACCATATTTTCTGATAATAATGCAATACTAATAGGAAAAAATGGCAAAAACATAACAGCAATGCAATTATTAATAAGACAAATGGTAAACTCAAAACTAAGTAAACCACTATCAATAATAATAGATGTTGGAAATTACAAAGAAAAAAGAGCCAAAAGTATAGAATATCTAGCCAAAAGACTTGCAAGAGAAGCATATAAAACAAAAACAGAAATAACAATGGATAGCATGAACTCATATGAAAGAAGAATCGTCCATTCAGTATTAGCAGATGATAAATATGTCTATACAGAATCAATTGGAGAAGAGCCAAATAGAAAAGTAGTAATAAAATTGAAAGAAGAAAAATAATTCTTTCTTTTTTTTAAATATTATGATAAAATACTATGGAAGAAAGAAGGCGAATACTATGGAAGATACAATAGTAGCAATATCATCATCAGCGGGAGCAGGAGCCATATCAATAATAAGATTAAGTGGGAGTGATGCCCTAAATATAGCAAGTAAAGTATTTACAAAAGACTTAACAGAAGTAGACACCCATACTATGCATTATGGTTATATAAAAGATGGAGAAGAAAAAATAGATGAAGTATTAGTATCAGTAATGAAGTCCCCCAAGACATTTACAAGAGAAGATATAGTAGAAATAAATTGTCATGGAGGTCTAGCCACAACAAACAAAGTATTAGAAATATTATTAGAAAATGGTGCTAGATTAGCAGAGCCAGGAGAATTCACCAAAAGAGCCTTTCTAAACGGAAGAATAGACCTTCTTGAAGCAGAGGCCACAATGGATTTAATATCATCAAGAGCAGAATCAACAAGAAAAATATCCATAAACACCTTAACAGGAGAAACATCAAACCTAATAAAAGATTTAAGAAAAGAACTAGTACAAATAATAAGTAATATAGAAGTAAATATTGACTATCCAGAATACGAAGATATAGAAGTATTAACAAATAACAGTATTCTACCAAGTGTAAAAAAGTTTAAAGAAAAACTAGAAGACATAATCCAAAAATCAGAAGATAGTAAAATCATAAAAGAAGGAATCAAAGTAGGAATAATAGGAAAGCCAAATGTAGGAAAAAGTAGTCTCCTAAACTCATTACTAGAAGAAGAAAAAGCAATAGTTACAGATATTCCAGGGACAACAAGAGACATAGTAGAAGGCTCATTAGTATTAGGAGGCATTCCACTAAACATCATAGATACAGCAGGAATTAGAAGAACAGAAGACACCGTAGAAAAAATAGGAGTAGAAAAAAGTCTAAGTATTATAGATACAGCAGACCTAATAATTTATATATTAAATAATAACGAAGAAATAACTGAAGAAGAAAAAGAACTATTAAACAAAATAAAAGACAAAAAGAAAATAATAGTAGTAAATAAAATAGACCTAGAAACAAGACTAGACAAAAAAATATTAGATAGTTACATAGAAATATCAGTAAAAGAAAATATCGGAGTAAACAAAATAAAAGAAGAAATAAAAAGACTATTTAGTATAGGAGATATAATAACAAATGATGTAACATATCTATCAAATGCTAGAAGCATAGCACTACTAAAAAAATCACTAAAAAGCATAAATGAGGCAGAAGAAGAAATAACCATAAATAACCCCATAGATATAGTAGAACTAAGTTTAAAAGATGCCTGGTCTAGTTTAGGCGAGATAATAGGAGAAACATATACAGAAGAACTATTAGATGAACTATTCAGTAGATTTTGTTTAGGAAAGTAGGTGTAAAAATGAATTATGAAATAATAGTAGTAGGAGGAGGTCATGCAGGTTGTGAAGCCGCTGTTGCCTCTGCTAGAAAAGGACACAAAACACTATTAATATCAGGCCGCATAAACAATATAGCAACAATGCCGTGCAACCCCTCAATAGGAGGCTCAGCCAAAGGAATAATAGTAAGAGAGATAGACGCTCTAGGAGGAGTAATGGGTGAAGTAGCAGATAAAACATTAATCCAAATGAAAATGCTAAACTACGCTAAAGGACCCGCTGTCAAGTCCCTTCGTGCCCAAGCCGATAAAATAACATATCCAAAAGAAATGCTAAAATTACTAAGAGAAGAAAAAAATCTAGAAATAAAAGAGGCTATGGTAGAAGACCTAATCGTAAAAGATAATACCGTATATGGAGTCGTATTAGAAGATGGGACAAATATAACATCAAAAGCCGTAATCCTAACAACAGGAACATATCTAAAATCAGATATTCTAGTAGGAAATACCAGAACAAGAAGTGGTCCACACAACGAAAAACCATCAATGCACCTATCAGACAATCTAAAAAAATATGGTTTCAAAATATTAAGGCTAAAAACAGGAACACCACCTAGAATAGATAGAAGCACCATCGATTTCACAAAGGCCAAAAGAGAAGATGGAGACAAAAACTACTATACCTTCTCCCATACCAATCCACCAATATACGATGTAAATAATCAGGAGCCATGCTATCTAATTTACACAACTGAAGAAACAAAAAAAATAATAAACGATAACCTAAGCAAATCAAGTATGTATGGAGGCCTAGATGACATAACAGGGGTTGGTCCAAGATATTGTCCTTCAATAGAAGATAAAATGGTAAGATTTAGTGATAAAGAAAAACATCAATTATTCCTAGAGCCTGAGAGCAAATATTATGATGATATATATATTCAAGGATTCTCAACAAGTATGCCAAAAGAAATACAAGAGAAAATGGTCCATTCCTTACCAGGACTGGAAAATGCAAAGATACTAAGATATGCCTATGCAATAGAATATGATGCTATCTATCCAACACAGATAAAACCAAGTCTAGAGACAAAAATACTAAACAATCTCTTTACAGCAGGACAAATAAATGGTACGAGTGGATATGAAGAAGCAGCCTGTCAAGGCCTAATAGCGGGAATAAATGCAGCCCTAAAACTAGAAGATAAAGAGCCACTAATATTAAAAAGAAATGAAGCATATATTGGAGTATTAATAGATGATTTAGTAACCAAAGGAACAAGAGAACCATATCGTATGCTAACATCAAGAGCAGAGTATCGCTTACTTCTAAGACATGACAATTCCGATTTGCGTCTAAGAGAATATGGAGCACAAGTAGGTTTGATAACAGGAGAAAAATATCAAAAGTTCCTAGAAAAGAAAAGTAATATAGAAGAATTAAAAACAAAACTAAAAGAGACAAAAGTAGTAGTAGATACAGAAAAAAGAAGAACAGGAATGACAATATATGACTACTTGAAGAATCCGTTAGCGGACCTAAAAAGTATCATAAAAGAAAATAATTTAGATTTAAATTACGAAGAAGATGTAATAGAAGAAGTAGAAATTCAAATAAAATATGAAGGTTACATAAAGAAAGTCGAAAGAGAAGCCGAAAAGATGTTAAAAAACGAAGAGAAACAAATACCAGAAGATATAAACTATGATTTAGTTCCTAATTTAGCAAGTGAAGCAAGACAGAAATTAAAAGAAGTAAGACCACTAACAATAGCCCAAGCCATAAGAATAAGTGGCGTAAACCCTTCAGATATTTCAATATTATTAGTATATTTAAGGAAACAATATAATGAATAAAGAAACACTAAAAAAAGAATTAGAAAAACTAAATATAAAATTAAAAGAGACAACATTAAATATGCTTGATGACTATTATAAAATATTGGTTGAAGAAAATACAAAATACAATTTAACAAGAATAACAAAAGAAGAAGATGTTTATTTAAAACATTTCTATGATAGTCTAACAATAACAAAAATAATAAATATAAATAATCAAAGCGTATGTGATTTAGGCTCAGGAGCGGGCTTCCCAGGGTTGGTATTAGGAATAAGTTTTCCAAGTACAAAAATAACATTAATAGAATCAAATGGAAAAAAATGTAACTTTCTAAGATTAGTAAAAGAAAGATTAAATCTAAATAATGTAGAAATAATAAATGCAAGAATAGAAGAATATGCCAAAGAAAATAGAGAAGTATATGATATAGTAACAGCAAGAGCAGTTGCTCCTCTAAAGCATTTATTAGAGTATGGTGTTCCACTAGTAAAAGAAAAAGGATATTTTATAGCAATGAAAGCAAAAGTAGAAAATGAAGAAGAAAATATAGAAAACTATTTAAATAAATTAAATATAGTAGAAGAAAATAGAATAGTATTTAATCTTCCATACGAAAATAGCGTAAGGACATTAATAAAATATCAAAAAGAAAAAGTAACAGATAAAAAATATCCAAGAAAATATAGTGAAATATTAAAGAGAGATATATAAAAGTATCTTTCTTTTAATTTATTATTCCCTCTAAGCCCAAAGTCTTTGAGGGTTGACATCAGCCAAAAAACTGTCTGCTGTCAATGTATCAACCATACATATCATATATAAGATAGTGATATATATCCAAAATAAACACCAAATATATAAAAAATTATCAAAATATCTTGTAAAAATCCCAAAATTATAGTATTATTATAGTAGGAGAAAAGAGATTAAAGAGGGTGAGATAACTATGAAAATGAATAAAGAAGTAGTAATGGTAAGACTTTCTGATATAATACCAAATAGATTTCAACCAAGATTAACATTTGATGAAGAGGCTTTAACCGAACTGTCAAACTCAATAAGAGAGCACGGAATAATACAGCCATTAATACTAAGAGATTTAGGAAGTAAGTACGAAATAATAGCAGGAGAAAGAAGATATAAAGCATCGGCATTAGCGGGCTTAACAGAAGTTCCAGCCATAATAGGTTCAATGGATGACCAAACAAGTGCCGAATTAGCCCTAATAGAAAATATTCAAAGAAAAGATTTGTCTGCTATCGAAGAAGCAAAATCATATAAAAAGATATTAGATATGGGCAATTTCACTCAAGAAGAATTAGCCAAGAGAATGGGAAAAAGTCAGTCAACAATTGCCAATAAAATGAGATTATTATCTTTAACAAATGAAGTACAAGTAGCACTTATGAACAATTTAATATCAGAAAGACACGCAAGATGCCTTCTTCAAATAAAAGATGAAGACTTACAAAAACAAGTATTAAATAAAATAATAACAGAAAGAATAAATGTTAGAGATACAGATGAATATGTAAAAAATCTACTTGGAATATCAAAAGATACACCTTCCCCAGAAGAGCCAAATAAAGAACATATTGATTTAACTGCACCAATTGATAACACAATAAATCCACTATATAATATACCAGTAGTGGAATCAGTACCAGAAGAAAAAGAGGATGAAAATCCAAATGTTTACACACAGACAAAAAATATAGATTTTATTAATATAAATAATTTAGATAATGAAGAGGAAGTAGTAGAAGAACAAGTTCCAACAATAGAAGTACAAGAGGAAAGGAATATAAATAAAGTGCAAAACCCAGAGATAATGACAATTAACGATGAAAGACCAGTAGAAAATGTAAGCACAGATAATATGTCAAAAATAAAGTATGCTACTGCTATTAGACTTGCAAAAGATACAGTAGAAGACATAAAAACAGCAGGATATGAAGTATCAGTAGAAGAATTAGATACACCAAATAATTATCAAATAATAATAAAAATACAAAAATAAGAATAAAAAAAGAAAATATCACTCATAACATAAATGAAAGGGTGATATTTTTAATGAAAAAAATAATAATAATACTAACAATAATAACATCAGTATTAATATATATAGAAATAAAAGATAAAGAAGTAATAATACCATCTTCTGCCATTAGATTAAGAGTAATACCAAATAGTAATTCAATAGAAGACCAAAATATGAAAAACAAAGTAAAAAAATATTTAGAAAAAAACACATACACTTTATTAGAAGACACAACTACTATAGAAGAAGCAAGGACAATAATAACAAATAATCTAAATGATATAGATACATCAGTAAATAAAATATTTAAAGAAAATAATTACAATATGAATTATGATATAAACTTTGGTTATAATTATTTTCCAGAAAAAGAATATAAAAAAGTAAAATACAAAGAAGGATATTATGAATCAGTAGTTATTACTATTGGTAAAGGCGAAGGAGACAACTGGTGGTGCGTATTGTTTCCTAATCTATGTTTAGTAGACTTAGAAAATACAGAAGATGTAGAATACAAATCATGGGTATCAGAACAGATAAATAAAATATTTTAATATAAAAGGCATATAAATAAATAGGTGATAAAATTGAAAATAATAACAATAATTTTAATAGCAGTCAGCCTATCAATGGATGCCTTTTCATTATCTCTAATATATGGAACACAAGGAATAACAAAGAAACATAAAATAATATTATCATTAATAGTGGGAGCATACCATTTCATAATGCCATTATTAGGAGTAACAATAGGAAAAATAATAACTAGCAAAATAATAATTAACACCAATTTAATCGTGGGTATAATACTAATATTAATATCGATAGAAATGATAATATCAAGTTTTAAAAAAGAAGAAAAAAGTTTTCTGCTAACTATTCCAAGTTATCTAATATTTGGCTTATCTGTAAGTATAGATAGTTTAACAACAGGAATAGGATTATCTTTAATAACAAATAAATATGTAATATCCTCTTTAATATTTGCTATAACAAGCCTATCATTTACATATTTAGGAGTAAACATAGGAGACAAATTAAATCAAAAATATGGAAAAATGTCTACAATAATAGGCGGAACAATTCTCTTATTATTAGGAATTCTCTACGCACTAGGAGATATTTAATTAATTATAAAAAAACAAAAAATGTAAATGTCAAATAAAATAACAAAAAAAACTATTAATTTTCCAATAAATATGATACAATAACTTTGATTTAAAGAGGTGAAACCCAAAGCAATATTTCACTAATAAAGTTAAAAGGAATATAATAAAGTAAGAGGAGAGAAATAAGATATGCCAAAAATAAAAATAGAAGGTGGAAACAAGTTATCAGGAGTAATAGAAGTATCAGGGTCAAAAAATAGTGCAGTTGCCTTAATACCAGCCGCAATCTTATGTGATGAAGAAGTAGAAATAAGTAATATACCAAATATTTCAGATGTCGATTCCTTAGAGGAAATACTAACATATTTAAATGCCACAATCATAAGGAAGAAAGATAGTATAATAATAAATTCAAGTAAAATAATAAATAAAGAAATACCAGAAGAAATGTCTCAAAAATTAAGAGCATCATATTACTTTATGTCGTCATTACTAGGAAAATATAAACAAGTTGAGATGTACTTTCCTGGTGGATGTTCAATAGGAGAAAGACCAATAGACCAAACATTAAAAGCCTATCGTTCATTAGGAGCCACTGTAATAGAAGAAGGAAATAGATATAAAATAACAGCGGAAGAGTTACATGGAAGTAAAATATATTTAGATATGCCAAGTGTAGGAGCCACAATAAATGCTATATTAGTAGCAACAAAGGCTAAAGGAACAACAACAATAGAAAACGCTGCTAAAGAGCCTGAAATAGTAAATGTAGCAACACTTTTAAATAATATGGGTGCTAAAATAGTGGGAGCAGGAACAGATACCATAAAAATAAAAGGAGTAGATTATTTACATAAAGCATTTCATGAGGTAATACCAGATAGAATAGAAGCCGGAACATATTTAATAATAGGTGCTCTATTAGGAGAAAATCTAACAATAAAAAAAATAATACCATCACACATAGAATCATTAACATCAAAGTTAATAGAAGCCGGAGTAGATTTAAACATAAAAGAAGATGAGATTATGGTAAATGCAAAAGATAAATATAGGGCAGTTAGCATAAAGACACAACCATATCCAGGTTTCCCAACAGACTTACAACAACCAATGATACCTTTCCTTACAAAATGTAGAGGAACAAGTATAGTAGAAGAGACAATATACGAAAATAGATTTCAAAATATATATGATACCAATCGTATGGGTGCAAACATAATAGTAAAAAATAATAAGATAGCAAGAATAAAAGGAGTAACACCTCTGCACGGAAAAAATGTAACAGCAACAGATTTAAGAGGAGGAGCCTCTATGCTAGTATGTGGCTTAATTGCAGATGGTACTACAACAATAGACAATATAAAATATATACTAAGAGGATATGACAATATTTGTGAAAAATTATCCCAAGTAGGTGCTAAAATAGAAATAATATAAATATATTTAATTAGGTGAACTATGAAAAAAGTAATATTAATATTAATTCTTTTTTTATCCTGTTATTTCATATACAACTTCACGAAAGATGACAGAGTATCATATCTTACATTAGGAGATTCTCTATCAAAAGGAACTACAGAATATGGAGTAGTAAACAAAGGCTATAGCGATTATATAAAAGAATATTTAAAAGAAAATAGAAAACTAAAGGATTACAATAAAACATTTACATCAAACGATTATAGAATACTAGATATAATAAAAATACTATCATATAATGAAAAAAAAGACAATTATTCATTAAATAGATTAATAAAAGAATCAGATATAATAACAATCTCTCTAGGAATGACAGAAATATATAATAAAATAGAAAAGAAAGATCAAAATATATACACATATATAGATACAATGATAAATGATTATACAAAGATATTAGATTATATAAAAAAGTTTCCTCACCAAGAAGTAATAATATTAGGTTACTATAACACATTAGGAGTTTCAAATGATATTTTCGATTATGCAAATTATAAATTAGAAAAAGAATGCAAAGAAAGAGGATTTACCTATATTGAATTATCAAAAACACTAGATAATAATCCAATTTATTTCTCAAAAAAGAACACTTTTATCCCAAATATTGAAGGTTACGAAAAAATTTCACAAATAATAGTTGAAAAAATAAAAAATAACTGATATAATATACAATGTAATTTTATTACTATGACATTTGTCATGGCGGAAGGAGAGATAAAAATGAAGAAAAATATTCATCCAAATTATGTAGAAGCAACAGTAACATGTGCATGTGGAAATACATTTAAAACAAAATCAACAGAAGAAAATATCCAAGTTGAAGTATGTTCAAAATGTCATCCATTCTATACAGGAAAACAAACACTAGGATCTAAAAAAGGACAAGTTGAAAAGTTCAATAAAAAATTTGGTTTTGATACTCAGAAATAATGTGATTAAGTCACATTTTTTTTGTATATATTCTAGATTTTTTACGATAAATCTGTTAAAATAGAATATAGTGATATGAAATGAATTTAAAAAAAATAAATAATTATAAAACAGAAATAACATTTATAACATTAAATATAATAAATGGAGTCCTCCTGAGACTAAATACAGTAAACAATCCGTTTAGATTATCACCATTTCTTTTTGAATTAGGATTTTTAATGCTGTTAACTATACCATCATATTATTTAAAAAAAGAAAAAAAGAATAGGTACTACTTAATAGTAACAATTATACTGACAATAATATGTATAATAAACAGCATATATTATAATTACTACAAATCATTTGCTTCATTATCTATTTTAGCTAACCTATCATTCGCAGGAGATGTAAGTGATGCCATAATAGAAAAAGTACTAAAGCCAACAGATTTAATATACATATTATCACCAATACTACTATTTATATCAATTAGGTATCTAAATAAAGATATAAATATTAAGACAAATAAAAAGATAACAAAGAAAACATTAATTTCAGTATTGATAATCTTTATAATTGGCTTCTTTACAATGCCATTAAATGCCTGGGGAAGACTATATAAACTTTGGAATAGAGAGGCAGTAGTAATGAATTTTGGCATATATGTATACGAAGTCGATGATTTAATCCAGAGTTTGACACCAAAAATAACTAGTCTTTTCGGTCATGACAATGCTTTAAAAAAAGCAACAGAATACTATAAAGAAAATAAATATAAAGAAGAAAAAAATGAATACACCAATATATTTAAAGGGAAAAATATTTTAGTAATCCATGCCGAAAGCCTTCAGACATTTCCAATGGAATTAACATTTAATGGAAAAGAAGTAACACCTAATCTTAACAAGTTAGCAAACGAAGGAATATATTTTAACAACTTTTATTCAGAAGTAGGAGTAGGGACAAGCAGTGATAGTGAGTTTACTTTTAACACATCATTAATGCCATCAACAAAAGGAACAGCCTTTGTAAACTACTTTAATCGTGATTATGTAGCAGTTCCAAATCTTCTTAAAGAAAAAGGATATTATACATTCAGTATGCATGCCAATGAAAAAACATTTTGGAATAGAGAAGCAATGTATAAGTCATTAGGTTATGATGATTTCTATAGTAAAGATTCATATACAATAGATGAGACAATAGGATTAGGTTTATCAGATAAATCATTTTTCAATCAATCAGTAGAAAAAATTAAGAAAATAAAAGCCAAAAAAGAGCCATATTATGGAGTATTAATAACATTATCAAATCATACACCATTTAATGATTTAGAATTAATCGAAGACTTTGATACAAGTATTTCACTAGATAATGAAAACAAAACAATAACTAGAAATTACCTTGAAGGAACAACTATGGATAATTACTTAAAATCAGTTCATTATGCCGATGCCGCAATAGGTGAGTTTATTGAAAAATTAGATAGTGAGGAGTTATTAGATGATACAGTGATAATAATTTATGGAGATCATGATGCCAGATTAAGTCTAAAAGAGTTTAATTTATTATATAATTATGACCCAGTTCAAGATAAGGTAAAAACTGAAGAAGATGAAGGATATATTCAATTTAATAAGTATAATTATGAAATAAATAGAAAAGTTCCTCTAATAGTATGGACAAAATCGAAAAAATATAATATAGTAGTAGATGTACCGATGGGAATGATTGATGCACTACCTACAATAGGAAATATGATAGGTATACACAGTGATTTTCAACTAGGAAAAGATATATTTAGTATATCAGAAAAAGATAATACAGTAGTTTTTGTTAATGGTTCATATTTAACATCAAAGATTTATTATAATTCTCCTAAAGGAGAAATATATCCAATAACAAATGAGCCAGTCAGTGAAGATTATGTTAAGATAAGAACAAAATATGCAAATAAAATAATAGAATTATCAAATGACATAATAATGTATAATCTAACTAAAGAATTAAAAGAAGTTTGTAGTGAATGATATAGCATATAGAAAGGAAGTCGGAGAAATGCTAAAGTATATAGTATGTGAAGACAAAGAAGATGACTTAAATAGAGCAGTACAAACAATAACAAAAGTGATGATGGACTATGATATTGAATATAAGGTATGTAAGTTCAAAGAGTATAATGAGGATTTTCATAAAGTAATAATAGAACCTCATGATACAAAAGTATATTTATTAGATATAGAATTAACAGGACATGATGGATTAGAAATAGCATCAGAGATAAGAGAACAAGAAGATAATAGTTACATAGTTTTCGTAACATCTCATCCAGAATGGCAAAATGATATATTCCATTCAAGATTAGAAGCAATAGATTATATTTCTAAAAGGACAAACTACCAAGATAGACTAGAAGAGACATTAAGGTATATTCTTAATAGAAAAGTAAGAAATAAAACATTTGAGTTTAGTTATAATCATACAACATATAGAGTTTTATATAAAGACATAACTTATATAGAAAAAGATCCACTAGTTTCTAGATGTATCATTCATTTTGTGAATGATAAACCAAAATATGTTAAGAAATCATTAACTAGTTTTGAATCTGAATTAAAACCATTATTTTTTAGAACACACAAAGCATGTTTAGTAAATCTAGATAATATATCCAAAGTAGAGTACGCAGACTCGATTATTCATTTTAAAAATGGTGAATCAACACCATTACTTAGTTCAAATAACAAGAAGGAGTTGAAGAGCCGTGTTGGAAGTTTTGAAAGCATTTTCTAGTTGTGCATCCCTAATTATTTCAGTTTATGCCTTTGGAGTTATAGTTTTAAATAATGGTAAAATAAAATTAGGTATAAAAGATATAGCATCAATTCTTATTGTATGTATTCTAAATACCATTTGCTTTGTTTATTTAGATGGAACTACAAAAACTATATTCACATTTATAGTATATGCATTACTATATGTGTTAATATTTAATACTCAATTTTTAAAATCTATCTTTTCAGGAATTATTTATATGATATTGCTTATTATTCCAGATCTAATTACATTAGGAATATCTATTAATATACTAGGTATAGATAAGTCATATTTTTACGAAAATTTAGCAGGCGGTTTTATAGGTAATCTATCTGTAAGTGCCATAATGATTTTATTAGTTTATCTTTTAAGAAAGCCACTTAGAAAGATAGTTAATTATAAGTTATCTAGTAGTACAAAGATAATCATAGTATCATTACTAGCATTAGTTACTATAGCAAAAGTATTTTATAATTTAATTACTGATTATAGATTTAGTAATGATGTTCTTACTTACTTTTTATTAATAGGAACACTAATGATAATACTATTTAGTTTATTAAGACAAAAATCAGATACAGAAAATATGTTTAGAAAAAATGATGCTCTAATTGGTATTATGAAAAATTATGAAATTGATATTGAAGATCAAAGAACCTTAAATCATGAAACTAAAAATGAATTACTTACTATAAGAAGTAAATTATCTGATGAAGAAGATAAAGAATTATGTGAATATATTGATAGTATTATTGGTGATAAGAAAGTAATTAAAAGTTCTAAGATATCTAAGTTTAGATATTTACCAGATAATGGTTTAAGAAGTTTCTTTTATTACAAAGTTATTGAAGCCGAAGAAAAGGGTGTAAGAGTTGAAGTAAATATTGCTAAGAAAGTAGAAAATAGTTTTCTAGGTACTTTAAAAACTAAAGATTTTAGAGATTTAACTAGAATAATTGGCGTTTACTTAGATAATGCCATTGAAGCATCAAGTACTTCAGAAAAGAAACAACTAGGAATAGAAATATATCTATTTAAAGAAACTATAGAAATTATTATATCTAATACTTATAATAATAAAATAGATGAGGAAAAGATAGGTAATGAAAGATATAGTACAAAAGGTAAGACTAGAGGACATGGTTTGTTGTTAGTAAAAAGAATACTAAATGAAAATAATAGAATAACTTCAGAAACAAAAGTTACTGATATGTTATATATTCAGAAAATTAAAATAAATGAAAAATAAAGTTTTCTATAAGTAACTTAGAAAACTTTTTAATTACATAAAAAAAGCAAAATAAAAAGAATCAAGCTTGCAGTTTCCTTTTTTTTTGACTCTTTTTATTTTTATATATTCAAAACTTCGCAGTATTAAAGTTTTTGAATAACTATTTTAATAAACTCTTAGGCATTTTAGGTTCATCAACAAACCAAGCAACACACGCCTTAGTACCAGCACCAGCAGATAGTGAACCAATTAGGTTAAGTAATCTTGTTAACATTCTTATTTCCTCCTCTTCTTTTTATATTCCATACTAACCATAAGTAACATCATAATTCTTATAGTTATTATACGGCAGCTTAAATAGTTTATAAACCAAAGGATTGATCATTAAACTTGCATCTAGTAGTCCGAAACATAAATACGAACTTATAATATTATTTTTAAACATAATAATGAATATCAAATAAATTAAACTAGACATAATAGTTATAACTCTATATTTTCTTCTCTTATATTTGTTAACAAGAGGTCTTTTATAAGTATCAGCTGGGGCGTAAATTATAAGAGAAATAAAAGAAGCAAAACTAATAAGATATTTAATCAAAACGCTCAAGTAAATATATTTACAGATAAAAGCAGTCCCAATAAATAAAATACCAGATATAATATAACAGTGCCAACTCTTCTTAGCATGCATTCCAAATGCTGTAGTCCTAATAACATTATAAGCAATTAAGATACATAAAACATCTTTAGCAATTCCAAGAATAAATGAAACACCAAATATAACTATTGTTTTAGTAAAAGTAATATACAGGGCTTCTAGTCCATAACTAATTTCTTCCAATTTTTCCTCGTCATACTCTGGATATTTTTTTCTGATATTAGTAATAGATTTATCTAAAAACTTTTGTCTCATACATTCACTCACAAACCTAGTATAACACTATTTAATCTGAAAAAAAATTAAAAGTATAAAACAAAATAAGAAAGACAATTAAGTAAATAATAGTTAACCAGTAGATAACTTCAAAATAAAAAAATTACTTGTAATAACAGAAAAAAAATAGTATAATAAAATAGAGGTGGAAGAAGATATGGAATTGTATCAATATATAATTATAATAGCAGTTTTATTAATAATAGCATTCGCAATAGTAAAAATGAATAAAAAAAATATAAAATTAGAGTTTAATAAATTGGTAGAGTTACTAGGAGGAAAAGATAACATTTTAAATACAGAAGTAGAAATGTCACGATTTAAAGTAACATTAAAAGATATAACAAAAGCAAATAAAGAAGGAATAATAAAACTAGGAGCAAAAGGTGTTGTAGAAATAGATGACCAACTAAAAATAATTTTAGGCTCAGATGCAAAAAAACTAAAAAAATACATAGATGAATTAAAATAGAATAAAGAACATACAAAAAGTTCTTTTTTTTGACGACCTTCGACTAAATTCGACAAAAGTCGACAAAGAAACTTACTATAATATTAATGAAGGTGACAGAATGAATTTATTAATAATAAAAGATATTATGTTAAATGTAATACTTATAACATTTCCAATATTAATTTATTTAGTAGTAGTCTGCTACAAAGAAATAACAGCCGAAAAGAAAGAGCTACTTCTATCAATAGCCTTAGTAACATCATTATATTTATGTTTAAAGTATACAGAAACAGAAATAAATACTAGAGTACTACTATTTTGCAATATACCAATAGTAATAGCCTACATGAAAAAGAAGTTGTCTTTAGGAATAGCACTCTCAATAATTAATGTATTATATAGTAAGTA
>ERZ780149.2476-NODE-2476-length-17171-cov-2.970904_pt1 | contig 17171 bp, 11 predicted proteins | sample MGYA00511367_ERZ780149 | MGnify/ENA primary metagenome ERZ780149 (study PRJEB29588, sample SAMEA2153852) | human gut metagenome | biome: human gut; feature: human-associated habitat; material: faeces | place: Denmark | collected 2008/2010 ... | reverse complement strand
GGCGGCGTGTGACGATCTCTATGACCTGTGCGTGAAGAACGGCTATATTCAGAAAACCGCGATTGCCCGCAACCTGAAGTGGGCATACACCGACGGCAGTCGGCAACTTGAGATCACGGTGAACCTGTCGAAACCGGAGAAGAATAACAAGGACATCGCCAAGCTCCTGACCGCGCCGCAGACGAAGAAATACCCCGCCTGTGCGCTCTGTAAGGAGAACGAGGGATTCCTCGGCTCGGCGTCTCACCCCCCGCGGCGCAATATCCGCACGGTGAAAATGACGATCGGCGGCGAGCACTGGTTTATGCAGTATTCGCCTTACGCTTACTATGACGAGCATTGTATCGTCATCAACGAGCGACACACGCCGATGCATGTTGACGCGACCACCCCGGGCAAACTGCTCGACTTCGTGGATACGCTCCCGAATTATTTCATCGGCAGTAACGCGTCGCTCCCCATCGTCGGCGGCTCGATTCTCAACCATGAGCATTTTCAGGGGGGGCTGCACCTGATGCCGATGCATCATGCGCCCATCGCCACCGACTACTGTAGCGATGCGTTCCCCACCTTGCGTATCGGGATTCTCGACTGGTACAACAGCGCCGTCCAGTGTGAGGGACATGACCGCGCGGCGGTGGAAGCATTCGCAAAAACGGTCATCGAGACCTGGCGCACCTATGACGACCCCGCGTGCGAGATCCTCAGCCATACGGGCGATACCCCGCACAACACGGTTTCGCCCATCTTGCGCTACACGAAGGATCGCGGATATATTTTCACGGCAATTCTCAGAAACAACCGCACGAGCGAGCAGTACCCGAATGGTATCTTCCATGTCCACCCCGAATATGAGAACATCAAGAGCGAGGGGATCGGGCTGATCGAGGCGATGGGGCTGTTTATCCTGCCGCCGCGGCTCAAACGTCAGTTTGCCGCCATGGAGGCGATCCTCACGGGTGACGCCCCGTATGACGAGGCGGCAATCGACGACCCCATGCACGACCTCTATGTACACCGTCATATGCTCCGTGCGCTCCTGGCAGAGGGACCCGCCAAAGACCTCGCAGAGGCGGAGGAGCGCGTGCGCGCGTATGTCAATCGCGTCTGCGCGGGAATCCTCGAAAACACGGCGGTCTTTAAGCATGATGAAAACGGCACCGCGGGCTTTGAACGCTTTATGCGGGCTTTGAAACTAGTTAAGGAGGAATCATGATATGAAAAACATTTTACTCACCGGCGGTATCGGCTTTATCGGCAGTCACACGCTCGTGGAACTGCTGAACCGCGGCTATCAGGTCGCCGTGGTGGACAACCTCGTGAATGCGTCGGAGATCACTGCCGACCGTGTCCGGGAGATCACGGGGCGCGATTTCCGCTTCTACCGGGCGGATATCCGCGACCGCGATGCGATGGAAAAGATCTTCGCGGAGAATGCGTTTGACGCCGTCATTCACTTCGCCGGACTGAAAGCCGTCGGCGAGAGCTGCGTAAAGCCGCTGGAATACTATGATAACAATATCTACGGCACGCTGGTGCTTCTGGAGACCATGCGCGCGCACAACGTCAAAGAGTTGATCTTTTCCTCCTCCGCGACCGTGTACGGCACGCCGGAGTCGCTCCCCCTCACCGAGACGAGCAAGACGGGCGGGACGACCAACCCGTACGGCACAACCAAGTACGAGATCGAGGGGATCCTGAACGACCTCTACCGCGCCGACCCGACGTGGAATATCACGCTCCTGCGGTACTTCAACCCGGTCGGGGCACATCCGAGCGGGCGCATCGGCGAGGATCCGAAGGGGATCCCGAACAACCTCATGCCGTATGTGGCACAGGTCGCGAGCGGCAAACTGCAAAAGATCCGTGTATTCGGCGACGACTATCCGACCCCGGACGGTACGGGCGTGCGCGACTATATCCATGTGGTCGACCTCGCGCGCGGACACATCGCCGCGATCGAACACCTGAACGACCCCGGTGTGCATATCTATAACCTCGGTACCGGCATCGGGTACAGCGTGCTGGACATGATTCATGCGTTTGAAAAAGCGTGCGGGAAGCAGCTGCCGTACGAGATTTGCCCGCGCCGCCCCGGTGACATCGCCGCGTGCTACGCGAGCGCCGAGAAGGCAGAACGCGACCTCGGCTGGAAGGCGGAGTACGGCATCACCGAGATGTGCCGCGACCAGTGGAACTGGCAGTCGAAGAACCCGAACGGCTACGAGGCGTAAAATACCGTAAAGAACCGGGCGCAGCCCTAAAAACCGGGCACCGCGCCGACAGGTCGACGCTTGATACGTTTCGATTTGCAAAGAGAAAAACGTTTTGACCGGCGAAGAGAATGATTCTTTGATCGGCAAGGCGAAAACTATTTTCATCAGGGAAAGCCGGGCTTTTAGCCCGGTTTTTTCCGTCGTTTTCCCCGTAACCGTCGCTTTTTCCGTAACGGTCGCATTTTGTTTTTGAATCCGTGCGTCTCCTTGCTCCGATCGCTGTTCCGCGCCGGCGGGCACCTCTTTCGCCGTATCCGGAGCAACCCCTCCGCGCAAACGATAGAAACACGAAAAGGACAATCCCCCGACATAGAGCCGGGGGACCTCCGCTCACTGGCGGGTCCGATGCCGAGAGATTTCGGAATTAGCCGCGGTTCTGCGCCTCGTTCTCGTACTTCTCGATCATCTTCTTAGACATTTGACCCGTGCGAAGAACGTGTTTTGTTTTTTCTTGTAACGCCAAGTTTTCTAGGCGTTTCCCGGTCTTCAGCGTGACGATGAGACGGACATGATTTTGATGATCATTCCACACATCGATCCTTTCGATGAAATTCTGGACGAATTTGGCGTCAATTGCGTGCTCCTGCAGAACTGCCATTTTTAGGGAGTGCAGAATGGCGGATAGCTCCTCCATTCGTCGCTCTAAACAATGGCTGTCGGGAGAGAGTGGTAGCTGCTCTTTTATGATACCTTCTGCCTCTGCGATTTCCTCTTCGCACTTTTTTGTAAACTCGGAAAAATACTCTGTTGTGATTTTGTCGGTTGCCAGCAAAGTTAAGAGGGTGTTCTTTTTCTTCTCGGCGGTGGCTATGATCTGCTTCTGCGCGTCGATGACGGATTGGTTTTTTGTTTGGTCATTCAACGTGCCGAACATCTTCAGGTACTGTTCTTTGATCTTATCTGTTTCGGCATCAATTCCGCCGAAGATGTCAGAGAGGATCGGTTTGATCTCGCTTTCATAAATGGATATGGAGGGGCATGAAGCAGCCCCCTTTTTGATTTTGCCGGAGCATACCCATGTGGAGTTGCAATTGCCTTGTCGGTCTTTGGATTCGCGCCGATAAAAAGGGGAGCCACAATGGGCACAGTAGAGTTTCCCGGTCAGCAGATTTTGATGATTGCAGATGCCTTGACGTCCTTTTACATCATCCGATCGCCGCTTTAAGACGGCATTTGCCCGCTCCCAGGTATCCTCGTCTACGATTGCCGGTACGGTTTCACCGCTCTCGTCACGATACATGACCCATTTGTCAGGTGACAGAGCCTCCTGCTGCTTGGTGAACATGTCGATGACACGGTACTTGTTACCGACATAGTAACCTTTGTACTTCGGGTTGCTGATAATGTTGGACAGTGTATTGTGCGAGATCATGTTTCCGTGATTGTTGCGGTAGCCGAGGCCGTAAAAGTATTCTTCCAGTTGTTTGAGACTGTATTCATCGGTTGCGTACATTTCGAACAGTTGCTTGACCATCGGTGCCTGTCCTTCGTCCAGTACCAGCTTTTTATCCTGTTTTCGATACCCGAAGATACGGCTGTTTCCCAACACAACGCCTGATCTGATGGCTTGCTGATGACCGAACTTGACACGTGAGGATAATTTCCGAAGTTCGTCTTGCGCAATCGAGGACATGATCGTCAGGCGGAGTTCACTGTCAAAGTCTGCAGTATTGATATTGTCATTCTGAAAATAGACGCAGACGCCGCTCCGCAAAAGAAGTCGCGTGTATTGGAGCGAGTCGACTGTATTACGGGCAAAACGGGAAATCTCTTTAGTAATGATGAGATCAAACATGCCGGCTTTCGCGTCTTCGATCATGTGAAGGAACTGCTTTCTGTTCTTGACGGAAATGGCGGAAATGCCTTCGTCGATATAGCCCGGCACGAACGTCCATGCTTTGTTCCTGCGGATCAGGTCTTCATAGTAGTTGACTTGGTTTTCAAGGGAATTCAGCTGTTCTGATTTGTCCGAGGAAACACGGGCATAATACGTGACGCGGAGAGGGATCTTGTCGATGGTGCGAAAGCGCATCTGTTCCTGTACTTCTGTGATATTCATGCTTTTTTCCTTTCTGTAGTTCTATTATCTCATATCCCTTCTTGGTCCGCAACGACCCAGAAGGAATTGTATGCAACATCCTATTATCGGGTTATTTTACCACGTTTTCCTTATTGATCCGATTGGCACGATGGGTGTGGTTTCCACACGGCAATCTTTTCACGCATTTGTCTGAACTCCGTTTCGGTGATTTTGTGATGGTTCAGGAGGTATTGATTGATGCAGTTCAACCATACGACCGAAGCCAACTCTTTTTCCACTTCCGGAGTCATCCGTCTCTCCATCGTATCACCTGCCTTTCTCTTTTGAGCCGGAGTATTCCCGGCTGCAATAGGGTTTATTCCGATTCCGAACAGGAGAGAGCGATTCGTTATCGTTGTTCATAGCATACGGCAGGTGGTTCCCAATATGGTAGATGAGTGACCCGTATAAAATATAAAATAAACCATAGTTTATCAAAGATTAGCCAAACAAAACCGAACACGGTGCGGTAAAATTCCCGCTTTGGAAAGCGGTGTTCGGTTTGCCTTTTTCTTTCGGCACCTATAAACAATCGGAAACGCAGCCGTGGGTCAAGGGGAGGAAACAAAAAACGCCCTGCCATGAACGACAGGACGGATTTTCAGCGCTTTTTGAGGGAACCCCTTGACACACAAGGCGTTTCCGATACAATGCCAAGCGAAAGAAATTAATCGTATATGATGATGTTGATTTTATATTTATAACGATTCTCGGAATATTTAACAGAAAAATGTTGCAAATTTTCCGATTTTGGAAAATCCATTGACATTTAAGAGTGTGCTTTCACAAATTTATTTAAGGTTTTTGCATCTTTTGCAGAAAAAACCTTGACAAATCTCTTCTCAATAATAAATAATAGACCATTTTGTAAGTCAAGTTTATATTTCCGATGACAATACCGCCGTTTATTTCAGCATTTGTGGCGGTAAAAATATTGAAATATTGACCATGGACGATACGAAAGAAGTCGTAGATAAAGTTCAAACGCAATCACCGCTTGCCGGGACGATTGACGAAAAAATTAAATTTGTCTTGACAGGGAACTTGAAATCATGTATGATTTTAAATGAAGCAAATGCTTATAATAGGAAAACGCCATGAGAAGTAAAGACCAAGATAAAATGCGAGCCATACAGGAGTGCATAGAGCGAGTGTATTTCTCCACCGGGTCAGCCCCGACCGAGCGCGAGATTGCCGAAACGGTTTCTATGCATCCGGTGACCGTTCATAATTATCTTTCAGACATGGCAGAGCGGCAGATGATATACCGCACCGGTGGCTTTAGAGGAATTGAGACACCTCGTATGCGGAAAATGCGTTTGCAAACAGAAGTTCCGATTGTAGGTCAAATTGCTTGCGGCTCGCCGATATTTGCTGAAGAGAATATAGAAGGATACCTTTCCGTATCAAGTACATTTCTCGGAGAAGGAACCTATTTCGCTCTGCGGGCAGTCGGGGACAGTATGGTCGGTGCCGGTATTGATGCCGGTGATCTGGTCATCGTCCGTCAGCAGGAGAGTGCGAATGAGGGAGATATTGTCGTTGCCCTGTGTGATGACAGTGAAGCTACACTCAAACGCTATTTTGTTGATCGGCGCCGCCACAAAATCCGGCTCCACCCGGAAAACAAGGACATGGGAGACATGTACTTTGATTCAATCATAATTCAGGGTGTTGCTGTTAAGGTCGTCAAAGATCTGAGTTCGTCTAAGTGCGCGAGGAAATAACTTCGGAGGAAAAGGAGGTGCCTCTGTGGAGAACTCAGCTACGCTTCTTACTCGTCAATATGTGCGTGTTCGGTGCCATAACTGTTTCAATTATGTGACAGCCAAACAGGAGCCGGACGGAAGTATTTCCGTGAAATGCTCATATTGTCACACATTGATGATTATCAGGAAAAGAAACACAACATCGCTTATCAAACTTATTCGAGAGAATTGAATAATCGCCTCGGGAGCAAGATACAGTCGGACTGAAACAGCGTCCATGATCAATCTGTACCCTCTGCCACCGCAGGTAAGATTCGTGTAAAAGGTAAATGCCTTGACGAATACGGCTTTGTGAAAGAAGTCGTCCGTCAAGGCATTTTTTATTTATGAAAACAACTAGGAGGATCACATAATGATCAGTAAAGAGACAATCCGAGAGGATTTGAAAAACATACGCTTTTATTACAGCAGGCGTGAGATTTTTGAAAATGGGGAGTCACAGATCGGTGGCTCTGCATTTTACCCGGTCGTTCAAAAGTACAACCAAGCCATTCGCGAAGCCCCGCCACGTCTGTATGACTTGTATGTCAGTCTGTACATTTTCAATCAAACGCAAAAGGATTTTGCCGCAAAGACCTGTATCACACCGGAATATGTGCAGGTGATGCATCGAAGATTAGTGAGTTATTTTCAAGGGCGTTTTCAACAGGAGTAACTCGTTAAATGCTCTTGGGCAATACAATCGAATTGAATGCAGAAAGTAAAACTAGCACTTGTAGTCGTTTTAATTTGAAATAATTGCTGTTAGGGCTACAACCAGTAGCTCAAAACTTGTTTTGCAGTCGTCTATGGCACATTTTAACGCCTCTTTCTGTTCTACAGTAAAGGGGCGATTTCCATGTTCGACAGCCATCTTCAAAAGTTCCTTGATTTCATCTTCACTCATGATAACATTCTCCTGCAAATATCAGTTTTCAGTAAAAGGGCTGGATTATTTGGCGTCCGGATCGATGCCATATTTCTCTTTGATTTTCAATTCAAATTGTGCAAGTGATGCATCGAAGATTAATAAAGTATTTTGAGGGGTGTTTCTAAAACAACCAGTGAGTTTACATAGCAAAGACATGCGGCATACAGCGGTATTTTATAAAAGTGCTTTCGTTTTTCTGACCAAATACAGGGGTATATTGGTGAAGGTACCGTCTTTGCGATAACCACGGAGTGAAAAGCGAATCGCATGTGCCGGATGGTATTCTGAAATATACCGTTTGAATGAGGGGGCGGATTTATCTTCGCCTCCTTTTACTTCTACCGGAACGATTTCGGTGCCGTTTTGCAGGATAAAATCAATTTCACCGGAACGGTCGGAATAGTAGCGCGGCGCAACCGGGAATTGGTTATGCAGTTGTTGCAGCACATAGTTTTCTGTCAGAGGGCCTTTAAACTGATAGTCGGATTTGAGTAAAATGGCTGCGTTATCAATTCCCGCCATTTGCTTTAGTAACCCCGTATCAAACATAAATAATTTGAATTGATCGAGCTTGTCAAAAGCGGAAAGTGGATGTTCTGGCTTTGATACGTTAAAGACCCTATTCAGCATTCCTGCCGAAACCAGCCATTCAATTGCCTCCTCAAAGTCGCGCGCACGACCACCTTCGCGTACGGCTCCGTACATGAATTTTTCATTTGCTTTTGCCAGTTGGGAGACAATACTTCGGAACACCATGAGGATCCGCCCGCTGTTGACTTTGCCGTTGTGCTTGGAAAAGTCATTTTCATAGATGGATATGAGTTCGTGCTGGATTTCGGAAATTCTCGCCGGATCTTTGTATTTGAGCCAGGATGCGACGCATTCCGGCATTCCGCCAATGATCAGATAATAGTAATACGCCTCGGTTAGACGATTGTGGAAAATTTCTTCAATCTGCTGGTCTTTCTGTATGCTCTCATAATATGTGTACAGTGCCGGATCGGTCGCAGCCAGGAACTCGTCAAAGGTGAGTGGTGAGATATCCAGAAGATTCACCATGCCGACAGGATAAGACTTCGGTTGCGCTAATAGGGTGCCAAGCAGACTGCCGGCAGCTACCACATGATATTCATTCGCCTTTTCCCTAAAGTATTTGAGTGCATTCAGTGCTTCGGGGCACTCTTGTATTTCATCGAAAATGATCAGGGTTTCTCCCGGGAGGATTTTTTCTCCGGCAATCAAAGACAACAACTCGATAATACGGTCGGGATTTTTATTGGTTGTAAAAATGGATTTAAGTGCATCATCTTCGTCGAAATTGAAGTAAACGAAGTTCGTGTATTGACTTTTGCCGAACTCCTTCATCAACCAGGTCTTGCCGACCTGTCGTGCACCACGAAGTATTAAAGGCTTTCTTTCGGGATCTGATTTCCATTCTATAAGGTTGTATAATGCGTTTCTTTGCATACCCTGAAGGCTCCTTTCACTTGGCACTCATAGAATAACACATTTTTTCTAGGTTTTCAATAATACTTTAACACATTTTTTCAATAATATTCGATGGCGCTCAACACATTTTTCAGAAGCGAATCGCAAACTGTTACGATTTCATGCACGGGCAATCAACTGTGAAAATATCGTATGCGGAAGTGATTATTGATTCCAGCTGCAATTGTTAGATAGCAAGAAAACTCGTTTGATAGGGTTCCCGTGATTCTCTGCCCCTCCGTACTAAGCGGAGGGCTTTTCATTTTGCTTTTGGGTACACATTGGGTAAAGGCTGGGTGAGTTTATAAACTATGCGGATGAGTTTATAAACTGTCCGGGTCAGTCATCTACCATATTGGGTACCTTTATCGCTATACTGACACCGTCCTCCGCGAGAAGAGCGATTGAGACTGACCGGGACCGAGAGGTTCGGGTGGCCACCACCGGGCAGTACATCGACGGGAACACGATGTTCCGATGAGCGAGTGGACAAGGTTGTGCTAACGACCGACGGGCAAACAAAATCATCACGCTGTGTTATCGGCAAAACGGACAAGGAGAGAAAAAAGATATGGCAAACGCAAAGAACAATCCCAACGAAAATTCCGTCCCGGCGAGCCGGCAGTTACGCCGAGGAGCGCAAAGCAAAGGTACATCAGCACGGTCCCAAGGAAGGCAGAGAGCTGACGGACTATGAGGCGGGTATCCGCTCCGGGTATCTGCAGTGCCAGAGTGACCACGCCGGTTTCTACAAATACCGTAAAGCACTGGATGAGGGCAAGACCAAGGAAGAGGCTCTTGCAATTTCCCGCCAGCGCGGCGCAGGTAAGAAAGGAGGTAAATAAGAATGAACCAGAATCAGAAGATCAAGGTCGAAAGAGACACTTATGAAAAGAATGGGAAGACCTATTTCTCGTACTTCATCCGCGGCAATGTGCGCGGCAAGGATGTCCGTGCAGCCGTCATTCCCCCGGATCGCGGCGGTTACACCGTCCTGGACATCGTCTTCGGCGATGCCATGGAGGCAGAACTCGTTCATATTTTTCCTTTGTTGATTTTTTGGATGTTGCCGTGCATAATGAAATCCATTGTTGTAACCATTCTGTGTACTTCATGGTTCCTCCGAGTTAATCTGTTTTTAAATAGCAAAAATGACCGCACCACAGAGTAAGCTTTTCGTGCGATCATCTGAAATAATTATAGTATATTGTCGTTTGAAGTGCAAAGAAAACGGAACCCTCCCTCCATAGTCCCATAGGGCAATGGAAGGAGGGTATTTCTATTGGTGCAAAGCTGATATAGGATTACTTGAGTATTTCGTAAAAAACGATATCACTCAGTGTGTTTTACTTGAAGAGCCTGTGCTTGTTATAAATATTAATAGAAGTTGCCGTAGTTATCACATCTGATACGCAAATCAACGGTAGTTGTATTGGTTGTGACGAAAGCAAATTTGTGCTTGAATACGCCGTAACCATATGCTGCATTTTCGCTCCATGTGTTGGAAGGATCAGAAAAATGCCAGCCGCTGCCGGTAATTGATACTTCATATGTCGAATTGGTGCTGACGCAGGAAACGCCTTCTTCATATGTGAAGTAGCCAATCAACGTATATCTCCAGTTTTCTTCACCTTTTTTTGAATGGTTGATTGCACTGACTTCACCGGCAATGTCGTGGGTGGTGGCGCATGTCTGAATTGTAGGTACAGCTTTTGGTGAAGTGATTACCGTGTAGCTTCCATCTTCGTAGTTTATAATTGTGTTTCCATTTTCATCAACGAAAGTATCTGTTTCATTTGCTGAGGAGCTTAATGTACATGACAGAAGTAAAAGTACAGAAAGAATAATTGCTACAATAGATTTTTTCATATTGTCCTCCATAATGACGTCATTTGCTATGAACGCCGTAGTTTGTGATTGTTACATCAGTGCTATTAGAAGAAAAAACATCAGCTAATACACACAATAGAAAACTGATAAGCAGAATAAAGAGAACAGCGGAGATAATAAAGGCAATTCGTATATGCCGTACTTTTTTGCGAAGATGGTCATTTAATGATCCGTTGCTGAATCCAACCGCTATTTCGTCAGGTGTTCCGAATTCTTCCTGCAACTTATCGAATGTCCATTCTTGGCATGCTTCATTTGCAAGGATCGTTTGTTTCAAATCTTGTATAATAGCAGTTCTAATTGATATTGAGCATGGCAGTTTCTTACGGATTGTTTTCAAATATGTACGAATGCTTTTCTTTGATGTACTTGTCACTGTTTGGTCCTCTCCCAATTAAATAATAGCGAAATGCCCTGAAATACAGACTTCAGTTCCGACTTGCCATAAGACAAGTATTCTACTCCATTTGGCTCAATATGGTAGTAATTCCGAAAGCGTTTTTCCCCAACCAATTCTTTATAAGATGAAATCAAATTGCGTTGTGACATACGATATAACGGACCGTATAATGAGCCTTCTTTCATAACGAAGGTACCGTTTGTTCGTTTTGCGAGTTCTTGCTTAATCTGATATCCGTACATATCTTCTTCGGATAACAGTTGCAGAATCAGCAATTCAACAATCCCACTACGGGTGTTTTCTTCAATATCACTCTTCCATTTCGTCATATTTCACCACCATCCTATTTCATTATACTCGGAAATAACATTTTTTCAATACTATTTTTAAAATAGTATGTTGACAAATGTATAATTGTGTACTATATTAGAAGTAAGAAATAGTTTTTGAAACATTACGGGAAAGGCGGACTAATGTTGGGTAGCGATATATATTGGGACCATTTGATTGAATCGTTTGGATGTGATCCTGCTGTACTTGTGTATGATAAATACTACGGCACAATCGGTTTGCTTAACGAGCGCTTTCCGGTTGCATTTGAAAGATTTAATTTCGTGATTAATCATCTTCTAACCGAGGAGGAGAAAAGTGTATTTCGTGCCCTGTATACGGATTTGCCTAGTATTTTAACGGAAAGCATAGCTGAACTGGACTGCTCGCTTGAATTGAGGAGCCAAGTTAATTCTTTCTTTGCAAACCTATCCAAGCCCAAAGCCAAGAATGGTCGTAGCACGGCGAGAAAATCCAGTACCAGAGGTAAAGTATTTACTGAACGCGGTGAACAATTACTTAATAAAATTGAAAAACCGTTATCAATGGAATTGCGAAATCAATTGCTTTCGTTTGATAGCAGTTTTATGAGCAATGATCAATTACGACTGGATTTTTTCATTTGCGTTATGCGTCAGGTTTGGTCGTCTCCGAAGAAACAGACGGCTCTGCCCGGTCTTCTTGCGCGTTTGGGCATCAAAGAGTCTGATGCAATTTCAACGGATAGGATGTTTCCGTATTTTGTATATCACCAAATTGCAATCTGCTCCATCATCATGAGCACCGATTCGCAATATCGTATTTCATTTTTGCGTATTCCGCTAAGAGCTAACTATGAGTTTATCTTTACGGATAACCCGGTGATTGATTTTTGTGGAGAATCAAAGCTTTCGGAGACACATGATAATAATCGCTTTCTATGGGTTATTTCGCCTACATTGGCGGTTATGATCAGTAATAATGCTGATGGGGAATCACGGTTTGTGACTGAAGAAGAGGTTGTTAGGTATAACGCTCTTTTATTCAAAAAAGCAACCCGCTATGTTGTTTTAAATAAGGATCATGACTTCCTGCCGAGCTGTTCTTGAATGCCTTCTGCCGTAGTGCTTAGAGTTGTAAAGCGTACATATGTCCTTTTACCCGTATACCTGATTCCATCTAAATCTAACAACACCAGAACATTAAAGATAAGGAGATATGAATATGTCGGACAGGATCAAAGCAGTTGCTAGCGAAGACGAAAAGCCGCATGAAAGCTTTGTACTTTGGGTAAGTGGTTCGTATGCCCCAATCGTACAAAAGGCAGCAGAAATGTACATGGAATCGCACGAGAACGTCACCCTCAATGTTGTTGGAAAAACGACGGATGAATTACGGGAGGACTTCGCGCTCAAATTTCCGACGGGGGAACCACTTCCTGACGTGCTACTTGTCGATGATGACACTTTAAAAGAATATATAACGCTGCAAGACGAGTTGCAAATGGATATGTTCAGAACATGGGACGACTTGATTGACCCAAGTATTTATGTAACCTCAAGAGTGGCGGATGTCACTGTTGATGATAAAATGTACGGCTGTCCTTTTACGAGTACACCGGTTGCACTGTATTATAACAAACATATGCTGTCGGAGACTTGTGGTATTGACGAGTTGCCAGATGATCTGACTTGGGATGACTTCATTGACTACGGTAAAAGAATAAAAGAACAAACCGGTGTATTTTTGTTGCCATCCATAAACAATCGTATAACAAATATTCTCGTCAGATCCACCGGTAGCCTGTTTTACAACGAAAGCGGAGAGATTGATCCTGACAACGTCGCTCCGATCTTGTCTTTGGTAGAAGAAATGACCGGCGCCGAATTGGTTCCGAATGACAACGTGGACGACATTAACGTGTGGATGAGAGAGTTGATGTCTGAAAGGGTTTTTTCGGTTATCGGAACACCGTATTGGTTTACGAAAATAAAGCAGTATACTGATGAACACAACATGGACATGGAATGGGATGTTGTCAAACTCCCCAAATCGAATGGATTGCCGTATGATGTAAATTTCGGTGGCTGTTCTTGGATGGTTATGAACAATGAACACACAGAAACTTCAGATACGGTGATTGATTTCCTGGTACAGTCATTCAGTCAGGAAAATACCACGTCGCAGGAAATCGTGGGCATGGCGGCAGGACAGTATGACGTAGTACCTCCGTTTGAAAGAGTATGGGGCGTGATCAACTCTCTTGATAATAATGGTTGTTTCCACGGTCGCCCGGTCATTAAATATCTGATGGAAATGAGCCCGGACATTCCTCCCTTTATGATCGGATATCGTTTTGATCAACTTTCGCAGCGTTTTTACGAAATTGTCCATACGATTGCCTCCGGCTTGACGACCGCGGAGGATGGGTTGATTGACTTTTCTCACTATTGCTTGGAATTGTCCCCCCTCCCGGGAGAAGAACTGAATTATATTGTCATCGAGAGAGAACCGGATAAAACCGACTATTTCAGAAATGATTCATTCTCGCGGGACGGAATGATCGTACGGGCGTTTTTTCAAGACGGTACAAACCGGATCGTATTTGGTTACTCGATATCCCCTTTGGTGCTTCTTCTGAACAACGATTCCGTAGAGGTGTCTTACACAAGCGGTCATATTCGTAGAACCGTGACACAGCGCGTCACCGTGAGGGACCGTCGGGTGACCGATGTGGTTGCGGAACCCGCTAAAAATGTATATCTGCATACGAATACACTAACTACTGGCGACTTTTCTGTTTGTGTCAAATATGATCAGGGGGATGATACATACCCGCGTCAATATGGCATATCGCCTACAACACTCAACAGAACCGGTTTTCAAAATGTGGCAATAAGCTATTACGACGTACGTTCGGTTGACGATACGGGTACAAGTTACAGCGGGGTCACGAAGCATGAACGCACAGTAACCATTAACGTCGTCAGAAAATTGTGCTCTATCGAGATCAATGATGACCATGTGTCAACGACGTATTCCATTGGACAGACATTCTGTCCTGATGGACTGGAGGTCATCGCCCAATACAGTGATGGCACGTCCGCGAAAGTCACTGATCTGTATTGGAAGGACACCCCCTTTACGGAAATAAATCCGATGCAGGAGGTGCGTATATCCTACACTGAAAACGGTGTAACCGTCGGCGGGATTATCTTTGTGTCCGTAGAGGATCGGGTGCTAGAATCGATCCGTGTGAGTGGGGCGATCAGGACAAGATATATCGTCGGAGAGGTATTGGATATTGAAGATATGCGTGTGACAGCGCATTATACCAACGGTAGCGAACAGGAGGTATACAACTACTTCATTGATAAAGCAGACACGCTCACAAAAGATGATCATGAGTTCACAGTACAGTATAAGGAAGGTGCGGTTACTGCAAGCGTCCGGGTCTCAATTGAGGTAGTAGATAAAAGACTGACCGCCTTACGCATATCGTCTCCGTTTGGCAGACTTCGGTGCCAGCAGGGAACCAGCGCCTCCACCAGCGGGATGGAAGTTGAGGTGCAGTATTCCGGACTTGTGTGGGAGAGGATTGAAAACAGCAGGCTGAGCTTTTCCCCGTCGGTCTGTGAGAACGTCGGCACGCAGAATGTCACAGTGAACTATATGGAGACGTACGAGGCAGACGGCGAAACAGAAAGTGTCACGGTGAGTGGCACAGTGGCTGTGACGGTCGATGGTGATTACTTTGAAAATTTACACGTTGTACGTCAGCCAAGCGCCAGACGGTATTATGTCGGCGATTCCTTTTCCGCCCGGGGTATGGTATGTGCCGGCACACGCGGCGACGGAGCGCAGACCGAGCTCACGGACCTCATCGAATATCCGGGGCGTGATGACAGCTTCCAGCCCGGGACTGATCATGTCACCGTGTCGTGTGATTACTACGGCAGACATTATGAGACGCAGGTGCCGGTGACGGTAGTGGAGCGCGGAGTCGACAACAGCATCCAGGGGCAAACGGAACTGACGTATGATTGTGATGCCGGTCAGGCACATGTCAACCTCTTTCACGGGAGACTGGCATTTGAGCATCTGGACGCGTGCATCGGCTTCAATAAGACCAGCATTTCGTGTAGCCATGTGTACAATTCTATGTTTGAGGAAGAAACCTCGTTACAATACAGTCGCGGTGATGCCGATTATTACCGTACCGGAATGGGAGTCGGTTTTAAACTGTCCATACAGCAGTATTTGTTCCGGGATGGCTATCAAGACCGATATATCTATGTGGATGCCGCCGGATACCGCCATCGCTTTGTGAAGCTGCACGAAACGAAGTATTATGATACAACGGGCACAGATCTGGTCTTGACGGTTGCTGAAGGACAATCATACATAGAAGATGCACCGGGGAATCGGCTCTATTTTGGAAACGGTGTTTTGGTGAGAGCGACCTCTTGCTTTGAGAACGGGCAGGATCAGTATTTTGAGTATAACGAGAAGGGGCAGTTGGTGACCGCCTATGCTCAGGTGAACATTGCTCACAAACTGCTTTTCGTATACAATGCGGCAGGAATGCTGGTATCCCTGCAGTGTAAAAATGGGGCAACGGTAGAAAAAGAGCTCACATTCACATACAAAGAGCTCGCAGATCACTATTATCTTACCGCCATTGCCGATGCGGATCATACCGTGCGCTTTGGGTATAAAATGGGGCGTCTGGTCCATGCCGCGGATATGGAAACCCGCTCCTGCTTGCTTTTTGCGTATGCCTCCGGTGCGGTATCAAAAATAACCCTTGGTACTGCGGTCGTTGCGGACGACACTGCTTCTGTCAGTATCCCGGATGAGAACATCATCAAATGCAATCGGTTCACTGCGGATCGAAACAGGTATATCGTGACCGTACAAAGCGGCCGTGTAGTGTCGGGGGAGACCGTGGACGACGTTACTGTCAGGTACTGCATGAACGCGCGCGGATTTACGACCGCTGTATTGGAAGCGTCCGGTGAAAGCTTGTACAGCATGGAAAAATTACCCGGTATCAGAGTCCGCCTGACCGCACAAAAGAAAGAGGGGGAAACAACCGACGGACAAAACGCGGCGGGACAGCGCGTGAGGAAATGGGATGCAGGACCCGAAAATGCGATCAACTGTACATCGGTTTTTTGCGGCTCCGCGGATGACCTGTATCTATTTGCGGAAAACTGCAAGGAGCTGACCGAGTACCGCGAGGGGAAATATGCCGGTAACGTGCATTTCATGCTGAACTTCTGGGTAAAGCTCGGTCGCGTACCGGAGAATCCCCGCCTTAACATTCAGATCGGTTCAAAAAAAGGATGGTTCAGCGGCGAACATACGGATTTCACACAGGCGGTGCTTGATACCAGTGCCATCGACGTCTGGCAGTATGTCAGCATCCCCGTCAACATCACCGAGAGAAACATAAAATACCTGGCTATTCAGCCGGAGGATTCCTGCCTGAACGGCATAGCCATTGCCGACGTGCGGCTGTGTCCGTCCGCCCGCTCCGGTTGGTATGTCTGCGGAGCGAACGGTGCCGCTCCTCTAGATCGGGTATCTACCATTACTTATACATTAAGTGACGGTACACCGGGCGGTAGTTCTGTCGGTAAGCATTGCTTCATGACAGATGAGGATCTCCGGGCGACGTTCAGCAGTATGTACCGGAGCCGTCCGGCAGGGGGCAAGTTGTCCACCTCATCTGCTTTTATGTTGAGTCTTTGTAGCGGCACGGTAAAGAAGTGGGTAACGGACGCGACGCTGGTTACGAGCGAATGGATCAACGGAGGCTGGCAGGAGCGGACTTGTCCGCTGACGATGGAAGTGGTAGCGGCGGCGGGAACGGAGCCGGAGCATGGCATCCCGTCATTTTACCACGAGACGATCTCGCCGGATGATACGCTGACGGTGAAAAGCAGTATGATGTTCTATCCGGCTATGACGATCGGGGATTACACCGGTGATGTGATCCGAGCGTACACCGAGGCTACGACGGGCGGGAAGAACGGGAAGCGGT